>Ga0187833_10002061_pt1 | contig 22093 bp, 17 predicted proteins | sample ETNtaG_37_FD_167968 | JGI IMG/M metagenome (GOLD analysis project Ga0187833, IMG submission 167968) | Marine microbial and viral communities from oxygen minimum zone, Eastern Pacific Ocean - ETNP2014_SV_400_PacBio MetaG (Illumina Assembly) | ecosystem: Environmental > Aquatic > Marine > Hypoxic...
GGAGAAGACACGATCGATAAGCTACTCGCTGGAGGTGCGCCAAATATAACCATGTTCCCCGTACTGGCCTCTTGCAGTATTGATGTGAGTTCACTGCTCAAACTGAGATAGTGATGGATGCTAAATGAGTAGAATGTCAACATGCTGACTCATGGTATGCAGATATGCCCGGGCGACAAATTAGGTTTGTTGGGTTTGACTCGTTAAAACATCGAATTCACTGATGATTAGGAATAAAGGATCGATAAAACATGAAAAGTAGAGCCGCCATCCATACTGGTCACGGCAATCCGCTTGTAATCGACGAGGTCAGTATTCCCGATCCACAGGGTGATCAGGTTATCGTGAAACTCTACTCAAGCGGGGTGTGCCATTCGCAGCTGCACCAAATGCACAACCCCGAGACCGTCACCCCTTCACTCCTGGGCCACGAGGGCTTCGGCGTGGTAACGCATGTGGGCTCAAAAGTAACCCATGTCAAACAAGGTGATGCTGCAATCGTTACTTGGGTACCACGTGAACCAACGCAGGGTCGGTGGCGCGCTCCATCAGCAGGGGTAACCTGGAATGAACAACCACTGGATGCCTCAACATATACGTGGGGGGAGGATGCTATCGTCTGGGGTGGATATGTGGTGAAAGTCGAAGATAACTCTCCAAAAGATCTGTCATGCATTGTCGGCTGCGCCGTTCTTACTGGTGCCGGGGCTGTTACACACACAGCAAAAGTTCGACCTGAAGAGTCGGTCGCTGTATTCGGGGTCGGAGGAGTGGGGATGTCGGCAATACAAATGGCCTCTATATTGGAAGCATATCCAATCATTGCGGTTGACCTTGAGGATGAAAAACTGGAATTCGCTAAAGAGTTTGGCGCAACTCACACGATAAACGCTGGAAAAGTCGATCCAGTAGAAGCAATCATAGAAATCACCGGTGGCGGTGTGGATTACGCTTTCGATGCCATTGGACTTCGTATCACGAACGAACAAATACTTCCGGCTACTCGCAGCGGTGGTTCCGGTGCGGATAATATCGGTGGTATGGCCGTGCTTATAGGAATGCCTGGGCCAGAAATGACAGTCTGGCCAGGACACTTTATGTTCCACCAGCGCCAGTATCGAGGTTCCCTGGGTGCAACTTATCCCGACAAAGATTTCAACATGTATTTACGCCTCTACAAAGAAGGCAAATTTCCTCTCGATAAGTTAGTCACAAAACGATACAGCCTTGATGAAATCAATCAAGCTTGCGATGAATTAATGAGCGGCAATATTATGGGTCGCGCTATCCTAGAATACTGAGATTCATAGTAATTGCAGTATAGGAAAATAGGCGAAACCGGCGCAGAAGTTTCGCTGCTAAGCTACGGTACCGGAGGGCCTTCCCATTTTGGCCAAAACACAGGGCTAGATGACTCCGGACGAGCTGCATTAGTTAATCGTGCTATTGACCTTGGAGTTAACTTATTTGATACGGCTGAGGAATACGGCGAGAGCGAAGGTATGCTAGGCCGAGCGCTCAAGGGACACCCGAGAGATACCTACCTAATCGCAACCAAATGGTCTTATAGACGCCAAAATGGCATGACAACGGATCCAAAAACAGCAATACGCTCAATAGAGCAAAGCCTTAATTTATTACAAACCGACTATGTCGACATCTTCCAAATACATGGCGTCAGACCTGAACACTATGATCTACTGTCGGAAATATTCATACCCGTGTTACAACAACTTAAGCAACAGGGTAAAACTCGGTTTCTTGGAGTAACCGAAATGCTGAGAACTGACCCGAAACACTATGGGATGTCTTTATGTATGGAACGACATCCTGATGTATGGGATTCGGTAATGCTGAAATATGGAATTATGAATCAATGGGCAGCAAAACACGCTCTACCACTAGCCGCATCCACAACAACGGCGGTGTTGAATATGGCTCCTGTCCGACTAACGTTGACGCTGCCCGAAAAACTAAGTGAACGCATGAATGAATGGGGAGAAAAAGCAGGAAGCAAAGCACTCGATTGGCTGTCCGATGGAAATTCATCGAAACTAATAAGCAAGGGCTACCAGTTCGCCGCCGAACCTAAAGAGATCACGACGGTAATTTCAGGAACATCAAGCATCGCGCACCTTGAGGCAAACATCGCTGCTCTCGACAACACGCTGTCAGTCAATGATTTGTCGCGATTACATTCCGAATTTGCCGACTCAGCCTCCTACGATTAGAAGCATTTTTCCACACATCCTAGACTTATATTCCCATCTGAGTATTAATTTCATCCTGGTAAAAAGAAACCAACCCGTCAGCGACGTCCTGCAAAGTGATCGATTCACCCTTAACGCCAGACTCTACCAACGCGTATGCCAATGCTAAAGCTTGTATCCCTTCTTCAGGTCCTACTTCCGGTTGGCCTCCAGATTCAACTGCTTGAACCATGTCAATGTACTCATAAGCCAAAATTTTGGAATCGATTAAGCGAAAATCCATATCATATGAACTGATCCGTCGCTCTCCATCCCATAGAATCGAAGTAGTTTTATCCAGCATAAAATCTGGAACCAAATCGAGTAACGCATCACCGGTAAGCTCTGTACCGTCATTTCTGAGGATACGAGGAGACTGACCAGAACGACTTTGCGATCGATACAATGTTCCCTCACTACCTGAAATAGTTGAGACGCCAAGCGACTGACCATGAGATGTATCAGTCATCCCCAATTGCCCGATTGCACCCGATTCAAACCTGATCACTCCAAAAGCTGTATCTACCGCCGTCTGTTCTACCTCATCCCCGAATAAATACCCTTCTTCTCTACGGTGGTCGTACATCGCCGCAAGACTAGGTGCCACCTCTGTCATAGGCAGAAGCGTGCGATGGGGCTCGAATATTGAAGTCTCCGCATAGACCGAGTTCACCGGACCCATCAAATAAAGCAACATATCAGCATTGTGAACTCCGGCATCGAGTGGCATACCACCTGCCTGTTCCTTTTTAGCTCTCCAAACGGTGCTGTGCATCACAGCACCGTTTGAGCTACCAACTCCTATATCGATAGCAAAGTAGGGAACACCGATCGCTCCAGTAGTGATCAATGCCTTTGTAAGACGGTTCATTGGATCGCGTCGGTAGTTTTCGGCCACAGCTAGAACTTTTCCTGTTGCAATAGACACATCCCTCATCTGGCGACATGCGTTAAGAGTCAGGCCCATCGGCTTCTCGGTGATTACGTGCAGTCCAGCTTCCATAGCCTTTATCGCAAACTGGTGATGCATAGGAGTGCTCGTGACGATCGCCACCCCATCCAAGTCAGAATTAGCCAGCATATCGTCAAAATCAGTAAATATTTCAGGTACTATTCCTGTGGCAACACCGATCTCACCGGCCACCGCAGAAGCGACATCGTGATGAACATCACACACAGCAGACATAATCACCGTGTCGAAATACTTGCGCAATTCTGCATACCCATGCGCGTGCCGACGCCCCATCCCACCACAACCAACCAATGCAATTTTAAAAGTCATTTTCTTCTAGACTCGCTCTACTATTTCAACTCCGAAATAACGAACAATTAGCTACATCAACTTGAAATGAATAATGTTTATCTAAGCTGAGCATCGCTGAAATAACTTCAAGGTCTTCTCTTTAAGTGGCGAAAAGTGGCGACCATCCAGTAACCCAACAATCGCTAGCGAATTAGAACTAGATGCTCATCCCTTAATCTATTGCTCCCCTAACTCTTTCCATTCTCTGAAGCGCTCTTTTGTTTCATTTGAAATGGGATAGTACTTACCTGGGGGAACTTGCTCATCGTCAATCAGTCCAATTACAAATTGTTCTGCTTCTTCTTGTTCGTCAATCCAATCAATCACTTCTGATGCCCTAGTAGCTGGAACTACCACTACACCGTCATCATCGGCAACAATCACATCACCCGGCATAACTAACACTCCGCCGACATTGACCAGCCGTCCCTCTTCAAAAGACTCTAAAAACGGCAAGTTCCCTGCGGGTGAACGATTTTTCGCAAAAACAGCGAGATCATACTCATCATCGATCATTTGAAGATCACGGATGGCTCCATCAGTAACAAGACCCTCTGCTTTTTTGTGCCATAGCTGTCGCGTTTTCATATTACCCATAGTGCACGAGTACTGATCAAAGGTATGCGCCTCTATAACCAGCACATCGTTAGGGCCGCACTTAGCCATCGCGCGATATTCAGGAGAATCCGCCCCCCTCCTTGTTTCTTCCAATAAATCTGGCCGCGCAGGAAGGTAACGGAGGGTCTGTGCGCGACCTACTAATTTCTTCCCAGGCGTGAAAGCTTTAACACTGCGCATAAGACACAACTGGTAGTTGGCCGACGCAAACCATTCCTGACCAGGCGGCGGAGCAAGCCTCCATACAGCGCTATAGGCCGTAGCAGATGTCACATTCCTAAACCGGTCGATTATTTCATCTGAAACATAGGTCATGTTTGACAATCCATCTGATGCTTAATGATTTGAATGTGGCAAAAGTATACGGTCCACAAGCTATACATATTTTGATTTATAAAACATGAACCAAGTAATTCGCTATCACTAATCTCTATCCGTCCCTCCGACATCGATCTTATCGCCTGAATGCGCCGAAGAATCCCCTAAAACTGTTCTGCGAAATGTCTTATCCATTTGATAGTGAATTTTCATTGCTATGGTTGCGGTTAAAGCCGCAGTGAAGATCATAACGATCGCTACGATAGGCGACGTAATATCTGACACAGGGATGACTTCTAGTAACTGTGTTACCACCCAGATACCTACGGCAAGTAGGAACACACTCGAAACAATAATGATGATAACGTCACCAGCCACATTTAGATTGGTCGTCACTTTGAAACGAATAAATGCACGTCGGGCGAATGTCGTGCAAATTTTTGATAAAACTCCCCACACAACAACTGCCGCCGGTACAGCAAGAGTGACAACTATGGAAAGTATTGCAACACCAACAAGATCTGGCATAATCCCAAGTTCAACGGCTAATCCCATTCCAACCTTTGAAACCAGTATCCCCGCAACCACGATAAGTCCAATAATCCCAAAGTTGACCGTAAGCGAACGCAGATCACCGACAAAATCATGTGGAGCCGATTTTCCCGGAGTGATTACACCTCTGGCCGTTCCAATCGTTGATGTAAAAGCCGCTAGATCTTCCTTGATTTTCCTTGGCAACAACCATACAAAAAACCAACGAATCGGTTTATGCGATCTAAATACAATCGGATAAATAAATGATGATAATAAGGTGCTCATGGTTACTACTGGATATAGTTGTGATCCAACAGCAGCTGATTCACTGCCAGAACGGGCAATCGCTAACGAAAACTCCCCCGGTTGCGGCATAGATGTGCCTACCCGAAGTGCAGTTTCGCTATCGTGTCCTGTCAAAAGCGTACCGATAGTGGCTGCAAAGATTTTTCCAGCCACGAGTACTCCTGTAACAATCAAAGCAGTCCCAAAGAACTGAGGTATGTCGCCCATATTGACCAACATCCCAATAGAAACAAAAAATAACGCTGCGAATACGTCACGAACAGGAGTAATAAGTCGAGCAACTTGATCTCGATGTCGAGTATCACCAAGCACCGTTCCAATCAAGAAAGCACCGGCTCCAGCAGATAACCCCATCTCCCTAGCTAAAAGTCCCACACCAAAACATATGCCCAGACTTCCGATCAATAGGGTCTCGCGAGATTTCAGATAATCTAACAAGTCCATCAAGCGAGGGGCGAAAAGAGTGCCAAATACAAGGGCTCCAATTGCAAATACACCCATTTTGATTGCGATTGGCCATACTTGCACAGCACTTTCATCACCATGGTTCGCGTATCCGGAAAATACCGCCAAAAGAACTACTGCAACAAAATCTTCGACAACTAATACACCTACAACTAACTGCCCTCTAAGAGACATCAATTGCCCATTTTCTCTCAGAATCTGTACAAGTACCGCTGAACTGGAAAACGCTAGAGCGGCTCCAAGGTATACTGATGTTGTAGAAGACCATCCAAGTGCACGGCCCAAAAAGTAACCCAGCGAAATCATCCCTGTGATTTCCACTGCGCCTATCACTACAACACGTGGTCCGACTTTGCGAATTCGTTCCCAGCCGAACTCAACGCCGATCGCAAACAGCAGCACAACTAATCCCACCTCAGCGACCAGTGAAACCGTTTCAGTATCTTGAACGAATCTACCCTGCAACGCGAAAGGACCCACCAGCACGCCCGCGAGCAGGTAGCCAAGAATCGGCGGTTGCCGAATCAAGCGGAAAAGAATCAAGGCCGCAGCTGCAGCGACCATGATCAACGCAAAATCTCTTACAAAATCTGCTGAGTGCACATTCCCATAGTAAAAAGCTCTATTTCAGATTTCGCTGGTTCTCTGAGCGGAGTTCAAGGGAGTTGAGATTTTACAAACGTAAATTATTCCCCTCGGTGCTAGTACTAAACCGCATAAAAAGTAAAACATCCCATAGTGTTTGGTGTAAATTCAAAGGATAATAGCGAGTTGGAAAAGCGCCAATTTTAACGTTCTGAAAATTATTATTCAAGTCATTCATAACGACCGACAAAATACAAAACCCTAACTCAGGAGATCATCATGAAAGTTCTCGTAACAGGCTCATCAGGGCTCATCGGATCGACACTAATTAACAAACTGTCTACTCAATTCAACTTCTCAGGACTCGACGTACACAAGTCAGATCGCGCTCCAGACGTACCAACGGTTATCGCCGATGGTGCTGATTACAAATCAATGTCAAAAGCGTTCGTTGGACTCGACGCGGTAGTACACCTGGCAGCAAACGCTCCAGTTGAAACACCTTGGGCTGATGTTCTAAAGAACAACATATCAACTACGCACAATGTTTACGAGGCGTGTCGAGCCAACAGTGTCAAGCGTGTAATTTTTGCAAGCTCAAACCATGCTGTTGGAAATTTCGAAATGGATGAACCATATAGTCGAATTCGTGTTGGTGACTACGAAGGGCTGACCCCGGGTAAGTTCAAACAAATTGACCATAGTGTTTCAATCAGACCAGATTCTGATTATGGTGTAAGTAAAGTTTTTGGCGAAGCAACAGGGCGGTACTATCATGAGCATTTTGGACTTGAAGTAGCGTGCCTTAGAATCGGCACGGTAAACCCACAAGACACCCCCAAAGGTTCGGTTCGGTCAATGGCAACATGGCTCAGCCACCGAGATCTAACGAATCTGATCAGACAGTGCCTCACCCAACCTCTAAAATATGAAATCTTCTACGGCGTTTCAGACAACACATGGAGATTCTGGGATACCGACCACGCCAAAAAGACTATTGGATATGCACCAATCGACAACGCCGAAGATTATCGATAACGGTGCCGGCCATCTCGGCGACCATCATCCTGAATTTCCTTACGGAAACGACCAGTAGGTGCACTCCGGTCACCGAAGCTCGATCCGGCAGACTCGCCTCGATCCACAACCCTATTTTTAGATGTTGTTCGCCGGTGATCCAAACGTCTCTCTTCACCACCACCCGAATGACCGTACTGCTGTTTAGCCATCTCTTCAAGCTTCTCCAAACCTGCCTCTGTCGCAGTGGTTCGGCCAATACCAGTGTACCTCGCGTTGCCCTGGCTAACGAGTTGAGCCATTTTGGCTCGCGCAGTCGCTGGATCAATATTTCGAAACCATCTAGCTATCATCAGGTAGCACAATTCAAGAGGAGTCAAGCTTTCTTCGGTCCCGACCAACACGTACAAAACACGGTCAGACGCAGTCTGCATCTCTCGAAACGCCGGTGCCGATGGAATCATTCCTGTCAAGTCCCACGCATCAGCGACCCACAACTTCTCTTCCTCAGACAAACGGTCCCAAGCTCGCTGACGTTTGGCTTCCAAATCCTGAGATTGGCCAGCCCGATGCGGGACTGATGAAAGATCTATGTCATGAGTAATTTCGGCCATAGTTAAATAATGAACGCCTTTTTAGGAAGCGTCCAGCACACAAACAACAAGCCTTTGTTTTTTCAGAAAAGCCAATTGAAAAAGCATGGTTTAGATCACCTACTAGCAAAAAATGTATATGCAACTCAAAACCTACAGCGTTCAATCGATGCGTATAACAAATCCCATATCACAACAACCGTATAGTTGAAACTAACTGCTAATATCTGGACTATGACCACAGCAAACAAACAATTCGCCCTCGCCGCCGATATCGGAGGAACAAATATCAGAGCCGCGCTAGTAGACTCTGAAGGTCGTATAACCGGACGTGGTTCGATAAACACACAGCCCAAACGTGGTATTGAAGATGCGAGCAACCGACTGGCTCGACTACTCAACGCTGCAAAGGCAACGGCGCCAGTCGATACTGCGATCGTTGGAGTCGGGGTTTCAACAGCAGGTCCAATTCGACCTGACACAGGGACCTACAATAATCCTCCCAACCTCCCTGGGTGGCATGATAAAACGATGAAGCCTGGACTGAGCGCTTCTATGGGTTTACCAGTTTGGGTCGGGCACGATGCTACTCTTGCCGCACTTGCAGAAACTCGATTCGGTGACCACCTCGGAGCCGAGAACCTCATCTACGTGACGATCAGCACAGGTGTTGGGGGAGGAATCATCGCAAATTCAGAAATGGTCACTGGCACTTCTGGTAGTGCGGGTGAAGTAGGACACATCTCCGTAAGAACAGGCGCTTATAAATGTAACGTTGGCTGTGACGGTTGCTTCGAAGGCAACGCGTCAGGGCCAGCAATAGCACGCATCGCTCAAGACCGTTGGACCGGCGAAGGTCCCCTTGCCAAAATGGCCGGCGGGGTCTCGGGCAATATAACTTCAAGGATGGTATTCGATGCCGCTGACGATGGAGACCAAATAGCCCAAGAAGTGGTCGAATTAACAATCGAAAATGTCAGCATTGGACTAGGCGCACTCCTAAATGTTTTCAATCCCGAAGCATTAGTCATCGGTGGCGGGGTAGTCCAAGGGTTACAACGGCACTGGGACAAACTAAGGAAAGCTGTTATCGAGCGATCACTTCCAGGATACGGGGAAACTACCCCTTTAACGGCCACCCGTCTTGGAGATGATGTCAGCTTACTTGGAGCGGCTCAGCTAGCATTCAGGCAAGCCCGCAGACTTTAGCACTATAAAACGTTCAGAACACAAAAACACAAATCAATCGGCTAAACAAAGTAAGCTAAAAGTTTTCTTCATGGTCCCACGGATCTTCGGGTGGAAGATCAATATCAAACGGGTCACCACGATCAAGACCCAGATCCTCAGCCTCATCAGTAATCCCGGTTCCAAAGTCATCTGCCTCACTCGGATCAGGTAGATTTTCCCAACCTTCCATTTCTGCAGGCTCATAACCTTCAGCATCAATTCCAGGTAAGGTGTCGGCGGCACCGAACATCGAGCGTGCCACCTCTTGCGTCACTACCTCGTCCAAATCTTCCTCATCCTTCATAGTCTGTAAGGCCTGTTGAACAAGCTCCACCACCTGAGGCTCTGGACTCGCCAACTTCAACTCCAGTTTTGCCTTAGCAACATCACCACCAATTCGTTCCACAGCAGAAATCGCAGCGAGTTGAACTGTTAAATCTTCATCATCAAGAGGGGCGTCCATCACACGTAAATGATGTTCCTCCCCGAGTTCGCCCATTGCCATCGCTGCTTCATACCTAACCGAAGCCGCATCATGCTCCAAATCGGGAATTACATACTCGATCCACTTCGGATCCGACGTTCGTCCCATTGCAAAAAGGCTGCTCTGCCGAGCGTTTAAATCCCCTGAAGACCATGCCGACTCAATATGCAACTTCAAACGCTCAGCAGCGAAAACCGAAACTGCCTCCATCGCCTTGAGTTTCACCTCTTGAATTTCTCGTTCGTTTTCCATTACACCATAGAGAGCATCTTCAAGAGCTTCTCGGTACCTTGCACTCAGCTTGCCGGCCTCAGCCATTATCGAAAAGTGCGCAAGCGGAACAGCGGCCGCTGCACGAACTTCTGCTACGGGATCGAACTTCAGTATCTTACTGAGCTGAATTACAAGCGCTCGGTCTTCACTTTCTTCGAGCCCTTTGAGCGAAGCAACACGCACCGTTGGATTGGGATGCTTCAAGCCCTGCTTGTAAATAACTTCGAACTCAACATCGAGCTGATCCTCACAAAGTGAGACCATCCGTTCGACAATGCCAAGAACCCGTTCAGAACTCCATTCCAACCAGAGTTGACCAAATTCACTTGCCTCAGGGCCCGTCAACCGAGAAAGTTCAGCTAGCGACGCATAGTTAATTGCCGCGTCATCATCTTCGGGAAGTTTATTAAGGAATTGGTCCAGACCCATATATAAATTCTAATCCGTAATTGAAATGAAATGTTCTATTCTGCTTTCGTAGCAACCTCCACCCCTTGACATTGAATCGCCGGAGATCGCATTGATCCAAATATCCACTCTGATGAATCGCCAATATACTCAACCTGTGAAAGAACGTCGTAAACATTTCCAGAAACCATGGTGTCCTTAACCCGCCCCACAATCTCACCATTCTCAATCTTGTAGCCAAGTGATACATTCGCCCTGAAATCACCGCCAAGTTCATTACCCTGCCCAGCGCCGAGAAGCTCCTCAACAATAAGTCCTTCTTTGACACCTGCGATCATATCTTCAAAATGAGTGTCACCAACTTTGATATCTATGACCGATGAGGTTGGTGAAGGAGTGGTGGCGAGTCCACGACCAGCAGCACCGGTTGATGAAGTGCCAAGCTGCCCCGCAGTTTGCAGATCTAACAGAGGCGTACCCGCAACTCCATTCTCAATCAATGCAATCCTGCGACTGGCAACACCTTCGTCATCGAAAGGCCTGCTGCCGCTGGCGCCATCAATCAACGGGTTATCGTAAACCGAAATACGCTCGTCGACGATCTTCTCACCCCAGCGTTCGCATAGTGGCGAAGACTCATTAGCGACATTTTTGCCATTAAATCCTGAAAGCAACGGGTGAAGAAAAGTTGCACCAAAACCGCGTGGAGTGAAAATCACTGGCATGTCGCCGGCATTAGGCGTTGCCTGTGCGATATTTTTCGACCATCGCAACGACCTCCTAACCGTCTGAAGCAAACGATCAAGATCATCTTCACCCAGCAAATGGTTCGAACTGTAGCCGGTCCAAATATTCAACATGTCAGTACCGCGTATCAATTGAACACCTAGAGAGCAGTAAGAACTAGTCTGTTCATATGTTTCGTCAATCCCAGCCGAATTCATGATCCGATCTCGGCCGGTTGCCCAACCAAGACGCGCATCGCAAAGTAGATCTGGCCATTCATCAAGCAAACGTTCGATTAATCTTTGCCCAGTGTCGACCATCGATCGTTGCGAAACCTGCAAAACTACTGGATCAAAAACGTCGACTGTTGGATGCTCAGTGGACACTGGGAAGCTGAAAAAAGCCTCAGATCCAAATGGAGCAAGTGAGCCAGCGCGATCCAATAGTTCCATTTCCCGTCCCGCATCAGTAGTCGAAGTAAAGCCAATTCGCTCATCGTCGATCACTCGCAGAGCGACGCCTGAAGTATCACGACGCATGATTTCTTTCAGCTTATTCGATTCGAATAAAACTGGGTGACTCTCTGATTGCACTCGGTAAACCTCAGCCTGGTCAAATTTTGAAGTAGCAGCAGTTAAAAGTGCCTCGCTCAAATTTCTACTCGAATTCGTTCATGAGAATTTTGGTATATGACTACTTTATGCACCAGAAATCAGACATTTCTGAATACGAATATGAGGGCTACCATTGGAAACTGGTAAAGGAGACTGTCCGCCTTTACCACAACCACCTCCTTGATTCATGCCTAGGTCATTTCCAACACCGTCAAGGTTATTAAGTGTTTGAAACAAGTTGCCGGTCAACATAACAGGTCGAACCGCTTCCTGGATCTCGCCGTTACGTATCATGTACGCCTCACCTGACGAGAAAGTGAACATCTCATGCTGGGTCATACCTCCGTACCAATTCCGGACATACACTCCATCCGCAATCCCTTCGATAAGGTCATCGAAAGTGGCCTCACCTTGCTCAATAATCGTATTTGTCATTCGAACAATAGGCGGAAAGTTATAGCCAATGGCACGTGCATTACCGGTGGGTTGCTCGCCAAGCTTGGCTGCAGTCTGTCGTGAGTGCAGTCTGCCCACTAATTCGCCATCACGAACCAACGGTGTTCGAGTTGCCAGAGTTCCTTCGTCGTCATATTTAAAGCTCCCTCGCAAACCGGGGATGGCGGCACCGTCGGTGAAGTTCAAGTGCTTGCCACCAAATTTTCTACCCATGTACATAATATCTTTCAATTTTTCATTTTCGTAGACGTTATCACCTTCCGAGAGATGCCCAAATGCCTCGTGAACAAAAACTCCAGCGAGCACTGGATCAAGAATAACGGTTCGCTCCCCACCGTCTAGTGATTTCGCATCTAGCAAGGAGACCGCACGCTTGGCTGCAGCAATAACTTGGTCGTCTAGATTTCGAATTAGGTTAAAATCACCCTGGGATCCGAGGCTAAATCCAGCTTGCTGAACATCTCCGCCGTTTCGTGCCTGAGCAGAGATACGTGATATCACATGGACTTGCTCTTGTTCTATGTAAGAACCATCGGAGCTTCCAAAAAATGTTTTCCGACTAATGTCTGCGTAAATAATGTCGGCGCTATTAATACCTTTAACTGACCAAATCAAATCTTTATAGTGATCAATAATTCGCTTCTTTTCCGCAAGGGGAACTCGAAATGGGTCATTAACGATATGGGCTGGAACTACATCTACACATGGGTCAGCGTGGGAAAGTTCTGTTTTTGAGTCCCCAACAGCCTTGGACTGTGCAGTCGCATCGAATACTTTCGATTTTAATTCATCAATGCTATTAAAACTGGCGAATCCCCATCCACCCCTTGTAACGGCCCTGACATTTCCACCAAGTCCACTCGTTTGTCCAATTGTGTCAAGTGAATTTCCTCGGTAGGTTAACCGCGTATTGTCTGTCTCTTCAATGCGAATCTCGCAATAATCAGCACCATGATTATGAAGGGCATTTTCGATAATATCTCGGTACTTCACGAATCTCCTAGATACTTATTTAACATTCATCGGGTAAAGAAAACCAATCATTCTTTTCGAACAGTTGAAAAAGAAATATCAATACTAACAATGCAAACTTTAAAGTCACAACAAGTATGATTGGCCTTAATGCCATTGAAGCAAACTTAAGACCGTAGTTGAAGCATGTCGTTGAAATACAACAAAGCAATATCGCAATTACTTTCTCTCGCTGATTTCGAGAGAAAATCACGTGCCAATGACCCACCAGATTTCCATCTCAAGCGAGTACAACGATTACTTCACTATTTAGGAAATCCGCACCAAGGACAAAAATACATCCATGTTGCAGGCAGTAAGGGAAAGGGAAGCACTTCTGCTTTGATCGCTTGGTCACTTGCCGGAAGCGGATATAAAACTGGATTATTCACATCGCCATCAATTCATAAAATTACCGAGCGATTTCGAATAAACGGGATCCCTATTTCCGAAAACGAATTCTCAGATTTAATCAACACTCTTTGGCCCGCAGTCGAGCAAGTAACAACCGACGGTGATATCGGAGTCGTCTCTGTATTTGAGCTAGAGACAGCGATGGCATTCTGCCATTTTGCTAAGGCTGACGTAGATATTAGCGTAATCGAGGTTGGACTAGGTGGTCGACTCGACTCTACAAATGTCATCACCCCTCTTGTTTCTGTAATCACTCCAATCAGCTTGGATCATGTAAAGATACTAGGTGGAACGATTGAACTGATTGCTAAGGAAAAAGCTGGAATCATCAAATCCGGAATACCAGTGATACTGGCAGCTCAAGAAATCAAAGCATTCAACGTAATCTGTTCAACTGCCTATGAACTAAAAAGTAATGTGGTTGATTCTGAATCTATTGTCAAAATTGTCAATGCCAAAGACCTAGGACTGGATGGAGTGAAGCTAGAATTCATCGTCGACAAAGAAACTATACGATCGCATTTAAAACTGCTAGGAGCACACCAAGTCGATAATTTTCGTACCGCTATGACCGTGCTCAAACAACTAAACGATCATGAATTGCCAATAGATTTTGCAGCGAGCGCGGCGCACATAAAAAATATTGACTGGCCTGGCCGAAATCAACTGGTAACTCACGCTTCAGCCAACGGCAATGCAATATTCGTCGATGGAGCGCACAATAACGCTTCGGCACGAGCACTATGTGAATCAGTACAAAAATTATTTCCTGAACGAAATCAGACCATTCTCATAATTGGCATAATCGGAGGACACGACCCTGTTGGTTTGGTTGAGGAATTAATGCCTCTGGATCCTAAAATTATTGTGACAGAATCAAGACATCCCAAGTCTCTGACCAATTTCAAACTGTCAGAGACTTTTTATGAGAGTAAAATTATCGTAACGACAACCACGACAAATACAGTTGAAGCTCTAGCCAAAGCCAAAAGTATGGCTCACCCAGGCGATTTAATTATTGCTACAGGATCACTATTTGTAGCCGCCGAGATAATAGAAATCGAACACAATTTAGATCCCGAAATATATCCAGACATCAGCCCTTCCAGACAGGACTAAAAATAACAAGGGCGTCACAATCAGAAAAAGTTCCGCCAAATTGGTCACATGAGTACCAAACCCGAAAATAGAGCTGTAATCACCGGAATGGGCGCAATTACGTGCCTAGGAAATTCAGTAGATGAGTTTTGGACAGGATTAAAAAACGGACAGTCCGGTATTCGTGAAATAAGTCTTGTCAGTCCTGAGGGTTTTCCATGCAAAGTCTCTGGCGAAATACGTGATTTCAAAACAACCGATTTCATAGATCGCAAAGAAGCCCGACGAATGGCTCGTTTCTCCCAGTTCGCTGTTGCTGCTGCACATCAGGCAATAGATGACTCCGGATTGGATTTCGAGAAAGAAAACCTTGATCGCGTCGGTGTCTTAATTGGGAGCGGTTCGGGAGGACTTCCAGAAACTGATCAACAAGCGGAGGTGCGAGTTAAACGCGGTACCGGACGTATGAGTCCGTATTACATCCCAATGATGCTGGCCAATATGGCTGCCGCAAACATTTCGCGCACATTTGGTTTAACTGGGTATACCAATACTTGTATAACGGCCTGTGCCGCGGGTACTCAGGCAATTGGCGAAGCGTCAGAAATCATTCGTCGAGGTACAGCCGACGTCGTTGTAACTGGCGGAACCGAAGCCGGAATCTGTGAGATAGGTATGGGTGGGTTCAGCACCATGCACGCTCTCACAACATGGGAAGGAGATCCTTGTGAGGCAAGCCGCCCATTTGATCTCAACAGAGATGGGTTCGCTCCAGCTGAAGGAGGCGGAATTCTTATCACCGAAAGTCTGAAACACGCTCAAGATCGCGGCGCAAACATTTACGCGGAGATAGCGGGGTGGGGAGTTTCTTCAGATGCCTATCATCTCGTACAACCACATCCAGATGGCATCGGTGCTAGTAAAGCCATCTCACGCGCTCTGGATAACGCACTTGTCGAATTAGATGAAGTCGACTACATCAACGCGCATGGGACATCCACACCTATAAACGACAAGTCGGAAACCGCAGCTATCAAGAAAGCATTTGGAAATCTTGCCTACAATATTCCAATCAGCTCGACAAAATCAATGGTTGGACATGCACTTGGCGCTTCAGGATCACTGGAAGCTATCGCCTGCGTCAAAAGCATCGAAGACGGCATACTCCATCCAACAATCAATCAGGAAAGTTCTGACCCTGATTGCGATCTAGACTACATCCCAAACACAGCTAGAGAATCCAAAATCGACATAGCGCTATCTAATAGCTTTGGTTTCGGAGGACAGAACGCCTGTCTAGTAATTAAGAAATTCCGTGATCAAACCTGAAGTTAACTGACACATTTGGGAATACTATTAACGGCAAGTTATTGCGCGTTTGAATAACAACCCGTTGACCTTGCGAAAGTCCTTCTGCCGCACGTCGACGGACTCTGATAAGAGCACCAGAATCAAGGCGGATACTATACTCGCTAAATTCACCTTCATACTCACGAAGCTCGATAGTACCCCCCCGATCCTGTACATCTTTGGCAGGTTTAATTTCTAGTTCAGAAGCACGCATCAATACAAAAACTTGTTTTAGCTCAGATAAAGAATTGTTTGTTAATTCACGGGCCGGGAATGTTCCTGCCTCCGTTTCAACCTGACCACCATTATACGATCCATATATCAGTTCACACGGACCGATAAGCTTAGCGACTGCTGCGGAAACTGGATTCTGATAAACCTCTTCAGGCGTCCCAATCTGCTCAATGCTTCGGTCACCCATCACTGCGATTCGATCTGATGTAGCCAAAGCCTCTTCTCGATCATGTGTCACCAAAATTGTAGTAGCACCAGTTTCAACAACAATATTTTTGATATCTCGGCGAAGCACCGTCCTAAGTTGCTTGTCAAGGTTACTGAACGGCTCATCCATCAACAGGGCTAACGGGTCAGGAGCAAGAGCACGCGCTATCGCGATCCGTTGTTGCTGTCCACCCGACAATTCGTGAATATAACGAGATTCGTACCCAGCCATCCCGACCATCTCGAGTACTGCAGTCATCCTAGCGCGTTTATCCAAGGTTGAACGGCCTTTAAGCCCAAACTCTACGTTACGAGCAATTGAAAGATGGGGGAAAAGCGCGTAGTCCTGAAATACTAACCCAACTCTGCGCTGATCCGATGGTATGTGAACAAACGATGATCCAACCAACTGTCCGCCAATACGAACATAACCGGATGTTACCTGTTCGAAACCAGCAATAACCCGCAGAGCGGTCGTCTTACCGGCTCCACTGCGACCCAAGATACTTACAAATTCACCGGGTTGAACAAGCAAACTAAAATCACTGATGGCTGGAAGATCTGAACCTGGATAACTACATTCAACACTTTCTAAATGAATCATTCCACTTACAGCAGAGCTTGAGCTATTCGTGGCTAAAATCGACGTTTCAGAAGCGTTTCCCCACCACGGAACTCTCATTATTCTGCCTCATTCACAGTCAAAGTTTGGTTAAGGTTTTCAGAATTACTGCCATAACCTCGTAAAGTCAAATACGCAGTTGGAACCCCTGCAACCAAAATCAATAACAAACCTGCTGCCGCCGTTTTAGCGAAAAAGGCTTCCGAAGCAGCCGACCAAATAGACGTCGAAAGAGTCCTGTAACCAATAGGCGAAAGAATCAAAGTTGCGGGAAGCTCTTTCATTGTGAGCAAAAAAACCATCGCACCTCCCGCGAATGCTCCAGGCATTACAAGAGGCACAGTAACCGAAAAAAACACTCCCAACTGTGATTTACCAAGACCTTGAGCAGCTTCTTCTATCCTTGGATTTACCTGCAAAAGAGAACTTCTAAGTGCGCCAACGCTAGTAGGCAAAAACAAGACCCCATAAGCAAACACCAGCAGCCAAATCGACTGGTAAAGCGGAAGAGCAACGTTGATCGCGAAAAACACCAACGAAAGGGCCACGACAACCCCAGGTAAACCAAAACCAATATAAGTCGATCGATCGATCAATCGACTCAGTTTGCTTTTGAATCTCACCACCAATATCGTTACTGGTAATGCTCCAATAACTGTTACCAGTGACGCCACAAGCGAAACGTACAATGAATTTCGTGCCGGTATCAACAATGGCAGCAGTTCTTGATCATTGAAAAGCCCCCGCACAAGCCAGTGACAGAGGACGCCAACAGGAATTATCAAACCCACAAGAACAGGTATTGCAACTACAAAAAAACCTAGCCAACGCCATCTTCCAAGATCAAATCTGCGCGATACTCGAACGGCACCGACCGTACTCCGGTGATAAGCACCACTTCCCCGAATAAAACCCTCCCCCAATAACAACAATACGGCAAAAGCCACCAATACCAGTGACAGCACGGCCGCAACGGTTCTGTCCATTGATGACTCATACTGGATCATGATTGTCGATGTGAAGGTCTGATAGCGTAGCAATGCCACCCCACCGAAATCACTAAGAGTGTACAAAGCGATCAGAAGAGATCCGGCCGCTATTGCGGGCCGGATCAAGGGTAAAGTGACCGCTATGAAGGTTCGAACAGCACCATAACCCATCGCCCTCGCAGCCTCTTCAAGAGAGGGATCCATTCTTCGTAATGTCCCCCGAATCATCAAAAGAGGGTAAGGATACGTCATCAAAACCAGAACCAAAATAGCCCCTGGTAAACCGTAGATATCCGAAAGACGACTGACTCCAAATACTGAAAGCCACCCTTGCAAAATCCCCTTAGGGGAATACATCTCTATCACCGTGGTTGCCATCACAAAGCTTGGCATAACCAGTGGCAAAACAGACGCAACAGATAACACTCGCCGCAATGGTATATTCGTTTTTACAGTAAGCCAGGCAACTGGCACCGCTATTAATACGGACAGTGAAGTAACGATGGTTATCAACAATAAAGTCCGACCGAAAACTGGAAGAACATGTGCCTCCAAGACAATATCCAGTAAGTTAGATCCAGCTCCCGCCGAACGTACGATCAAGTAGGCAACCGGAAGTAATGACGCAAGCGCGACAACGACCGCTGACGTCAACAATAACGCCGGCGGCCGTTGCATTCCGGAGGATTTCCACCCGGTCGATATAACACTAAGAAAGTTCAATCCATCGTAATCCTGGTATGCAGCAGAGAATGCGAATCCTTTTCTAACGTGTATAACTCATACGCTGAAGTTATCAATTTATTTACACCCAAAACCGCACACGAGATCAAGGCAAAGCGCCAACCTCTCTGAGGAGATCTTGTGTTCCTTTAAGATCAATCAAGTCGCCGAGATCAATGTTTGGCTTAGTAATTTCATCAAGGGCTGGCAAGAATTTATTCGGTGTAGCCTTTTCATTCAGAGGAAATTCATAGGTCTTTGCAGCGAAAAATTGTTGCCCGGATGCACTAAGCAAAAACTTGATGAACTGTGCAGCAGCACTTTTATTATCAGAAGCTTCAAGGATACCTACTCCAGCTACCAAAACAACAGAACCTGGGTCAGCAGCTCGCGTGTAATAGTTACGAGCGGCAAACGATTCCCCTTCTTCAGCAATGAAACGATGGAGGTAGTAGTGATTTACAAAACCTACGGAGATTTCACCGGCTGCGGCCGCGGCAACAGTTGGTGTATTTTTTTCGTATATCTTTGGCTCATTTGCGACGATACCTTCCAGCCAAGCACGAGTTCGCTCCTCACCCCATTCTTGCCGCATACCTGTGATCATCGCATGTAATGAACTGTTTGTCGGAGGCCAGCCTATACGACCTTTCCACTCAGGTTTGACAAAATCTTCTATAGAATCTGGAAGATCTGCTTCGGTCAACTCATCTGTGTTGTAAACAATTACCCGGGCCCGCCCAGAAGTTCCAACCCACTTGTTCTCAGGGTCCCGGGCCCATTCAGGAACATCATTTAATATATCGACGGACAACTCAATTAATAACGTATCTATTGCGCCAAGCCCACTTGGATCTTGTGCGAAGAATATATCTGCTGGTGTTTTCCCTCCTTCTTCTAGGAGAGTGGCGGCGAGAGGACCCGTTTTCGCATAGTTAACCTGAACTTCAAGCCCTGTTAATTCAGCAAAATCTTGAATCAACGGGTCTACCAGTGATTCGCTGCGCCCTGAATATATCACTAGTGGTTTTGCATCAACTAGGTGGTGATCATTTTCACCAGATGTCACCGGGATTTCTTTTATAACTTCAACCACATTTTCCACAACGCGTGTCACTTCAACTATTTCCGAATCGGATGTACAAGAAGCAGAGACCAGTGCTACCAACATAACCGACACGGCGATAAATAGCATTCTCAGATTGAGAATCGCTCGATTCCACATGTTAGTTTTTCTCCAAAGTTTCCAAACAATACGGACTTGTGACCGGATAAGCGTCTGTACATATTTTTTGTCGTATATGAAAATCCTGACCTAAATGATACACAATTAAAACAGTATGCAATACCCGTTATTAAATAATAACAATCGTAGCTCAAGAGAAGTTTCACTCTCAACTTAGAGAAACATATTTACCATGTCGATACAAATTATTTTATTCGTATCAAACGAAATATTCTTGAATTACTGTTTCTTACAGTCAAAATATCTGTCGCAAATTTATCGGATTTAGTAAAATAGTTGTCATATTCAAACCGCACTGTCAGCGCCATACAAATACAATTTAGTCGGTTGAGAAAAGTCTTAATTTTCCTGAACGATTCTGACAGTTTAAATCGAACACATGCGACCCAATCAATACATACAATTGATTTATCAATTGATCTGGTATCAATGGTTTATCGCAGTGAAAAAAGTTAATGTGGCATAGCATATTTTTGTAAAATTGCTTATTTACACAACATACCTATAAATGCGGAAGACGAAGACGATTCTCAGATGTGGTCACGCCCATCACCGTCTTAGTCAAATTCTCGATACCCATAAATGAAAGTAACTTCGTGAACAGTTCAACTCGGATCAGTTTGACCGTAATTTCAGCTTTGGCAATTTTGTCGGCAACTGTATCGTGCTCACTGTCAAAACCAGAATCTGACAGCAATATAAAAACCGATGGCAATGAGTCTTCTATAGCTCAACCAGAAGCTACTGCCCGTCCTACAGTCACGCCAGTTCCACCCCCAACTAGCACCCCCGGGCCTACACCAACTCCGCTACCTCCGACACCGACACCAACACCAACACCAACACCAACGCCAACGCCAACGCCACGACCCCCAGATTCTCATGTTCAAGAAATGACAAGGCTATTTAGTGTGCATGGAATAGATTTCGGTAAACAATTCGTATCATCCGTCGGAGCGGCAGAATGGGGTGATGACTCTCTAGGCTGCCCAGAATCGGCAACGTACTACGACATCAGGAACGCACCTTACAAAGGAATAATTTACACATTAAGTGACGGAACAAATTTTTGGGAGTATCACTCAAACACCGATGACTCAATCGTAATTCGTTGCAGTGAAATAACACCTGTATCTGGAAAAACGACAAACATCACAAAAGAAGCAAAGTTACGTAATTCTAAAGGTGTTATTCTCCTCAGAAGAAATTTTTCATCAGGAAAGTTCGAGGTCCAAAAAGCTTTGACACCTGAAGACCACGATTTCCTCATAGATATTTTCGACGTGGAAACTAATCTAACAGTAGCAACCAATTGCAATACGATATTTAAACTGGATTTCGATACCCCAGGAAGAGGCAATGAAATCGAATTTATTTGTGAAAAAGATTACAAAGCGTTTGATCTTTTCTGGAGTGGTATGCAGGCTAGAGCGCCGGTTGTCGGCAGGATTATCGGTCCCTATCTGACGGGTAATCCAATCCCAACCTTACCCAAGTCCACCCCTTAGGGAAGACAGTCAATGGCAGACACCCTATCGAATAAACGTCTACACCCTGGGAAGCTGCCCCCCGACTTACTAAAGAGGTTTTTGAACGAACTGGGAATACCGGAAAAACGAGTTTTACTGGGCCCAAATGTAGGAGAAGATTCTGCCTTTATTTCATTCGGGAGTTCGACGTTAATCGCAAAGTCTGACCCGATCACTTTCGCCACAGACCGTATCGGATGGTACGCGATTCAAGTAAATGCCAACGATATCGCTGCTTCAGGCGGCACGCCAAAATGGTTCCTTGGCACACTGCTTCTTCCTGAAGGCGAAACTGCTTCAAAAGCCAGAGACATTTTCCAGCAAATGTACGAAGCTGCTAACGAGTTAGGAGTCACAATCATCGGGGGACATACAGAAGTCACCATCGGGCTGCCTCGCCCAATCATTGTAGGCACAATGCTTGGAGAGGCTGCTCCATCGGAGACTGTGAAAACCTCTTCTGCAAAACCAGGTGACGATGTTATTCTAAC
>Ga0187833_10002063_pt1 | contig 22075 bp, 14 predicted proteins | sample ETNtaG_37_FD_167968 | JGI IMG/M metagenome (GOLD analysis project Ga0187833, IMG submission 167968) | Marine microbial and viral communities from oxygen minimum zone, Eastern Pacific Ocean - ETNP2014_SV_400_PacBio MetaG (Illumina Assembly) | ecosystem: Environmental > Aquatic > Marine > Hypoxic...
TGCCCCTAATTTGAAACCTGACATCCATGGATTTCTGTTCAATTGCCTTGAAAATTCTCAGCGCCTTAAACAGATCACGGTCTTCAAAATTATAAACTGTAATTACTATGATGAAGACAAGGGTTGAGATAAGGATTGATGTGGCTTTTGTTCCTGGCTTAAAAACTTTCAAGAACGAGGTAGACAATTTCATAAATTAGTTCCTTATATTTTGTCCCGGCGAGGTGCAGGTGTGGCTGAGTGGTCGAAAGTGACGGCCTTGAAAACCGTTGTGGACGCAAGCCCACCAGCGGTTCAAATCATCTCGCCTCCGTTCATTCACGGGTGGGTCTCCCGCCTTTTCCGTAATAACTTTTTAGATGGAAGGAGGGATTCCGATTACAACTAAAGAAAAATTGGGAAAGTGGGAGAATCTTTCCGCCTCCGTGTTGATCAATGCAGTCCTTCCTTTACCCGCCTTCGCAGAAGACTACAGGCTTGCCCGTGAGGCGGCCATGGCCTTACTCTTTGTCTAACGCTTCATGGACACGACTGTTTTTTCCATATCAACAGGTGAGGTAATCACAAGTCTAGGGAACATCGATTTCATGTATTGTCCCATCGTCACATTCGTCGGACCGTAACGATCATGGTACATATAGTATTCCAAATCATGACCAACCTGTCCCGCTGTCTGGTAGCGCTTTTCAAGGTCTCGGTCTAGGCACTGATAGAGAATTTTGTGCACTATCTCGGGAACGTCTTTACGCTGTTCTTCAATCACAGGAATAGGGGAGGATATAACATTATTCAGAGTCGTTTTGATGGTCTCGCCTTTAAAGGGACTTTCTCCCGTCAACAATTCATACAGCATGATACCAACACTAAAGAGGTCTGAACGAGGATCTGTTTCCTTACATTGCGCCTGCTCAGGGGACATATACTGGGCTTTGCCCATCAATACGTCACCCTCTTTTTGCCCCTTGAAATTGACAACTTTGGCAATTCCAAAATCCGCCACCTTCACAAACCCTTCAGAAGCAATCATGATGTTTTTCAAAGTGACATCACGGTGCACAACCCCTAAAAGATTTCCCTCTTTATCTGTCTTGTTATGAGCGTATTCCAAACCACGACAGACGCGCGACACAATGAATGTGACAATATCGATGGGTATACAGACACCTTTTTCCTTGTGCTTGTTCAAAAATTGTTCAAGGCTAATGCCATGTATAAATTCCATTGCGATATAGAACGAGTCATCAATGCGCGAAAGCTGATATACTTGTACGATGTTTTCATGAACAAGGTCAGCGACCAGCATGGCTTCACCGATAAACATATTAATAAATGTTTTATCCGATGAAAACTTAGGGAGAATCATTTTCAATGCGACTGTTTTCTTGAACCCATTGGATCCTAACTGCAGGGCTTCATACACAGTGCCCATGCCGCCTTCGGCAAGTTTCCTGATGATTTCAAATGTGTACATATCTGTAAAAACTTTCATCGTATCCTTTCCTCCTCAAGTGCCACGTTGTGATGTTGGCGAGCTTTACCCCTGAAGGTAGGCTTGAAACAAATGTTCAACATCATCCAACTTTTCTTTCTCCAATGCAAAATTAATATGATGAGCGGACGTATCGAGTCGGACGACCGCATTATGACTTGAGTCCTCGACACAAATGGCCTAGAGTCTTTAACAGAAAAGCATGTTGACCATATTAATATCGTCATAAATCACACTGAAATTCTTCAGGTCCCAGTCGGGTTGTTTGCCCTGCTTAAATAAAAAATATTGTGCAAAAAGATACATGGATATGGTGCGATATTTAGTTTCTTTGTTATTGGTAAAGTGCGTGTGGAATCGGACCATGGGGCGCAATTTGTCAATAATGGGACAACTGCTCGTCACCATATATATGCCGATTAAAGAAGTCGCGGCATTCTGCAAATCGGTATGCCTACTGTAGTTGCACTCGGCTGTTTCAAGATGCTAGGAAATTGCTTTTTAGAGATATTGTAAGTAAGTATAGTAAAATTGTTAATAAAATTCAAGTGTTTTTCTGAAAATTATGCCCTGAATTAATTTACTTTAGTAAAAAAGTGGAGCAGAAATGGAAGATTTGGAAATTTGAATATAAATAATGGTATCGTCGTGGTGATTTGGTAAAAAGTATACATCCCTCTCCTGATATCCATTACATTAACAAATTTTCACAATGTTAAATTTGCCATATTATAGGGTTCTTCATAATCAGAACAATCTTCATAAAATGGTTCGCAGATTAGGCCATTATTTTCAGAATAAGAATTTTTGTTTGGAGAGTCTCTGGAAGCCTTTTGTTCCTAGAGATCAAGGCGTTGAAGTATCTTTCTAATAATCAGATGCTCAGTAATAAAACTGATGATCTTTATCTAGAGAAAAACTTTTTAAAATCCGATGTAAGTACCTCCATTATCTTTGGCGAAATCCATAGCATCTGGATCACAATTCATTAAGGAAAAAAATTGACAATAATAACCCATTGTGCTATTCTCTTCAACACTGTCTCTATCCCTTTTTGTCAACTACAAAAGTAATAAGGATAATTCGATGCCGGTTGAAACAAGAGCAGATCTTTCCCGAAAATTAAAAATTTGTGTCCTTCATGGATATCTTCTCACCGGAACCGGAAGCAATATTTTTGTGAATAATCTGGTGCGAAGCATTTGCCGCCAAGGACATGATGTGTACCTTTTCTGTCAGGAAAATAATCCTGAATCAATTGATTTCGTTTACAAATATTGTGTCTTTATGGAAGATAATCAGAAGTATGAGACTGTTTTTACAAAAGAAACGCCTTTTGCTGGAAAATGCTTTTTGTTTAATCCGCACCTGAAAGGTTTATTGCCGGTTTTTGTCCTTGACAGGTACAAAGGGTTTGAAGTCAAGACGTTTATGAAAATGGACATATCCGAAATAGAAGATCATATCTGTCAAAACGTTCAGGCCATTGAAACCGTTTTTAGGGAAAACAATTTTGATGTGATTCAGGCCAACCATGTGATTATTTCCCCCTTTATCGCCCGCAAATTATGGGAAAAATATAAAGTTCCTTATTATATAACCCTTCATGGGAGCGCTTTGAACTTTGTTGTAAAAAAAGATTCACGCATGATCCCTTACGCGAATAGTGCCTTGCTTGACGCCTCGAAAATCTTTGCGGTGAGCAATCACAATCGTTTGGAGGCTCTCGATTTCTTCGAAATTATTGCCCCTGAGATCGAAGAAAAACTCGTGGTTATTCCTGCCGGTGTTGATACTGATTTATTCAATATACTTGAAGGTTCAAAACAGGACTCTATCGAGAAACTGAAATCTATAATGAAGGAACGAGTTAAACTCCTTCCAAACGGAAAAAAGATAGAACAAAAAAGAGACTTTCTTGCTGAACTTGAGCAGACTTATTCCGTTGCGGAAGTCGATAAATTGGTCTCGATTTACAATGAAAAATATGAGCAAAGCCATCCTGACCAGGATATTGTAGAAATGCTTGATCAAATCGACTGGGAAAGAGATAGGGTTGTGCTTTTTGTAGGCAAATATATGTGGACTAAGGGGATTCAGTTAGTAATCGGTGCACTCCCATTTATTTTAAAATATATCCCAAATCTGCAGATACTACTCGTAGGGTTTGGAAATTACAGGGAGGAGTTGGAGGCATTGGTGCATTCAATTGATGCAGGTCGCAGGGAACTATTCAGTTATCTTATGGAAAAGAGTTTAAAACAACCGGACTCAGACGATAGTTCGGTATCTTTGAGTTCGACCCAAATCATCAGGATTACGAAACCCCTCAAATTTTTAGATGCATTAGCAAAACGGAAGAAGGTCAAAGATTACTTCGAGGTTGCATCTGACAGAAAATTATCCCAACATGTGCATTTTATGGGTGCTTTGGGCCATAATGATCTGAGCAATCTCTTACCGTGTGCTGACGGTTTTGTTGCTGCTTCCATATTTCCAGAGGCGTTTGGAATGGTATCTATTGAAGCTCTCGCCTGTGGAGTTTTGCCGATAGTCTCCAATCAAACAGGGTTTAAAGAGATTGTTGACCTGATTTCCGAAACGGTTGATGCCGGTCAGGGAAATCCTCGGGTTGAAATAAATGAAGATATGTTATTCAATATTGCAGCAAACATCATTCAAAATATTGTAATGATTGACCTACAAGGCCCGAGGTTAAAAGAGGACCTGCGGCAGTTAACCCTGGACAATTTTAGCTGGGACAGTATTGCTGAACGTTATATATCGTTTTATGAGTTGGAGAATCCTTGAAAATTCTCTTTACCAACACCGGTCCCTGGGGAACCGGAAGCGCAACAGTGATTGATGGGGTGATGAATGATTTGAATCAAAGAGACCATCAGGTGTGCGTGATATTTCCAGATAGCGGGTTTAAGTCCGTGGACTTCGATAAATACTATAAACAACCCGATAAATTCTGCATTTTAAGATTTCCTGTGACATACAACGGTGAATACCTATATACGTATCCACTCATCATAGCAGATCCCCATCCCCGAAATTACCGAAAAGCATGGACATTTAAAGACTTGACCCAGAATCAACTTGAGACCTATATGGATTATTTTGGTGATTTTGCTGAAAAGGTCATAGCCGATTTCAAACCGGATATCATAGAGTGCCAGCATATATGGATAATGGATTATGTCCTCGAAAAGAGAGGTTACCGATATATCTCCACCGCTCATCACAGCGACCAGATGGGTTTCCGCTGTGATGAAAGGATGAGAACGTATGCCGTTGAAGCAGCAAGGAACGCTTCTTATATTTTCGCCATCTCTGAATACGTTAAGGAGGAAGTGCTTGATCTGTATCCTGTCGTTCCAGAAAAAGTTGCTGTTATATCCAACGGTTATGATCACAACCTGTTCTATCCAAGAAAAGTGAATCGTACCAAATTGCTCGAGAAATTCGAACTTGCCGATTACGATGGTTTACCGATCATCACCTTTGCCGGAAAAATCTCAAAGACAAAAGGGGTAGATTATCTTTTGATGGCGAATAAAATCATCCAGAAAGAAAGAGAAGTAATTCTGGTAATTTTCGGTGCAGGTAAGATTGAAGACGTCCTGGAAAGTGATTTGAAGGATGAATATGAATTGAAAAACACCTTTTTCATGGGTCATCAGTCTCCAGAGGTTTTGTCTAGCTTTCACAATATCGCCAGACTCAGCGTTCTTCCTTCCAGAACTGAAGGATTCGGCATTGCAGCTCTCGAAGCCATGGGATGCGGCACTCCTTTAGTTGCTTCTAAAACAGGAGGATTGGGTGTTTTAATAGTAGGTGCTTTAACCCCAGTCGGAGATTTTCAGGAGATAGCGAAACAGATCTTAAAAATTCTGGATATGAATGAGAATGACTATCTACACTTGCGCAAGAGTGCTTACAATAAAGCGCGTGAACATTCATGGAAGAAAATCGTTGAAAAAAGGTTAAAGATATACGAAACTCTTAGGTAATGAATCTATCAAATTAGCTACTCTGGAACAAAGGCAAAAGGGATATTATTGCCGTTTAACTCAATCGGATCTGCTAAAGTTAACCTGAATCTGAGAGCGAAAATTACTATGTTATTTTTTACCGAGACCTAATCAGCACGTGGGGATTCACACCCACTAACCATATGTTCGTTGGCGAATCTTCATTTGATGTTCTATGAGATTCAAATGCTACACTTTGACCATTAGGAGGAAAAGAAGGAATTATTGGTGAGGACTTCTCTTTTTTCATTTTGTATCGATTATCGCTAGCGCATTAATACCAACTTCTATGGCAATTACCATCTTGCCTTCTCTTTGTGAAAAGGAAAGGGTTTTGGGAGTGCTCCACTGCGGTTCGCTCTGAATAATTTCATTAACCTTTTGGTTGGAATCCCAGGGAATAGCTAATTCCAACGACAATGGTTTGGGCTTGTTCTCCAGTTTACCGACCCAACTGTAGTTGAGTATATGGATGATTGTTTGGCCCTCATAAACGTAAGGTTGGACTACCACCGGCAGTTTTTCATTGACCCAGGGCTCTACCCCTGCATCTTTAAGCCAGGAAAGCAGTGGTGTAGTAATCTTCTTGTCATGTTTTTTTAGATACTTCCGTCCAACGCGATCTTTCCAAAAACATACGCGTCCTTTGCCCACGTCACGAGTAGACCTGGCATCTTTGGTGTTTCCAAGGACGTCAGCCCAAAGGCTATTATTTCGCTTGCTTCCGTCTGCATTCCACATTCCAGGTTTAGGACCACTGACGATCAAGGTAGCGCCATCCCGCACAGCCAGTAACAACATCTCTTTTTCTTCTTCCGTGAGAACTGTCATGTATGGTAGTACAATGACTCGATAGTTCTTGAGCAAATCCACATCAACTCGGCTGAATGGATAAATATCTGTTGGGATTTGATGCTGATATAATAAGATACTAAGCCCACGATAATCTCCCATATATTCTAGGTTTTTAGGGGACCCCAATTTATCTCCAAACCACTGTCGGTCGAGTCTTGGCGGTGCCTTACTGATGACCTTACCGCCTGATTTCGGTATATCCAAGAAATCACGGTTACGTTCTGAATATAAAACGGCAACAGGAGCCAAAGATTCAGATCGGAAAATCTGTTTTGAATGTCGGGCGATCCAATTATACATCATTCCGCGAAAATTCCAACCTACAGAGGTGTTCATTTTGGGGGTTCTCATTTCAAAAGGATTGTTTTGGCTTGCAACAGTCCCGGCCATAACCAACTGAGCGTCAGGGTCAATAAAACCGTAAGAAAAAGCCCACGAAGGACGGTCCATTGTCGCCCCTCGGCAATATTTGTAACTACTATACTGGGCAATCCAGTCATCATAGCTGGCGTCAGCCATAGCGGTTGTCTCACTAGCTCCATCCTGTTCCCATACTACAAAAATATTCGCCATGGAGCTACCCTCGGCCCCAGATGAGGTTGCTCCCAAGTGATCCAAAGCAGCAACTTCCGCAAGCATAATGGTATCGGCATTTCCCTCGGTGATGGATTCTTGGCAATCATACAAGAATTCCGTTAATGTCTCATGACGCCATTGGATATAACGAAAGAACCTTTTGTCGAGGATTTTGGATGTACGAGGGAATTTCAATCCTGTCTGGCTGACAAATTTCTTCTGACAATAGTCGCACGCACATCCCCATTCAGCTCCAATCGCTCCTAAGACCGCAACGTCGACCCAAAGGCCATCCACCCCAGTTTTTGCCAGTCGCAGCAGGCGGGATTTAATCCAATCTCTATAAGGGGAGTTGGGGCAAAACCAGGCACTTTCATCTTTAGCCCCAACCCAAAACTCCTTCTTCCCATAAAATAAACCTTGACTGTCTCCATTAAAAGAAAGCTGTAGCCAATCCTTGTGAATGCGGCCGAAGGAATTTTCCTTCAAAGCTCCATTAGGAGTAATCACCTCCAGGCCGGGAATATACCAAACCACCTTTAAACCCAGCTCATGAACAAGGTTTGTTATCTTTTCAATAAGCTGTAATTCAGAAGCAAAATCTTCTTCCGAAAGATAATCAGATAGCTGACTATCAGCTTCAATGACATTTGCTCCTTGTGTTAACACCCTGTCCAGGTCAATTTTCATTTGCACCGGATCTACTTTAATCCCGGTGATTGCTAAACCATATATACGCGCCTCGGTTATCCAGTCCGGATATTTTTTTCCCAATAACCGTAGGGAGCTTTCCTTTCTATCTGCAGGAATAGCAAAAGAATTCTTTACAAAAAGACTAGGGAAGGCTGCCATGGAGAACCCCACCTTTCCTGCAATTTTTAACGCTTCTCTCCGACTAAAAAGCTTTTCCTGGAATGTTGTAATTCCATCCTTTATCAAATCCTTCATTTTCTTATGTTTTCCTATTAGTTTTCAAAACCGCCAATTTATAAAAGCAAAAATCGTGGAGCTTTGTGTACTACCGCTAACAATCTCACTCGAGGAAGCATTTGTCTCTTCTGCCTCTTCGAAGTCGAAAGATAAACCTATTTCATTGTTGCTACTACTCTCACGATACGAAAGCTGTGCACCCGCATTTCTTTGAAGATCCAATGTAGACCCATTGGAATAACCAATATTGGAATTAAAGATCAAGTTACTATCCTGTCCAAGTTTAAAAAGCCGCACCTGAGCTTTCAATTGATATTTATGCCGATCTTCCGATTTATATACCCCATAATTTACGGAAGGGCTTTCAGTATCATAATACTCGTATTGATAGCCTATCTTTAGAAAATTAATGGGGGGTCCCTGCCAAAAACCTTTTCGCCAAATTGGCACACCGAGGAAATCGTGATAATCGTTCACAGGCGAGCTTCCCCACAGAATATAGTCAACAGAAGCCAAACCTTCAAACAGAAAATTTCCATCTGAAATTGCCGTCTCAGCTGCTTGTATGGAGAACTCGGTGTAGTCATCCGTCATATAAGTATAGCTCAGAGTGGTTTTGTCGAAGTAAAACATGCGAAGCCGTGCATCCAGATCCTCCAGCTGGCTGCGTTCATAAAAAATCTGATAAGAAGCGTGCAAACCCGGTTCGGCCTTAAATGTAAGGCTCCAAACCGGCATTACCCCACCATAGGAATTAAAAGAAGGATCTTTGAAAAAAGGAAAGAATTTACTTATATTTTCTTCACTCGGGTCCTGTGGTTTGAATTTTCCGTGAACTTCATCCCAGAGAAGTCCAAGCTTTGACTCTAGCGTATAGTCTCCACCCTGCCATTTTTTTACGGCCTTGCCGACAATAGTACCGCTATCAATATCCATGTGGCCAACTAATTCTTTTCTACCGGTGTGGTGAAGTTTGGTAAACTTTGCATCCACACCCACATCAATCGATGAGCTTATACGAATATGATCATAATTAAATATAGTAGTGGTTGTGAAAAGGTCGTATTCATCCGTATTTTCCTTCTTGAAGGTCAAGTCTGCATAAAAAGGATCATACACATTGTTTGCCGACCGAAGCTTTTTCGTGACTCTACTTTTAAGCCAGCCAGGTGATTTACCATTTTTTCTGGCTTGATCCAGAACCCGTAGTGCACGAAAAGGTTCTTCTTCTTTATCATAAATTTCAGCCAAGTTCACCAAATCCTTTATGTTTCTCGGGTGATACTTCCGAATCTGCTCATAGATTCTTGCAGCTTCCCAAAGTTCACCACTTTGAACAAAAACATCAGCAAGCCGTTTAAGGTTTTCATAATCTTCAGGAATCAGTAGTTTTAGTTTTTGACGAATTTCAATCTCGTCATCCGGCATAGCCTGCTCCTGATAAAGCTTGGCCAAACGTCTCGTTGCGGGTATATGACTCGGATCCAGAGCCAGGATCTCCTTTCCCACTATAATTTCCTGAATTGGCATTTGGTATGCCGTGTAAACATCCATCAAAATGAGCCGTACCTCAATATCTTTCGGCCGGATAAAAGAAGCTTTACGCAGGACGTTGATCGAGTAGGCCCAATTCCTTGCGGCAATAGCCATTTCGCCCAGCTTAAAAAGAACTTTATAGTTAGTAGGATCATCTTTTTGCAATTGCTGTAGCGTATAAATGGCGGCATCAGTTTTTCCACGATCAAATAATAATTTAGCATCCTGAAGTCGTCTTTCCGATTCTTCAGGAGTGATTTTTGAGGTGGTACCGGCTTTCGGAGGGAAAATTTCTGTTGGACGCGCTTCCTGGGCTAAAAGATTGCCATTGAGAATAATAAAGAAGATTGCAAATGCGGGAACAAACAATGCCTTTATTTGCTTTATATGGCCAATTACCTTCATTGTTTAAGTAATCCTTTATAAACAGTTACAGGTGCGGTTAATTGTGTTCTATATTCCAATACACCATCTCCATCCGATTTGATTGATGTCCTAATGGTTTCTCTTTCGGGAGACTCTAATGTTAGCAGATATTCAGTATTCGGCGATAATCCTCCGATTTTCAACAGTGTTTTTCCAAATCCCCGGTAGGAAAAGCTTAATTTAGAACCATGAAATTCGCTCCGGTCAATGAACTGGGATGCCCGGACAAAATAAGGCCGCTCCGGGGGTGAGTCCGAGAGTACAATTTTTCGGCGTTTACTCCCATCCAGGTGTATGTAGGTTTGATCATTGTAATAAGAATAACCGATGACACCCTCTGAACGCTTTATGTCCACATGGGTTTTGTAATTAAAACGAATCGTCCGGAGAAAGCCGGCATTTTCTACCCAGTATGCCTGACCGTCAAAACCAATGTGTGTATTATAATAGTCTTCCACTATCTCACAATAGTTTGTTGCAAAAATGGATGCAGCATCAATAGAACGGACATAGTCATAGATATAGCGAATAGCATCCATACTATCATTTTTAATACCTCCATAAAAATGATAATACATATTCATTGGGTAAACACGATAAGGTTTATCTGTCCTGGCGAAATGCTTAAGCACCTTTTTTTGGCCTCCCCAGTCTCCCGTTAAGAAGAGAGAATAAATATAGTCATTTTGAGCGGAGGTTAAGTATTGGCGATATGGAGCATAAGGGAGGCTGTAAGAACACAGGCCTGCCAGGGATGGATATTCATCATCGAATCTGGGGTCACCGCCATTCAGATTGTGAATACCCGCTCGCCAGACAATTTCCAGCGCCCTTTTGTCTGGGTTAGTAGCTCCGGACCAAAATAAAGTTTCAACTTTCTTATTCGGTGGTACAAGATTATGATCGGCAAATAATTTCGCCCCCCAGATCTCTTCGACAAGGTCATGAGGTTTATATCCAATTTCATAGGGATAACTGTCTGGGTTGACTATATATGGGTCGCCGCCAACCCAGTCAAATGGGTGCGTGGCAGCGTGTACGGCAACATCTACATTAGGCAGCTTGAAAATATCGCGGGCCAATGCAACAGCGGGATGATGGTACTGATTTCCTATCCTCTCAAGGAATTTGGTTATCACTGAAACCGATGTCGGTATGTCCAGATATTTTTTAAGTATTTCTTCGTAAACGATAAATCCCGCAAAGTGCGCTCCGTCTATTAAGGAGACCGATTCCAAAGCATCCCCATCGATATGGGCGTAAAAAATCCGGGAACCGTTTAGGGTTGTGATATCAGGGGCCGGGAATCTATCCAGGCCAAGGGCTTCTGAAAAAAACCTGTAAGGATCCAGATACCAGGCACCCAATGTTTCCTGCTCCGCTACCTCCGCAGCAACCTCGCCTTTGAGGGCCTTTCGTATCAGGGCTACGCGTTCAGCATCGTCATGAGGAAAATAAAAGGGAGTTTGGCCCATACAAATTCCACCGTTGGAAGTAATAATTCCCATATCAACTACACCAAATTCACGATCATCAAAAGACAGAAAAACCTTATTTTGTGGATCGATAGAAGTGTAAGTGTTGACATAGGTAACCGTCGACGGATCGAATTTACGCTCAAAGCCCAGCATCTTTTCGTCCACTACGCTAACCTCAGGCAAATACCTTTCCCGCTTATGTCCACGCTTGACAAATTTGATACCTAAAGCATTCATGACTTTTGCCTGATTTGAAGCAAACTCTCGAGTATCTAAGTCATAAGTGGCACCATATTCCTGAAGAATAGCAAGACGCTTACCCTTTTTGATCTGTCGTAATAGCCATTCTCCATATTTTTTGGCCTGAAACATGTGCTTTTTCGTATGCCACGTCACAATTCCATGGAAAGTGTCCATAATGTCATCATCCGGAAGTCCGTCTTCTACTGCCCAATAAACCGGAATCAACCCCAAATACTCTACAATAACAGCCGCTCTGTTATAAAAAGGCAGTTCTTCTAGTGAATGTGGAGCCTCATTCTTTTTATAGAGTACCAAAATACGCCTGGGAATTTCAGTTAGTTGAAGCTTTGCTTGAGGTTCAGGAGGCGCACGTTCCGGGAGCGGGTACTGTTTTACCAATTCCGCATGTGACTTGATTTTAAATTTCGGCACAGGGGGTGACTTGGCAGAAAAGACTTCCTTCATAAATTTAGTGAGGTTTACGCGAAATACGGTTTTCTTCTTTTTAGGATCCCAAAAATAAGAATACCCTTCAAGGATCATCCCGCCGAAAGGAGTTATGACGTTGAACGCGCTCCGTGAGGCTATCATGTCTGTTCGCTCAACTTCAAAAAAGATTTTGTTTTCTGGGTTTACGCTGGTATATAGCTGATAATACTGAAGGTCTTTTTGTGTGATTGGCGCCTGAAACTGGCCGTACTCTTTATCGGCAGTAACAAGCCTGAGTTTATTGTTATCGCTCGTAAAGGCAAAATGGAACTCCATACCATATGGGTGGAAAAAAGTATTGATGGTTTGGGTGGTCTCATTCCACTCGACAAATGTTCCGTCCGGCTTGGGTATCATCCCCTGGTAGGCGCCATAACTTCCAATAATTAAAATGCGGCGTCCAGCTTCCATTTGTTCCACAAGCCATTGAGGATAAATATCGCCGCCAACCATCTGAGATGTTTGGTAACAAGTCATGATGCCGGAATATGGCCCCATATCCGGTTTCTTAACTAATAATTCCTCCACATCGCGTGTATCGAAATCATAGCCAGCCTCTTTTAAAGGAGAAGTTAGAATTTGCAAAATCCCTTCGTGGCCTGGGTCGCGTTCCTTGTACAAGACGAGAATCTTTGCCTCTGATTTGGACGTCACAAAAATGGCTTGTAAAAACAAGACCGAGAAAATAAACAGCAAAATTAGAAATAGCTTTTGTCTCATTTGCAAACTCCCCTGTAGTCGACAGGGTGAATAAGATTCAATATTATTTTGCTAATCCATTATTAAAGAAGGAATTACACAACATATGATATCTTCCTTTTCAAGGAAAATTCTCAAAAAGATTCCCACAACAATAATATGATACGCTTTCACATGCATGTTATTTCAAATTGTAAACCATTAATAATGATCCAAATTTCATTGCGAGTTCTCCGAAAACCATGGTTGTGGTATAAGCCGGTCAAGTTCCCTGCTCGCGCAATACTCCACATATCCACGGCTCAAGGCTCGTGTATATGATTTGGCTACCTTTTTGCGAGTTGTGGTGTAATCCACATTCAAGACCAGTTTCCCTGCCTCCTTTGCCATGTTAAGAAACTTCTCTATTTCAGAAGTGATCTTTGGCGGTGTACGACGATTTTCACCATCATACCCGAAGTATGTATCCTCTTTGCCGATACCTGTGATCACAGAAAGGTATTCGGTATCAGAAAGAAGCTCTTCTCCGTTTTGCGGAAAAATCCCGAAGTTTTGTTTGCCTTTGATCTCACGGGTATAACGGGCTATCTCCAGGACCAATTGCTTCATCTCATCTGCGGCACTCTCCTGTCCTTGCTCCATAAAGTACTCGTATGCATCAATAATATCAAGATAAACTCCATCAAAACCCGCTGCAAGTATCTTGTCTAAATACCCAAAGATAATCTTGTGCCACTCAGAATCCCAGTAGCGAACCTTAAAATTCTCATCCCAGTCAGGATTTTCACGATCAAGCCAGGAGGGCCTTTCGCTCTTCCAGCTTTCCCTCCAATAATACCTGTAACTCTCAGCTTCTCCGATGGATAGATAGGCCAAAACCAAACGTCCCCCATTTCTTGAGTTTTTTAAAATTTCTATCTCGTCCTGGGTAAAACGCTCAGAATCACTCCCATCTCGTGAATAATCAATTACCAGTAAGTCGAACGGAGAAGCGATTAGTTCATTGAGTTTGATATCCTGAAGCTGATATCCCCAATGTTTTACTCCATTCCACGAAGGACTCTCCGCCGCACAGTGAAAAGTGAGCAAAAAAACAGCACAGAAATTTCCATCTGTACATCGCATTTTTATCTTTTTATTGGATACAATCATTATTGTATTTATAAATTAACGTCCTATTTGTAACTATCAGGTTTCCTTTAGTATAAAGTTAGTTTTTGGTTGATCAATGGATGTAGCAAATAAAAAGCTTAACTGTTGTCTTGGCAAATTGTTCAAAAGCCATCATATTCTTCTCAACGTTTAAAGGTACATTACTACGAAAGATTATATTGCAATATGTCAAGAAGTATCTATTCCTACTATACTTTCATTCCATAGTAAAGATTATTTTTATGGTCAGAACCATGTGACATTGTTGCCAATATCTTTTATGGATATCTTCGGAGACATTATCTTGGATTATTGTAATTAGTTTGGTCAAGATTGAAAAAATAATAGTTGAAATCTTGTAGTACTTTGTTTCTAATGCCCACATAGATGTAAAGAAGGATTTCTTAACATCGTATCGCCAATATCAATCTAGAGTTTGATCCGATCAGCTGAAGACTCAAATTTCTACTATAATACTGTCACTAGTGTATTAATGAAAGGAGTGTTTTTATGAAATATTTTATAACAGGCGGTTGTGGTTTTATTGGTTCTCATTTAGCCGAAGAGTTGATTGGAAAAGGACAGAGCGTTGTTATTTATGACAATTTGTCGTCCGGCTTCGAAAAAAATATCGCTCATTTCCGTGAAAAGTGTGATTTTATAAAGGGAGATATTCGAGACGATCAACTCCTTACAAAGTCAATGAAGGGAGCTGATTATGTTTTCCACCTGGCGGCATTGGTTTCTGTCTTTGATTCGGTTAATCGACCTGAGGATAATAACAGCATCAATATCACCGGAACACTCAATGCCCTCCTTGCTGCGAAAACAAATGAAGTAAAGCGGGTTGTCATGGCAAGTTCTGCGGCTGTATACGGAAATGACCCTGAATTACCCAAAGTAGAAAAGATGCTGCCACTACCTGAGTCCCCATATGCTACGGCAAAAATTACCGGCGAATACTATATGCGAATATTCGCATCACTATATGATGTTGAAACCGTCAGTCTTAGGTTTTTTAATGTTTTTGGTCCTCGCCAAGACCCGTCATCAATGTATTCTGGTGTAATTTCAAAGTTTGCCGATGCACTGAAAATGAATGAAATTCCTAAAATATTCGGCGATGGAAAGCAGACTAGAGATTTTGTCTATGTAAAAGATTTAGTTCAAGCCATTCTACTTGCCATGCATTCCGATAAAGTAGGCAAAGGCGAAGTGTTTAATGTAGCAACAGGTAAAACTACCGGTCTTATCGAACTTTTAGAGGTACTTAATAACATACTCAATCTTGATATCAAACCAGAATTTGATGAACCACGCGCCGGTGACATCCGTCATTCATATGCATCAATAGATAAAGCAAGAGAAGTTCTCGGGTATGATCCTTGTTTCTCGTTGAAAGAGGGGCTTGAAGAACTTGTGGCGTATGACAATCAGAATAGTAGTTAAATTATTTTATCAAATATATGATAGAAAAAATTGAAACTACTTTTGAATCGTTACTCAAATTTTGAGAAAATATGGAACGACTAAGCATAAGGTGTTTTGAAGACAATAGTCAAAGTGCAGCTATCGATATCATTGATAAGATATCTATCGGACGAATCCCTACGAATGACATTGTTGTAGATTCAGAAAAAGCATCCCGTCGACATTGCATTATATCTGTGGATCAAAGTAATAATGTGTTGGTTGCTGACTTAAATTCCGCAAACGGCACTTATATCAATGATAAGAGAATTACAAGGATTCAGGTACATCCAAATGATGTGTTACAAGTCGGATCAGAAAAATTCAGATTCATTTTGACTCAAGAATATGATTTAAGAAAGGCAGAATTAGACCAAAAGAAAGAAATTTCGAGAAAAGCCAAACTTAGGAGTATCATATCTGATGAATCCTCAAAGAAAAAAATAGAAAGCATTGTAATTAAATCATTTGAGGAAGATTCAAAGGAATTTCATTGTTCCGTCAATTCGATTTATACAATAGGGAGATTGCAATTCAGTGATATTTTTATAGATAGTAATTCTGTTTCGAGAAGCCATGCAAGAATAGATGTAGGAGTAAATCATGCCGTAATAACTGATGCAAACAGCACAAACGGAACATATGTGAATGACGAAATGATTACCTCAAAGGGATTACAGGACGGTGACACAATCAAAGTAGGTACAAAACAATTGACAGTGTCATTTGTTACGAAATCCGACAGCGGTTTCGCGTCATATAAGAGAAATGCAAACTTCAATACTATTGACTTACTAAAAGAACAGGACAAAATATTACAGATATTTAAAGACGAATATGGAGAAAGAGTTTTGCTTGAAGTTGAGCGTCAAACACTTTTATTTTATCGGGAATTTGAGAATTATTTAAAAAATTGTAATACTGTAAACTCCCGGCGAGACATTATTGTAAAAATAGTACATTTGCTTTCAAATCCATTCGGAATTGTTGACGGCTCGACATTAAAAATGCTAATTTGCAAAAACGGCGAGAAAGAAGAGATCGCCTCAGATTATCTTCGTCGGGCTCAAAGTATTATAAAAAGTGGAAATCATTCAAAAATTGTCTATTTTGAAGAACCGGACACTACTATGCCGAAGAGTATCAGTATGAACGGTCTTGCTTTGGATTTTAACGAGGAGTTGAAAATCCTGGTGTTCGGAATCCCTTATGACAATTTATCGTACCTTGTTTATGAGTCGAACAGGTTGATGCTTGATCAAAATATAATAAAGGAATAAATGAAACGATAGAGAGAACATGACAAATATACCATTACTTGCCGTTTCTCAGGAAGTATATACAATTGGAATTTTTATTGGCGCTATTTTTGTAATCTTACTTATTATGGAGATACAAATTTGTCAGTTAAGATTTAGAGTGATAGATTTGGAAAAGGGCAGCTCTCCTACCACAGACAAACCCAACGATCTTTTATCAGCAGAAGGTGTTACCACCACGACATTAGAACTATCAGGAATCGCAAATATCAATGGTAAAAAAGTAGATGTTATTTCAGAAGGCGAAAAGATATCAAAAAATACAAGGATTAAGGTCACAGGCGTAAAGGGAATCAGCTATATTATCGAAGCTATAATCTTATATGTGATTATCATGTTAATAGGCTTTCGTTTAGGGAATCCCGGATTTGTAGGTTACGATTTTCACCCCTTCTATTTTGTAATACTCCTGATCACCCTTCGCTACGGTTACAGGAAAAGTATCTATACAATGATACTTGCAGGTAGTTTATACTCTCTCTTTTATATATTGAAAAGCAGCCATTTTAATTACTATGATCTTTTTGATGCATGTTACCAACCAATTGCATTCCTGGCATTTTGGTTGTTTTTAGGCCTGATAGTAGATTTGGATAAGAAAAAGATCATAACATTATCTGAAGAGAAAAAACAATTAAAACAAACCATTTCTCACGGAGAGGCAGAGATTGAAAAGATTAACAGTTTGAATGAGAAAATTTCGGAAGAACTTTCCAAATCGAGTAAAGGTTTCAGCACCCTTTTTGATACAACCAAAAGCCTGTTTAATGAGGATGTTATGGTATTGTATCGTACTGCATATGACGTGCTGAATAAAATAATTGGAACCTCAAAAGCTTATGTTTTTTATCTTGACGATGATGACTTTAAATTAGCCGCGCCTAAAGATATTAAAATGGATTTGACTAATCTCGTTTCAAGTGAAAAAATCGATGAAGTAAGAAAATCGCACAAATTCATTCGACTTGATATGCAAGATGAAAATATGATTTCAGATAATGAACCGGTATTTATCGGACCTATTATACATGATGCGACAGATACCCTTTATGGACTTATAGTAGTTGAAGAACTCGACTTTTTAAAATACAACAAGAACACCTTTCGTTCTTTCAAAAATCTATGTAAATGGGTAGGTGACATTCTATATTTCCGGACAAAACAAAGTAATAGTATTGTCCCGCAGGAAAATAATAATGAATTTAATTATGTTGTTAAATTCGGAACAACACAGCAACAGATTAGGGAAATCGTTGAAAATGCTTTCATTGAAAAATAATAAAATGTTATATTCTGTTTTTGCGACAGTTGGCTTGTCAGACATTTGTTTATGGATGTTTATAATGAATCCTCCAAGTCCCGGCATAATGATTCCGTTAGTGTTATTAAGCATCAGGGGATTGTTTGGTTTCATGCTGTTTGCCCTCATAAAATACAAAACAGAATTTGAAAATGCCGGAATTTTGGGGGTTTTCACCTCTATTTTTTTCTATATATTTAGCATCATGGGGATAGTAGGCATAATTTTTGTTCTGCATGAAGTTTCAAAGAACTCTAAAAAATCGTCACTTTATCATATTGACAAGGAAGAAGGAGAGGATATTGAGGAATCGTCAGATTCACACAAACAATCGTTAGTGAATGTTAATGAGATGCGTGAGGTTGCTCCGTTGGCCGACGGAATGACTGATGATAAGACTGTAGTTCGAATCGCAACGATTCAGGCAATGGAAGATCTAGATGCTACACACGTCCGGAATGTTCTTGTTAGTTCGAAAAGTGACAAGTCCAAGGATGTACAGTATTTTGCCCAGGAAGCTTTGACAAAAATCAGCGACTCATATTTGAGAAAAATTAAGAAATTAGCTGATATTGTCAACAACTCTGAACCGAATTATGAAGACTACAAGAATTTAGCGGATGTATATGCAGAGTATGCACATAAAAATATTGAGCATCCGATATTAGTAGAATTTTATCGAAAAGAAGCTATAAAGTATTATAGTGATCTCATAGAGAACTATCCGAGAAATCAAAATGAGATTCTGAAAGACCTCATTCCGGTATTATTTGAAAATAACAATTACAAGGAATGTATTAAATATTGTGATGAAATTTATAACGACCCTATTTTATCATCAACTGCTATTGAATTTAAAGCGCGCTGTCTCTTTAATACAAGAGATATCGGATCATTGAAGAGTTTTACCGAAAAAGAAACCAGATCTGGTGTATCTGCAATTAACGATTTTATAGAGTTATCCAAAGAGGAGTTTCAGAATGGATGATATTTGTTTCATTCAAGAAGGAACATATCCATTCGTACGTGGTGGGGTTTCTTCGTGGACTCACGATCTTATAGAAAATATGCAGGATTTGTCATTTTCTATTGTGGTCTTATCTCCTGCTGTAGGTCCACCAAAAAAATTTAATTACCAACTCTTACCTAATGTAAAAAATGTGACTGAAGTTTTTTTATATAATGTTATCCTGCCTGAACAGTCATGTCCAAACAGAAAAAATAAAAAACTTTTTTGGGATATTTTTCTAAACTTTTTGACTGGCAAGGATAATAAATACGGCGCTCATTTCGAAAAAATGTTCCCATTTATATGTGACCCTGCGCTAAGGGCAGTAAATACTCGAGATGTAATTAATTCAAAAGAATCACAGGCATTAGCGGAAAGAATGTATGAAGAAAACAGGAAGGATTCGTGTTCGTTTTTTGATTTTTTCTGGACATTTAGAACAATGATGCTTGTTTTTATGCAGGCAGTTAATGCCGAAATCCCGCCGGCAAAAATATATCATGCTGTTTGCACAGGTTATGCAGGCATTATTGGCGCTGTGGCTAAACTAAAATATAATCGCCCGCTTTTGTTGACCGAACATGGCATTTATACAAAAGAAAGAAGAATAGAAATTAACCAATCTGAACATATTGTAAAAAAGCAACGAAGCCGGGTCTTTGTAGATCAATCTCAGGGGACAATAAGGGATTTGTGGATAGACTGTTTCTACCGGCTTGGCCGTGTGTCGTATGATTTTGCAGACAAAATAGTTACCTTATACGGTGGGAATAAAAAACTTGAAATTGAATATGGTGCTGATCCCGAAAAGATCGATGTTATCCCTAACGGCGTTCAAATCGACAAGTTTTTACCTCAGCGCAGTATTGCAAAATCAGATCCAAGTACATTCAGAATTGGACTTGTCGGTCGCGTTGTTCCAATAAAAGATATTAAGATGTTTATAAAAGTATGTAGGATCGTTGTTGATACAATGCCAAATGTTCGTTTCGAGGTAATCGGTCCTACTGATGAAGATGAAGACTATCTAAAGGAATGTGTTGAGCTATGTAAATTGCTAGGCGTGGAAAACAAGTGCATTTTTACAGGGCCGAAAAATCTTATAAAGGAAAATGTTTATCCTGAATTGCATATTATGGCGCTTACAAGCATCAGTGAAGGACTGCCATTAACGATTCTTGAAGCACTTTGTGTTGGCGTTCCTTGCGTAACAACAGATGTGGGGGCATGCAGTGAACTTATTTACGGAAGAACAGAAGAAGACAAAGCCTTTGGTATATGCGGATATATTGTTTCTATCGGTAATGCAGATGAATTTGCACAGGCATGTTTGAAAATCTTACGGGATAAAAATTTGCATTCAGAAATGGTTGAAGCGGGCTATAAACGGATTGATGCATTTTATCAACAAAAAGATATTGTTGCGCAATACGGAAAATTATATTCACATTATTTGGCGGAATAAAAATGGCTGGTATCGGTTTTAAACTTCAAAAAATGCTAGTCGAAGAAACTTATCTTTCTACAGTTAAGGGATTCTTTTCCGCCTTAATAATTACATCAGGCCCCTGGCTCATCATGATGATATCACTTTCGGTATTATCGTTGATTTCTTCTTTCCTATTAAGTGATGACAATTTGCTGCTTTTTAATACACTGTTTGTTCACATGTGTGTCTTAGCCCTTATTATTACGGGGATATTTCAACTATTTTTCACAAGAATTTTCGCAGATAGTATGTATTCTGGAGAACGTAAAGAACTTCCTAATATCATCATGGCCAACCTGATACTTACATTGGCTGTTCTTACTATTATAATCTTGCCGTTTTTTCTGAATAATACAACCTTTCCTGCGAAAACTCCTTTTTCCGTAAAGCTCTTAACATTTCTCCTTATTCTCACAATAGACATAATATGGGTGTTATTGAATTATGTGAGTGCAAGCGATGAATTTATGGATTTTCTAAAGCATTATATTGCAGGTTGCGTCTCAAGTATCATCCTTAGCGCCCTGATAGGTCATTCTCTAGGCTTCAACGGATTTCTATTAGGGTTTTTTATCGGACAGGCATATATTGCAATTTATCTGTTTTTTCAGACAATCAAAGTTTTCGGTTTAGCAGACAGATTAGATTTATTTATAGTTTTAAAATATCCTGAGTATCACATTCTGCTCTTAAGTGGCTTTTTTTTGTACGTAGGGATGTGGATTGATAAATTTATTTACTGGTATAGTCCTTTCGGGAAGAATTTAACACCGTTTCTCTATTATGATTTGGGATACAACATCATTTTTTACGTGGCTTTTCTATTCACAACCCCTATCATGGCTGTCTTTCTTATAACGATGGAAACATCATTTTATAAGAAATACTACCTATATAGTAGAAAGTTGCTATATTCGGCTCCCCTCGACAAACTAAGGAATTGTTGCAATGATATTAAAAAGACCGTGAAAGATTCATTTATAAGCATCATCCGTATTCAGGGAATGATAATCATACTTGGCATTTTATTTTCAAAAAACATATTGATGTTTTTTAAAATATCAGAAAGCTTGCAACCACTATTTGTCATTGTTTTAATAGGTGTTTTCTTTCATATGCTCACTTTGATTAACTGTATCTTATTATTTTATTTCGATCTCAAACGTGAAACAATGATAATATATGCTGCATTTTTTGTTTTAAATGGAACATTAACATTTATTTTTATGAAGTTAGGTGCAAAATATACAGGATTGGGCTTTCTGATTTCTTCGACTGTCATATTTGGTTATTCCTTGTGGCGATTAAATTTGAATTTGAATTGCTTAAATTATTTATTTCTTACCAGGCAAAGGATGGAAGAACTTAAAGATGTTGATGTCATTTTTATTCAAGACACAGGTTGTTATGGAAGATACTATATCAAAAATGGAGAGAAACTAGTAGATAATATTGTAACTATTTAGCGAGAAAAGGAAAAATAGCAGATGATATTGCGAAAACTATGAAGAAAGAGTTAGGAGCCTGATATGATACAAGCCGTAATAATGGCTGCCGGTAAGAGTACACGAACAT
>Ga0187833_10002067_pt1 | contig 22057 bp, 33 predicted proteins | sample ETNtaG_37_FD_167968 | JGI IMG/M metagenome (GOLD analysis project Ga0187833, IMG submission 167968) | Marine microbial and viral communities from oxygen minimum zone, Eastern Pacific Ocean - ETNP2014_SV_400_PacBio MetaG (Illumina Assembly) | ecosystem: Environmental > Aquatic > Marine > Hypoxic...
CCAGTTACAATAAATGATACATTTATATAATCAATCTGATTCTGTCATTCCAAACAAAATGAAAATAAAAAATGTTCTAACATCAGCCCTATGTGTACTTAGTTGTTACATGCCCATTCAAGCAAAAGATCCTTTGGTACGAACAATTACAATAGATACTAAGAATCCATTGGATGATGCAGAAGCCAATGCCAAATGGGATACTCTCTGAGCCAAGTATTCGGAAAAGGAGGAGATCTCTTAGCAGAAAAAACAGATGAAAGTATTTTGGGAAGAATGTCTCAATTTTCACTTTTAGGATACATAAATTTAGCACTCGGATATTATTCTCATGAGTTTGGACACAATAGAACTATTCGAAATCATGGAGATTCCACGTTTAAAATAAATCTGGAAAGCTGGATTCAAGGAGTACCAGGATACGAGCCCATCAGAAGATTTGAATCAACTACAGAGTCCTTCGAGGATTTTGCCACATCAGGTCTGAGCCAGGAGTCATTAGATGCGGCGTTTATTCATAGTAGAACAGTAGACTGCCTAGCATTTGATGAAGGTATTGCATTATTAACAAGACAATTTTCCCCTCTAACATATGATGGTTATTCATCCATTGCATTTAATACAGCAAATGAAGGAGATGTAACAGATTATATAGAAAGTTTAAACTTAAAAGGCATAGAATTAAACAGGGAAAAATTTTATATCCAAGGAGCAATTGCAGCACTAGGAAGTGTTAAAACTTGGGATTCATTTAGGTCTATTGGAAATTATTTAAAAAATGGAGAGCGAACAACTGATACCACTAAAATTAACTTTCAAGATGTATAGATAATCCCTCCTTTAATGAGTCTATATCTAACTTCAACCGGCTCATTTATGAATTCAACTACATATATACAAAACAAAAACCTATGGGAGATTTCTCTTGGAATAGATGATAATTATGTGGGAGATTCAAATCTCGATAGGTTACGAGTAGGTACGAAACTTGTTGGAAAACCTATCTCAGATGCAGAAAGAGCACTACAAATGAGTCCATTTGCGTATGCAAACTTCTCAAGGTCAAAGGGAGATTTTAAAGGATATTCCACAGGGGTTGAATTACTTAAACCGATAAATGATAGACTAGGAGTATCTCTTAAATTAGAAGTGAACCACAATGATGTAATAGAAAACATTGTGAAGGGAGAGCCTAATAATTTTAATTGCACCTTAGGCCTAGAAATTAAATTGTAAACCAACCCAAAACCTTTTAAACATATATCCTAAAATACACATTATGGCAACACCTTTATTATTCCTTACCTTATTAACAATAGTGTTCTTAATAGGATTAGTCTCTTCAATCATCAGTAAAAAAGTTCACCTTCCCAATCTATTATTATTACTCATAGCAGGTATTCTCCTAGGAAAAATAAAAAGCGGTGGAAAAGTAATCTTCACATTCCCTAACGAATTCGTAGCAGTTATCTCATTAATGGCTTTAGTATTAATCGTATTCTCAGGTTCAGCAGGCTTCAAATTAAAACAATTTGACTTAATCTCATCACAAGCATTAAAATTCTCCGTAATCTGGTTAATACTCAACATCATACTCTTAAGTGTAGCAACCTATTTCATTTTCGGAATAACTAGCATCTCACTCCTATTATTATTCACATCATTAATGTCAGGAACATCTCCTGATGTAATCATACTCATGCTAGGTAAAGCCAAATCAAAAGTAGTTTCATTCCTAGAAATTGAATCCATCGTAAACACACCAATCATGGTATTAATCCCCTTCATAGTCATGGACTTCATACTAAACTCACAAACACCACAAGTAGTAGAAATCATAAAAATATTCACCCTAAAATTTGTAGCAGGAATAGGTGCAGGTATTCTCGTAGGAATTATTATCTTCAAATTCATGCGTCACCATTATTCTGAAGATCTCTCAGCACTAGCAATCCTAACTGCTACTTTAATAACCTTCATCCTAGCAGAAAACTTGGGAGGAAATGGTGTGCTAGCTGTAACAACTCTAGGATTATTCACAGGAGCTATCTATCTAAAAGAAAAGGAAAAACTCTTCGACTTTTCAGGAGTCATATCAAACATCTTAGAGATTTTAGTATTTATCCTCGTAGGATTAATCATCAAACTACCATTTAACGGTCCATTCCTCACAAAATCCGCTGTCTTATTTGCAGCCTTCCTATTAATAAGATTCATCACATTCCATATCACCTTCAGAAATAAAGAATATTCACAAAAAGAAATAATCTTCATGTCTTTGAATGCATCTAAAGGAGTAGCAGTAGCTGTTGTAGTCTTATCCTTAACAGCATCATTAGTAGGCATAGCAGGATTAGACATCCCAACACTAAACACAGTAATTAATCTCAGCTTTGCATTCCTACTATACAGCATAATCATAGGAACTGCAACCATCAAGTTATCAAAACATTTTCTAAAAGCAGAAGGAATTAGCCTCCCAAGTGACTAAATTTATATAGGCTATTACCTTCCAATCCACTATGAAAACAGTCATCTTAGACACGAACTTCCTCTTAATCCCTGCCCAATTCAAGGTAGACATATTCGAAGAAATAGAAAGGATCATGACCACAAAATACAAAATTAAAATTATAGACAAGACCATCGGTGAATTAAAAAACATCATTGAAAAGCAATCACTAAAACATAAATCTGCAGCAAGAATTGCTCTCCAACTAGTAAAAAAATACAAAATACCAGAAATAAAGACTGACTTAAGCGCAAACGTAGACAGATTAATTATTGAAACAGTCAATAAAGAATCATTCATTGTCGCAACCCAAGACAAAGAACTAAAAAGGCATCTTAAATCAAAGAAAATCCCTTTAATCATATTAAGAAAAAAACAATTCTTAGAATTGATCCCCTAACTCTGACCACGCAATTTTGTATAGCTCTCAACCCACATATATACAACACCTTTTTCTTTTTGTATTGCTTTATATGCTTGAGGCACAAGTTCTTTCATACTATCTCTAAAGTATTTTTCAAGAGGAATGAGTCCATACTCTGCTCTTTTACTATCAATGTAATGTATTGTTTGGCCTGTAAGTACAGCATACTTCAATCCCTCTTCACTTTTCCTTACTTCAGCGATTTCAGCACCTTTTATAGGGAATAAAGCCATAATTGTATTTGTGTTATATCTCTGTGTACCAAACACTTGCTCTCCTGATTTAAGTCCAACCCGATCGGTAAGAAATGCTAATTTCCGTTTAAGTTTCGGATGGTGTATCATAGGGTGCCTTTTAAATTGTTCAAACATCTCTTTCATAAAGGCTATATTATTGTCTGAATGCTGAACAATAAAAAATATTTTTAACAATACACTAACATCCTTAATTGCTTCAAATTTTTTGAATCGCAGAAGTGATTGTAGCCTATCTTCACAATACTTATCTATTGAAAGGGGGTCCATCCCTTTGAAAACCCCTATGCTCCCACCCTTTAAGGTATTGTAATAAAAAGACCCAAAAAATCTTGATAATCCATTACCTGAGAGTCGAATCCCTTGATCAGCACTATATAGTTTGTCAACCTCAAAGTAAAATCCTTTGTCACTGAGAACACCTGTTTTTTCTTTTAACAGAAAATCAATATGCAGTAGTAATCCAATAGACTTGTTAAATGCTGCTAAAAGCGGATACAATTTTCTATAAAAGTTAGCAATTTGTCCCACAACTTCAAAGGCCTTTTTGTATTCACTTGATTTTTTATCCCTTACAATAATCATAGCAGATTCAACAAGTTTTTCTTCCAATTTTTCTTTCCTTTCATATTGTTCAATCGCATGATTTTGTGTTTTGCACCGTTGTAGAATAAGGTCGTGCCTATGAACTTCGTCAGGCAAAAAAGATTGAATTTGTCTATGTATCTGTCGCACATAAGATTCACATTTTTGATAGATTTTTTCACTTTGCTTATGAATTTTCTCATCTTTACGAATATATTGATAGATTTTTTCCATCATGTCTAGAATTTCATCCTGATGTTCACCAATAAATGAATGGTCCTTTTGCTTATCGATAAATGTTACTAGGGATTGCATGGTTTGAATTAAATCGTGAATAATTTTCTGTTAATGGGCTAGAATAATATGTTCTTTTTTCTCTTGATGAAACCCTTTGTTCATCCTATCCCATATAAAGTTCCCAAGTGATAATCCCATAGATAATTATATATGAATTCACCTTTATATAATTTACCAGAATAAATTAATACCTATCTTAGTCAGTCCTATTAAACTTACATATACCACTACTCTCAGATGTTAGTATATTAATTAAATTACTTCTATCTGCTCACACACAATCTTCTTTAACTCTTCAGCAGATTGATATCTATCTTTTGGACCTTTTTCCATCATTTTGTGAGCAATTTCTGAGATTTCCTTTGGAATAGTAGGCACCAACATCCTCATATTAATAGCTTCCCAAAATAATATTCTACTTAGAACATTTTCAATACTATAACTTCTAAATGGTCTTATACCTGTGAGCATTTCATAACTAGATATTCCTAAGGAATATATATCCGTCCTTTGATCTATTGTTTTAGGTGCCAATACTTGTTCTGGAACCATATACACAGGTGTACCACTTGTGGAGTCCTCATCTTCCTCCTCCTCCAGATCTTGAATTCTAATAGCAAGTTCGAAATCAGTGATTACAGGAGTACATGTTCTGTTGCCAATAGCTTCTTCTAAATCACCTTCAGCATGTAAAAAAATGTTGGCTGGTTTGATATCTCTATGTACTATCTCTTTAGAATGAACATAAGTCAACCCATCCAATACAGAAGGTAACAAATTCCAATAATTAGCGATGCCTAGAGAAATATTTCGATTAAGCTTATCTAATGAACTCCCATTTAACCATGGAAACACAAGATAGCTTTGATCCCCTTTTCTATCGGCATCAATTAAATTTAAAATATGAGGATTATTATCTCCTAATGCACCTTGAATATCTATTTCATGACTCCATCGGTTATCTTCATCCATTATTCCGTTATAATGTTTCACAAAAAAAGACATATCTTTAGAAACACATTGGTAGCAGTTTGCACTAGACTCCTTATGCCTTTTTTTCTCAATCTTCTGTACAGTATATTGAGATCCTCCAATTTTAACACTATTTCCCTTCTGAAGTGTATTTCCAATAGTCATATCCATTAAGAATCCCAACCTGCATTTAAATACATCCATTTAAAAAAGAAACCTTTAAAAACCCCTCTCAAATCCCTTATACTATGTTTTATAGAGCAAAAATAAAAGACCATATTAGGGTTCCGCCTGACCATTTTGGACTGGATTTACAAGATGCAGTTACTAAAAGAATCAGAAAGAAATTCGAAGGTTATATTGATAAAGACTTAGGTGTCGTTATCGACGTAGCAAACGTTGAAGATATCGGTGAAGGAACAATCATCCCAGGGGATGGAGCTTCCTATTATGACACACAATTTGAATTATTAATCTTCAGACCCGAATTACAAGAAGTATTACTAGGAAAAATCAAAGATATTGCTGATTTTGGAGCATTCATCAATCTAGGACCACTAGAAGGAATGATCCACGTATCACAAACAATGGATGATTTCGTATCATTCAGTAAAGAGAAAACATTAACGGGAAAAGAATCAAATAAAGTATTGAAAGTAGGAGATAAATTACGAGCAAGAGTTATTGCTGTTTCATTCAAAGATATTGCAAATCCAAAATTGGGACTTACCATGAGACAACCATTCTTAGGAAAAACAGAATGGGTTGACGAAGAAAACGCTAAGAAATCAGGTAAGAAAAAAGAAAAAGAAGAGAAGAAAGAGAAAAAATGAGCAAAAGAAAAACGTGCAAACAATGTAGACATTTTTACGATGGGACACAATGCCCATTATGTAAAAGTAAAGAGACTGCAAATAGTTTCCAAGGAAGAGTTTTTATAGCAGATCCAGAAAAATCAGAGATTGCAAAAAAAATTAACGTAACTGTAAAAGGAGAATTCGCATTAAAGGTAAGATAATGGCAATCGAAATAACAAATACAAATAAAAATCCACTTCTAGGAAGAGAAGAACTTACTGGTAAGCTTACATTTGAAGCAGCTACACCAAAAAAAGAAGATGTTGCTAAAGCAGTTGCAGATGCAACTAAGTCTACCGTTGAAAAAATCGTAGTTAAGAAAATCGCAACAAACTTCGGATCAAGATCAGCAATAGTTACTGCTTACAATTACGAATCTAAAGAAAAGAAAGAAGAATTCGAACCAAAAAAGAAAGTAAAGAAAGCTGAAGGAGACGCTCCTGCAGAGGAAGCACCTAAGGCTGAAGAAAAGAAAGAAGAAGCTCCAAAAGAAGAGGCTAAGAAGGAATAAAAATGGCAGACGATAAAAAACCAGAACAAGGTGGTGGCCCAGTAAAGAAAGGTAAGCCTTACCAAGTTTGGAAATTATACGAAGTTAAAGACGGTAAACTTACGAGAAAGAATCCATTCTCACCTAAAGCAGGTTCAGGATACTTTATGGCTAATCATAAGAATAGAAGTACATGCGGTAAAACATACTACACAGAAATGAAAGATGCTCCAAAGGACGATAAAGCACCAGCAAAAGAAGCTCCTAAAGAAAAAATAGAGAATAAATAATCAATCCTTCATAACTTTCTGCATAACAAGTAAATCTTCTGTAGTTAATTTTCCACCAGTCTTTATTTTCTCTTGAACAATCTCTTCTTTACTCTTAAGAATTTCATTATCTTTATCTTTCTGAACCATCTCTTCTTCTTTCTTAATCCGACCTAATTTTTTATTAATATCATGAATTTCATCAAATTTCTTCTTAACTTGATCGTTAATCTCTTGATAAGCTTTCTTCCTTTTCAAAAATTCATCATTAGCATTTTTCTCAGTATCTTTAATCGTATCAATCTCTTTACTCTCTCCAACGATAGATTCATGTTTTTTCTGACTAGCAGATGCAATTTCCATAACTTGTTTATGCAATTTCTGAGCTTCCGTTCGAGCATCACGTACTTCTTTTCTCAAAACAGTAATTTTCTCAACAACAACATTAACAACATCTGAATCTCCTAATTGCTTTTTTAATTGTTTGATATGTTTATTCAATTCCTTCTCTTTTTCAAAACCAACAACATTGGTTTCTAATGAATATTCTAATTTCTGAATTTCTTTCTTAAGAATTTGAGGATTACCTTTAATTTTATGTTTAATAACTAAATCCTCCTTCTCTTTCTCTAAAGGGGCCAACTCTTTCTGTTTCTCACGAACAATTTTGTTAAAAGAGTCACGCTTAGCCTTAATTTGCTTCACATTACCTGTATTTTTATCTCGTTCTACTTTAGAAGTCTTAATATGTGTAATGTGCTGAGAAATAGACTTAGAAAGCTGCTCTCGTTTATCGAAAGCAGCTTCCTTAGCTTGATTAAGTTTGGTTAACTGAGCCTTTAGCGCAGTGATTTCTTCATGCTTTGAAGAGAGTTCACTAACCAGATCATCTGTTTCTTCTTTTGACAGTTTTGGTTCTGCATCTAGTTTCGTCTTCTCAGGCATGCAATCACGCACATTTAGCCAAACAGAGCACCGAGCCCTGCTGAGGCTTGTTCTTCAGCTTTTTTGGAGTCTTCTTCACTTTCTTTCTTCTTTTCTTCTCCATCTTCAGCTTTTGCTTCTCCGCCTTCTGCAGCAGGAGCAGCAGCAACTGGAGCAGCTGCAGCTTTTTCAATAGCTTCATCGATATTAACACCATCTAATGAAGCTACAAGAGCTTTAACTCTGCCATCGTCCACTTGGACACCTGCAGATTCTAGTACTTTTTTTACACTTGCTTCTTCAACTTTTTGCCCAGCTTTGTGGAGCAACATTGCCGCATATATATATTCCATTTTTATTCCTCCGTACATCTTGGTGTTGATGGTGATATTGGTGCCGGTGCAGCGGTTATTTTGCGTAGCAAAATAAAATGGCCGCTGGGCCCAATATCATCAAACACGTACACCTTGATCAGTCACGTAGAGTTCCCTTTTTTAACAGCTCAGCTGTTAGGTCCTCTACCTCTTTCCTCTTTTTTTCCTCTTTATCTTTAGCATCGTCCATTTCTTTTGAAGTATCTTTCTCAATTTTCTTTTCTTCTGTATCAACTTTCTTTTGCTCAGCCTTAGCTTCAGAAATATCATCACTTACTTCTTTGAGTAAATCTTCAGCAGTATTCTCTGCACCATGTTCTCTCTCTCGAGCTTGTTTGACTAATTTCTCAACTTGTTTAGCAGTTTCATCTACTTCTACACTTTGTTGTTCAACCTTAGCTTCAACTTCTTTCTGTTCTTCTACAACTTCTTTTACTTCTTCTTGAGCAACCGCTTCCGCTTTCTGCTCTTGAACGTCATCTTTCTTTTCAACTTCTGCTTTAATCTCTTCTTTCTTTGCTTCTTCAGCTACAACTTCTTCTTTTTCAGCCTCTTTTGCAATCTCAGCTTGTTCTTTCTTCTTTTCTACTTGTTCAGTATGACTTGGAACCCCAGGAGAAACGTCAGCAGGTGGTTGTTCACTCACTTCTTCTCCTTCTTCTTTAGGCTCTTTTGATTCTTCAGCTTGTTCTTCAACTTTAGGTTCTTCCTTAACTTCAGGAGCAGGTTCTTCCTCAATCTTAGCTTCTTCTTTAACTTCTTCCTTAGGAGCTTCTTCAACCTTAGGCTCTTCTTTTACCTCTTTAGGAGCTTCCTCTACTTTTGGCTCCTCCTTAGGTGCTTCTGGTTCAGGAGCCTTCTCTTCAACTTTAGGTTCTTCTTCAACCTTTGGTTCTTCTTTTACTTCTTCCTTAGGATCTTCATCTTTAGGTTCTTCCTTAGGAGCATCAGAAACATTTCCAGCTTCTTTTACAGATTGAGCTTGTCGTTCAACCTTAGCTAAAACGTCATCTTTAATCGCATCAGCCATAATACCGGCTTCAATCCCGACAGCTTTACTATCTCGGTATGTTTTACCTATCATTAATCCAATAGTATCCTTAGTTGGCCAAGCAACTTCAACACTTAAGTTAATAGCCCACTTAACACTGTTTTCAAGATCAGCCATGAATTTATCTTCATCTATATCTAAAATATCTCGTTGAAGGATTTCTCCATTCTCCAAGACACCGACTAAATCAAGTCCAATTTCCATGGGTTTAATGTCAAGTCTCATAAGCATACTTGCAACATTATCTGCAATCTTCTCTCCTCCTTTAACAACAACTGCATCTTCTAGAATAGCAACTTTTCCATCTTGAACTTTAGTTTTTAATCCAAGTGCACCTAATTCTGAAATAACAGGTCCAGGTGGGAAAGGAGTAGGTCCAGCTTTAATTTCAATATCATAAGGAGCTTCTTGTCCAGGTTTTGCTGGAGCCTTACTTTTACTCTTCTTGATCGTTTTATACAAAGTAAATGGATTCTCTTTAGTAAAGAATAATGCCGGCATTCCTTTTTCAATCAAGTCCGCTAATTTCTTAATCTCAGGCTTAGTTTTGATAACTTCAGCCATAGCAATTTTCATTAATCGTTTTTTAGTCATAAACATGACCATTTTTTCACGAAGCTTTCCTCGCATAACTTGAAGTTGCGCAGCAGGAAGATCTTGCATGTTCAGTACTCCTACAATAGGGTACTGTCCAAATAGCTCAATCAATTTCTTTACAACGTCCTTTTTGTATGCTGCTACGTTTGCCATGTTTATTCACTCTTAGTATTTTTTTTAGGAGCTTCTTCAACAGGTTCTTCTTCTCCCTTCAGAATATTTCCTTTATCATCTAATTTAATAGGTTTACCCATTGTAAGTTTAAGTAAAACTCTTCGAATATTATTTTTCTCAGCAGGTAAATGATGAATAATTTGATCGTATAATGTTTTGATGTTATCAGCAATATCTTCTTCTTTCATTGCTTCTGTTGCTACAGGAGCTTGAATCATCATTGCTGTTTTAGCAGTAACTCGTACCGTTTTTTGTAATTTATCATATAATGGTTTTAAGTTAGCATTTGGCGGGACAACACATCCTGCCTTAGGATTAGGCATCTTTCCTTTTGGACCTAAAACTCGTCCAAAACTAGTAGCAATCTTTGGCATTACAGTTGCTTGAGCAATAAAGTAATCATGTTCTGAAGCAATTTTCTTTAACACTTTCTTATCTTTAGCAACAGTATCAAATTCATCAACAGCAAATGCTGAATCACATTCTTCTTTAGCTTGTTTAATCAGTTCAGGACCGACTAAAGCAGCAACCTTTACTGGTTTTCCTTTAGAATGATGTAAATTTGCAAAGAAATCAACTTGTTGATCAGGTTTCTTAAGATCTAGATCTTTAAGATTAATAATAAGTTCATATGTTTGAGGAAATTTTCTCTTAGGACTAGCTTCCTTAAGTTCTTTAAGCGTATTTAGTAGGTTTTTTATTTCCATGTTTTAGCCCTCCTATCTAATACAGATAGTATAACGGGTAATACTATTCAGAAACAACAGGGCCTTTATAAAGGTTTTTATTTCGAATGAAATGAGGAATGAAAACTGTTGCCAACTTCGTTGGCATAAACTTTCTGTATGCCCAAATAACTGTCTAAAGTCAATTTTACCCAGGAACAGTTACTGGTTCATGCTCTTTATCCTTCCGATTAACACTTTCCTGACAGTTTCGACAAAATTGCTCTCTTTCCATCAATATAGCATCACACTTAGGACATCTAGCCTGTTTTTTATCCATAACACACCAAAAGAACAAGAGAATATAAATGTTGCCCCCTTACAAAACTTTATATAACTACTCAAAACCCTACTTACCATGACATATCACAGCACACATACATTACTCCCAGGCATAGTCCAGCAAACAATTCTCGAGAACAAAAGATTGAAAGAGATTGTGGCAGAGCTTCTTGAATGGGATGGTGAAATAATTTCTGAATGTGATAATCAGGATATGGAGAACCTATATAATTGTGGTCTTATTCTGGAAGAAAGCGAAGATGATGACTTTGATGTACTCAACCCAAAATACGATTCCAGAAATATGTATCGTGCACTCTCAGATCTTCTCCTCTTTGGAGAAACTCCCTTGCTCCAAGATCATATGATGGAAAGGCGATCAATATGTATGCCACATGGATCTTTCGAAGAGGGCGTATTAGATCATTTCAATACAGAGTATATTTTTGTTTTTAGAGAAGAAAGTCAAGATAATCCCCTCCCTATTACACAGATAAATATCCCTTATGGAGCACTCCATACAATGGATGAATCAACATTATGGATAGAAAAAGAAGCCATAATCGAGGATAGTGTGATTTTTCCAGGCGGAGACAAGCATGATCAACGCCACTATGATAGATGGAGCGCATTCTTAGATAATCCTACCACAGTAAGAGACATTCTAGGTCCAGTAAAAGATGATGCTGCATAATTAAACATATCTCCTTTCCATCTCAACATAAGGCAATCCAATCTCTCCAAATTCACAATATTGACATGTTCCATCTAAATTAATCCATCCATCTTCTTTATACCTATCCAAAGCTTCTGGAATCTTTGCTTGTACCCAAACATGGCCAGAAACAAAGACAAAACGACTCTCTATACCTATAGAATCCAAGAAATTTGCTATGAGAATTGAGCTGTCATCACAATCTCCTATAGTGCTCTCTAAACTGAGAGGAGCACTCTTCACATAGTCATATGCTAAAGGATCGTTGACATAATCAAACTCATCTCGTACAAAATAAAACAATGCTTTTGCAAAACATACTCGTTGACCACTCTCACAACTTCTCCCCACAATTTTATCGGCAACTAATTTCACTCGAGCATCAGATCCATCTACTAAGGTAACATATTCTCCATAATTTCCCCCATAAATACTCACATTACCTCCATCAAAATCCTCTCCAACAACATCAGAAAGTGTAGGAACACCTTGAGGGCTAGGATCTAACTTGACAGCATACAAAGGAACAATCATCATAATAACTAATATCCCTAATCCAATCCCTAAGATAATCTTCAGAGGGCCTTTATACCATCTATCTTCTTCAAAATCTTCACCATCATGAAAATCCGAAGGTATAATATCATCCATACATAATATAAAATCTAGAAACTATATATATTTATTCTAAATCAGTCCGTAACCAAATCCTTCCAACAGCAGGATTAACAGGATCTGATGTTCATGATTCAACTACTAATCCACCTTGTGCATCAATAACAGTTCCAGAAAAATCAATCTCAGCTCCTGAATGTGACTGTCCAGCCTCATTGGCAACAACATATGCACCCATAACTAAAATAACTAAAACCACTCCTAAGATAATCATTTTATTCTTGGAAATAGTAAATTCTAATTTCATTTATTAATTATTGGCTAAGAAGTTTATAAATTATTCTATTTTAGACATCCATTGAAAAGAAATCCTTATATATTCCTTTCTTAGAATATGGTTATGCATGTTAGTAGAAAGTGGGTCGATTTAATTGTAATTCTTACCATCCTATCATTATTTTCACTTTCTGTGAACGCCGCACCATGTACAGATTACGAAGGAGGTGTGAGCAAATTTGTCAGAGGTCATGTTCTTCTTACCTATCCTTTTTCACATTTTATAGATGATCGTTGTGATAGTGACAAACCTAATCACCTAAGTGAAAAAAGTTGCAGTGGGGGAAAATATGTGCCAACTACTATTAACTGTGGGGATGAAAATATATATAGATGGAATATTGCTTGCAGAAAGGGTATCAGTATATAACACTAGAGGACATGGTGGAGCAAGTCCACCTTTTAATTTAGGTAATGGTTTCGGAAGTTTTGATGGGGTCATGGATGATATTATGGTATGGGGCAGACCCTTGAATGCTAATGAAGTTAAAGATTTGTATGAGTTTGATAAATATGATCAATTATCTGAATGGGCAATAGCCCAATCTTAACAAATTTCGATCTAATTAAATCTATATTCCCTTACTTTTTTAAACTCCTTTGTATTCCCTTACACTATGGAATCCCTAAAAACAATAAAGTCACAAATAGAACCACTCCTAGAGTCATTCTTCCAAGATAAACTAAAAAAAGCTTCTAAAATAGACCCTTCTTCAGAAGAAATGATTAACCTCCTTAAAGAATTCACCCTAAGAGGTGGAAAAAGAATAAGAGCAGCCTTAGTCTACCACGGATTTGCATTATTCCAAAAACCAAATAATGAAATCCTAAATGCAGCAATGGCTACTGAATTAGTACATGCTTTTCTGATGATCCACGATGATATCATAGACCAAGACGATACAAGACGTTCTGGCCCTACAATACACCATTCATATGAAAAATTATTCAACAAACACTATGGAACATCATTTGCTATCTTAGCAGGAGATATCCTACATGCATTTGCCAATGAAATACTAGCTTCCTCCAACTTCCCTGACAATCATAAAGTAAAAGCAATCGAATCACTAAACAATACTGTAACTAAAGTGATCTATGGAGAATCTCTAGACGTCTTATCATCAATCAAACCTAATTTTACAAAAAAAGACTTAGAATTAACACATTATCTAAAAACAGCTTCCTATACAGTAGAAGGACCACTCCACCTAGGAGCTATTCTAGCAGGAGCAACCAATCAACAACTCCAAACACTATCTAAATACGCTATCCCGCTAGGAAAAGCCTTCCAACTCCAAGATGATATCTTAGGATTATTCGGCGATGAAAAAAAACTAGGAAAACCAGTAGCCTCAGACATTAAAGAAGGAAAGAAAACACTCTTAATCCTTAAGGCGTTAGAAAAAGCATCAGAACATGACAAAACAGTCTTGAAAGCCAGCCTAAACAATCAAAATGTAACAAAAGAAGACATACAAAAAGTAAGAGATATAGTAACAGCAACTAATTCCTTAGAACACTCTCAAAATACAGCAAAGAAACTAATTAAGCAAGCAAAACAAGCAATAACTAATCTTCCCCAATCAGAAAGTAAACAATTTCTTATTGAATTAGCTGACTATATGTTAGAGAGAACTATTTAGGGTTAGCATATTGTAATCCAACAAGAATACTATGTGGTTGAACTCTAATTTGATATTCTTTTCCATCTCCAAGGTGATAGGGCACTCCAACCTTCAGTTCCGTAGCATCAGTAAAGAAATATGCGGATCCCTGAACTAAAGTGATACTTGCATCGCCTGTTGTCGTGAACGTTGCATCTATAGTACTATTTTTAACCCTCGTAACAGCAATCCTGCTAATATCTCCTTCTCCTGGAAATCCTTGATGGAGTCTAGTAAATGTGGCTAGATGTGATGTATTGGTTTGAAGCAAGTACGGAGGATCTTTCCGAGTAAATATGTTCGACCCTTCAGCGCAACAGATAATGGTACTAGCTCCCCTTATTCTTTCGTAACCAGCTTCATGACCTCCCATATAGGCACTTTCACCTTGTTCTAACACTTCAAATGTACTATCCCTTTCGTCGGAAGTTTGTATCTCAACCTCTCCAGAAACAACGTGATGTAAAGATCTGCTAGAATCTCCTTCTAAATTAATACCTCCATGAATCGGAATAGTAACTAAATGGACTATATTAGGACTGTATTCAATATTTCCATTTTCTTCATCACCTTTCTGAAATAATACATATCGAGAAAAATCTTCTGTGTCAATTCTATCAAAATCTTCAAGATGATCAACAAAACGAGTAATTTGCCTTCGCATAAGCTAAAGAATTCCTAAGGGGTTTTAAAGATTTGTATCATCCACAAACTATAGAAAAAGACAACCTATCACTGTCCTCGCAGTCGAAAGACTGCGAGAGTCGGCACTGTGTCAGTGCCATCTCCATTTCCTATGACTTAAAATTATTTACCAAAACGTCTTTCCCTTCTACTAAACTCATTAATACACTCAACAAAATCCTCTTTTTCAAATTCAGGCCAGAATTTCTCTAAGAAGATCCATTCTGAATAATGACTTTGCCATAATAAAAAATTAGAAGTTCTCTGAGCACCACCAGTCCGAATAATCAACTCAGGCTCATCTTCCATATACAAATTCTTAGCAAAAGTCTCTTCATTAATATCTTCAACACTTAAATCCCCTTTCTTTACAGATTCAGCCACTTTCTTAACAGCATCAACAACCTCTTGCCTTCCACCATACCCCATGGCAAAGTTAACAACATAATTACTATGCTTTGAAGTCATTTCCATTAACTGCTTAATCTTCTCCTGAACACTCTTAGGGAACATATACAATCGTCCAATAAAATTCAAACGAACTCCATTCTTCTTCAATCGATCATCACTAAGCAACTTATCAAACTCTTTGTCAAATACACCCATAAGATAGTCAAACTCAACCTTTGGCCGATTAAAGTTTTCAACAGAGAAACAATACAATGTTAATTCCTTTACCCCTAATTCCATAGCCCAATCCAATAACTTCTCAACTTTCTGAGCTCCCCATTCATGGCCTTTCCAAGGTTTCATCATTAATCGTTTAGAAAACCTTCTATTACCATCAAGAATAACTCCGATATGCTTAGGAACTTTACTTTCAGTTGCTTCCATCTATATTCCTCAATTCTCAACCTATTTAAATAATTTACGACTAAACACTTCAATAAACAAATCCTGAGGTATCATAATTCCGGCTCCAATAAAACGTTTAGCTAAATCAAAACCATCTTCTGTACCACGAGGCTGTTTATATTCAATTAATTCCTTAAGAGTATGACCATTCAAAAATCCTTCATTCATCCGTAACGTAACATCCTTTTTGCCCATCTTCACAGAGTGCTTTCCAAACGATACTTTCTCCACCCCATGTTTCTTGAACTCCCATTTGACCAAATCACCAATAAGTGAAGCCTTACTAAGATTTGTCATATAGGTCCCAACATCTTTTCCCACAAAACTCCAGTAATCAACGGAAACAGGATCCTCATAAGAAACAACTCTACCTAAATACTTACTCACAGATTGCTTGGGCTGCTTCTTAGCTTTAATCCACTTAGTCTTAACAAGATAAGCATACTCTCTATCCTTAATCTTTTTGACACGAATATAAGCCATACATTCTCACACATCTACCCCTATATAAGGATTATGGAGTTAGGCACTATGTGAACACCCTTCTTTTCAACAACAATCAATTACCAAAAAATCTCCCTTTACCGTCGTCAAAAGAAAATATTATCTCATATCTCAACAAGACCAATATACCCCAAAAAAGAGCTATATAGGTAACACCACTACTACCGGTGCCCACAGGGCACAGTAGTGGTGAATGAATGTCTCAAAAGGCTCGCAGTCGAAAGACTGCGAGAGTCGGCATGCTGTGCATGCCATTAAAGTTTCTTATTTAGAATAAATTATTACAAAAAACTAAAAATTCTTACTTAATATTACCACTAATAGCTTTCTTTAAAGCTTCATTTCTTTTCTTTAACTTACCAGCAGCAGCCAATAAAGCTTTCTTAGGTGTACTAGAACTATCAGTCTCAACAATAAGCCGAGGAATACCCACTAAAGGATGTCTGATAGTATAACCAGCATTCTTAACATGACTATCATCATTCAATTCATTCCGAAGAGCATTACAGAGAGTATGATCTCCTTCTTTAACCTGAACAATAAGCTTATTCTTCTTCTCTAAAAGAACGTTTAATTCCATAGCATGTAGAACTATTATGTTATTTATAAGGTTTTCTATGTTATCAATTTATAAATCAATATTTATTCCCAAATCAAATGAAAGAAATGTATCATTACACAACAGAGAGGAAATGGAAACAAATCCAAGCCGACAAACAGCTTAACCCAAATTCAGCTCCATTTGAATTATTCCCTACAGACGGCTTTGAAGATACAGTCCCATTTCATGGCTATACAGTTGGTGTTAATGATCAAGAAGCATCAGACTGGAAAGCATGTGGAGAGTTTGAAAAACTCATAGAATATACATCAGAAGAAGTAATCCTAAAACTTCATTCAGATCATGAATTTATTTTTGTAAGGAATATCTATCCAGCATCACCTCAAGGTCTAATCGAAAACTACGGCATAGATCTAAGAAAAAAATTACATGAAGAAGGATTACAAGGTCATGAAAACGATCAATTGGATGAAGCATTTTTTGCATACTATCTATCCACAACATTATTATCAGATTACAAAAATAATTTCAAAGCCATAGAAATCTGGACACCACAAACATTTACATTAGACCAAATTGAAAGAGTAAAATAGAAATTAAATTAAAAATAAAACAAAGAAATCCAAATTTTTCTTCATTCCCATTCAATCCCAAGCCTGGGAATGACACATTTTGTCGTCTAAAAAAGACATTCCCAACAAATTATTCAGAATTTATTATTATTTCTTACGTACAAACCTAAAAGCAGTAACTGCAACGTTCTCAACCTTCTTTTTATGATGTGCCATAGACTTTTTTAGCGGAAAATTATAGTCTATCGAGCGCTCAATGACAAAACCAGAGTCTTCAGCCAGAGTTTTAACAAATGAAAGAGTACTAGTCTTATGAAAACTCCAGACAACATCAGCAACACTAAATGCCTTCACCAAAAAATTCCGATCAGCATGTTTCTGCCGTGTCCCAAACGGTGGATTCATGATAACACAGTCAACTTTCTGACTAAAATCAGCTATATCACCGGCTATAATCTCCATTTCACACTCACTTTCATCCCCACACTCCTTAGCCACATTACGCCCCAATACCTCAAGGGCATCTTTATCATTTTCAACCATAAATACCTTCCCAGAACCCAATAATCCTACCCCAATACCGAGAATTCCGGTGCCAGAACCCAAATCCACACTCACTTTACCAAAATCACCTAATAACCCTCCTTCCCAAACCACGTCAGACGCAATTTCAGAGTCTGTAGGGTACTGTTCAGCACTCACTTTAGCATTTGTGAACCCCTCAAGCCGTGATAACCTCACAGCCAGGTCTTTTTTGCTTCGAATTTGCTTCATAAACACTCACTTTCATCTACTACCCTATAAACTTATTTATTTACACTATAGTAATTAATAAATCCTACCCTATTTACCCTCACTTTAACCTAATCCTTCCTAATATTAATTAATTACAGTATAGAAAATAATTAATCTAACACTCACTTTTCACTATCCTAACCCAAATATCGCCAATATTCCCCAAAATACCCTAAATCATGCCTAAACGAACTCTCACTTTTGCCCTATTTTACCTTAATTTCCATATAGAAAATAATAAAATCTCTCATTATACACCTCTCATTTCCCTCCATATACCCTCCAGAATACCTTTTTTCAAACCCTCAAATTTTCCAAAATCTACCCCTCGATTTTTGACCAAATTTACAAGCCCAAAAAGACTAAAAAATTTCGATCAAAAATCTATCAAAAAATCTAGCAAAATTATCGCAAAAATCCTACCCTCCAAAACCGAGACATTCCCATCATAACCCTCAAAAAAAGTCATTCCCAGCTCATTCCCAAGACATTCCCAGGACTTTCCCAGAACGTTCCCAGGAATGACCTCATTTTCAGGTATGAAAAGAACACAAAAAAAGAATAACATTCCCAGAACGTTCCCAATACATTCCCACTATAGTCCCAAATGCACAAATTTTATATACTTGGGAATGAAAAAAGTGAGCATGTGGCCTTTTAGTAAAGACGAATCTCAAGAAATTATCACAATAAAAAACAATGTAGAATCATCTTTCTCAAATGTCAAAGGAGATGTCTACAACATTTATGCATGGGTCAGACACCTCCAACAGTCCAACGAATTTCTAAAAGCTCAGGCCCAAAATACAAATCAACAATTACAAATAATTACCCAAAAATTGGACACATCCAACATTTCAAAAACTGAAATCAAACACATGATCGATGAACACTACTCCCACCACACTTCCCACCATTATGCACAATTTGACCATATTACCCAAAAATTAGACTCCATAGCAGATATAAACCGTCAAAAAACAGCAGATATCTTTGAAAGACTTGATATCATCTCAAAAAGAGTAGAACAGGTCGAAAATACCCCTATAGCCAAAAAGAGAACATTTAAGGAGAAAATAGTCCAAAAAATACAAAAATCATCCAAAGACTACGTAAAATCAATCATTTTAAACTTCATTAGGAAGTATGAAAGAATATCAGCCCTCAAATTAAGAGAAATAGTAGTAGAAGAGCAAGGTTTGGCTTCAAAATCCTCATTCTACCGAATTTTGGAAGAAATAGAAGATCAAGAGGATATAACAATAATCAGAGAAGGAAAAGAGAAGATTTACATCCTTAAAATGGCCCAAAATTAGTGATTTCTTCCATTTTGTCGTCGGTACGACGACTCAAACAAAAAACTATTTAAACCCCTCATCTATAGAATATCTCAGGGGGTGAAATAAGGTGTTAGAACAAAAAAGAGAGAGTGCTGTAATACATACTGAATTGTTTTCTGAAGTCTTATCCACTATAAGAGAGGAGTTTGATGAACACTTAGAGTCTATAAACGACAATACTGCTGAGGTTCAACAGAGTTTCTCCTGTTTAGCAGAATTAGACGAAAAAATCAACAAATTAGCGACCAGATTAGAGAAGGTTGAGCTATATCTAGAGAATAAAGGCTTTGAAACGTCAGAAACGCCTAAATTCCATGTTAGAGACCTAACAGAGAGAGAAAAGTCCTTATTTTTGGTAATATACAAGCTAGAGAACGAAAGGATGCCTATCACGTATAGATCAATCCAAAAACACAGCTGTCTACCAAAGACACTAATTCAAGGATATATTGCATCAATGATTGAAAAAGGGATACCGATTACAAAATCCCATAAAAACAACATAGTGCAATTAAAGTTGGATCCACAGTTTAAGGCAATTCAAGCAAAACAAAATATTGTAAAACTTGAACAACAAACTTTGCAACATATTTTGGCCTAAAATCCAGCAATAAAACCTTTAATCAAAGATTAAAAGTTTTAATCTATTACATACCATATGGAAAATAATTACCAATTTTCCAAAGATTGACCCATTGGCACATCAAACAACAAAAGGTTCTCTTAATACAAGTTAGGAGAACTTTTCCTTCGGGGAATTCCCGAATACGCAAAATACCCCTTATTCGCACTCAAAAGGTAGGGGTAGAAAAGCAAGTTTTTTAAGTATTTTAACAATTCTAAGAATATGAGACAAAGATACCATCTGCATAAAGCAAATGCTTTAGAGATTGATGATAATGGGAAAGTGTATGAAATTGGTAGAGTAACAGAACCCCAACCATTGATTGGGACCTTTGAAAACTTCTATTTAACAATGGGTGATGCAAAAAATCAACCAATGGGAAACGGATATTTCTTTGCAGATCAAGACCTGATAGATAAATTAGGAAATCCTATTGCAGATAAACCAAGACCAGGTGTTCATATTTTAATTAAAACTGGAATTACATATCTTTTCAGCAATCCTATACAAGCCATTGCAAAAAGAAGATAAATCCTATATCCTACACCACTAAATAAACTTTTAATCAATAATTAAAACTTTTATTCTATTTATTACCATACTGAAACTATTAATCAAACTTTGCGCCAAGTCCAACAGTACTCAATCGCTTATTCACTTCATCTGCAGTAATATAGCCATCCCCGCTTTCATCTACTACTTTTACATTAGTCGGATACTGGAAAGAGATCCCCATCGCATAATGTGCAGCAATAGTGAGAGATTCTTTGGGATTATTTCCCACTTCAATCATAGTAAAATATTTAGTTTTTCCAATCCTACAATAAGCGTGATTACCTTGAATATAGGCACCATCAGCACCCATTCTTTTTTTAACGATATGTTGCACACCTTTATCTATAGGTTTACATCCAGAAAATAACAATAGTGCACATAAAGTGAGTTCAGTAATCCTTCCCATACAGAATAAATTATTACTTCAATTAAAAACATATAGCTACTGCAAAATAATCAATCCAAAGGACTTCTAACTTTCTTCAATTGTTCCCTACTCACCTTAGTATATCTTTCAGTAGTAGAAAGATTACTATGCCCTAATAATTCCTGAATAATCCTAATGTCAGTCCCATTCTCAAGTAAGTGAGTTGCAAAACTACTCCTTAATGCGTGTGGGAATACTCTTTTGGTCATTCCCAAACGGGAAGCAGCCAACTTCACAATCTTCTGTCCCATTTTAGTCGTGATACACCTATCTCCAATATTGAATAAAAAAGGGTTATTCCCAGCTTTCTTAGCACGTTTCTTCAAATATTTGGGAATGTCTTTTACAAAACCTTCTGATAATATAATATGTCGATCCTTACGACCCTTACCACTCACCACCATCCCCATTCTCTCTTCAACATTCAAATCTTCAATTTTTATACTTGTTGCTTCACTCACACGAAGCCCAGAACCATACAAAAACTTCAAAAACAACCGATGTTTAACATTCTTAGTATTTGAAATCATTGCTTGAATCTCTTCCTTATCCAACACAACTGGAATCTTCTTTTCAGATTTAGGAGCCTCAATCTTAGCAAATAAATCCTTTTCTAATATTTTTTTATAGTAAAATCGCAAGGCACAAAGAGCCAAATTAACAGAGGCAGGTTTTAACTTCCTATCGCTAATCAAATGCCCCAGATAAGCCTTCACATCACTCTCTTCAACTTCAGAAGCCTCTTTACCACTAAAACCAAGAAAAGCTTTGTTATGATACATATACGACTCCACAGTCTTATCAGTAAAGCCACGTAGCTTTAATTCAGACTCTAATTCTTTTAACATTAGACATTAAGAGAACTTTTACCTATATAATTATTTCCATTTCTAGTTAACCCTACAAAATAGAAAGATTTAAATATTTGTAGGGTTAACCAATTCACATAACAATGATAACTAAAAAAATTATCAAAGGAAAACCTTACCTCTACGCAGAACATTCATTTAGGCTTCCT
>Ga0187833_10002073_pt1 | contig 21968 bp, 22 predicted proteins | sample ETNtaG_37_FD_167968 | JGI IMG/M metagenome (GOLD analysis project Ga0187833, IMG submission 167968) | Marine microbial and viral communities from oxygen minimum zone, Eastern Pacific Ocean - ETNP2014_SV_400_PacBio MetaG (Illumina Assembly) | ecosystem: Environmental > Aquatic > Marine > Hypoxic...
CTGGCGTGTTCGTGGGCGCTGGCGTGTTCGTGGGCGTGGCCGTGGGCGTGTTCGTGGGCGTGTTCGTGGGTGTGGGCGTGTTCGTAGGCGTGTTCGTGTTCGTGGGCGTGGCCGTGCTGGTGGGAAACACATACACCGAACCACCAGTACCATCCCCGTACGCCCCGGCCGCGACCCTGCTCCCGGATGCGCTTATCGACACCGACCAGCCCAGGAAGTCATCCTCGGCAGCGTCATCCGCGTATAGCAGGGCATCCTGCGTGGCGTCCACCCATCCGCCACTGTCCGGCTTGTTCCACATGAACACCGCGCCGGCGTCGTCATGGTCGCTCTCGTCATTCGTTTGCCGTCTTTTGGTACCGGCTGCGATAGTTTTTCCGTCGTCGCTGATCGACACAGATATGCCCATCTCGTCACCTGCTTCTGCCGAGGTGTGGGTCAGCTTGGCATTCTGCGTGGCGTTCGCCCATCCGCCACCCGGCTCAACCCATACGTACACCGAACCGGCGTTGCTGACGCTGCCAGGGTCTTCCAGATAAGCGCCGGCCGCGATCGTGCTGCCGTCCTCGCTGATCGCCACAGAACGGCCCAGCTGGTCATTTTCGGCTGCGTCGGAGGCGGTTAGTGCAGCATCCGGACTGGCATCGTCGGCCCATCCGCCATCCGGCTTGGCCCACACGAACACCGAACCGGTGTTGTTATTGGCCCCATCTACCGCGTGTGCCCCGGCCGCAATAGTTCCCCCGTCGCCGCTGACCGACACGGAGGCGCCCAGCTGGTCACCTGCGGTCGCGCCGGTGCGTTTCAGTTTGGCGGTATGGTTTGTTTGACCGCTCCAGTTGTTGTCCGTCCTGGCCCATACATACGCCGATCCGACACTTATAATGTCGGCGTCATCGTCATCGTCATCCCGAATCGCCCCTGCCGCGATCGTATTCCCGTCGTCGCTGATCGACACACCCTGAGCGCTTATGTGATATGCGGCCGCGTTGTCGCAGCAGGGTCCACCCAACCAATCACCTATCGCCCCGTCGGCGGCAACCAGCTTGGCATCCTGCGTGGCGTTCGCCCAGCCACCACCCGGCTTGACCCACACGTAGACCGTGCCACTTCCACTTGCTATGTCGTCAGCCTGGAACGCGCCGGCCGCGATCACGCCTGCGTCCTCGCTGATCGACACAGATCCGCCCAGGTAATCATGGTTCTCCGCGTCGTCCGCGGTCAGCTTGGCGGTCTGCGTGGCGGACGCCCATTCGTCACCCGACTTGACCCACACGTAGACGGCACCCCAGTTAGTGCCATCCCGCGCCGCGCCGGCCGCGATCGTGGTATCGTCGCCGCTGAGCGACACAGAGTAGCCCAGGGTGTCATCGGTGTCCGCGTCGTCCGCGGTCAGCAGGGCGGTCTGGGTGGCGGTGGCGTCCACCCAGGGGTCAATGGTCAGCGGGTACTGCGCGCTGCCGGCCTGCACGCGCAGCCGTAAGCGCTCGCCGTCGCTCTCCATCCAGGCCGGCAGCGCCCTGCCATCGGCGTCCCACGCCAGCAGGCCGCTATAGCGCAATACCGCTGCGCCGTCAGGCGTGCGCAATTTCAACCCGCGATCTCCCGGCTCGACTTCCGCCCGCAAATCGCCGCGCTGCTGCAACACAAGGGTAAGCGGCTCATCAGGAGAGCCCGCCGCCGGTGGGGCCTCCAGGGTGAAGCCCTGCTGCAGGCCCCACGGGCCATTGCGGTACCACTCTGTCAGTGGCCCGCGCGCAAATTCCACCCGGTTGTCTTCGGCCGTGGGGAGCGCGGCCGCCAGCACGGTGACCTTATCTCCAAAGCCCCAGCCAGTCAGTTGCAGGCCCCACTCATAGCCCTGTGTGAACATACGCCAGCCCTGCACGGCGGAGAGTTCTGCGCGCAGGTCCTGTTCGGGCATCTCAATCAGGAAGCCGCCCGCACCGTTTGGACGTGCGTGGTAGGCGGGCTGGTCCTTGCCGATGTCCCCGGAAATGATGTACTGTGCCTTCTGCGGAAGGAGCGCAAAGCCGCCGCCGGCGACCGCTTCTGCGGCCCCAAGCGTTGTGACGGCAGCCGGTTGGCTGGAGGGTTGCTCTGCGGGCGCATCGCGCCGCAGCCACGGCGCGCAAGCCGCCAAGAGCAGGGCAGCAATCAAGAACGCTATGCCGCGAACGTGGAATAACCCTAGAATTTCTTGCTTTGTGGGGACCATTACGGCTGAATCTCTAGGATGTTCAGCCATCTACAGCAACTTGTACTTTTGCACTGACCGATGATTTTAGCATATCTGCTTCAACTGGTTTTCGGGCAGGCGCGCGTCGCTGTGAAACAACGTTGTTCGGAACCCGGGCCCGGCCGCGCGGCGCGTACAGGAGAGCGTCTGGCACCACTCGCAGCAGATCGAGGCGGACGGGGAGGGCGGTTGCGTCCTGCGCCTGAAGGTAGCTAACACCTTCGAGCTTCGCCCTTTCATCCGCGGATGGGGCGAGGGATGCGAGGTCCTGGAGCCTAAGGAATTGCGGGACGGAATAGCAGGCGAGCTGCAACGGGCGGCCGCCAATTACAACTAGTACAGGAGCAACGCATGAACACTTTACTTACCAAAACCTTGGGGAAACTGAGACTGGGACCGGCACAACAGGCCGGTAACCTGACTGTGTTCCCACTGCTGGCCACGCCAAGCGGCGGGCCGGACTACATGACGCTGGCAGCCGCGTCAGGAACCTCAAAGATCAGGAAAAGTCTAAAGATCTCGTACGCAGTGCAATGCACTCAGCACGCATAGCAAAGCTTGCTGATGCCGAACAGTTTATCCGCAAATTAGAGCAAGGAAGACATAATTCCCGTATTTCCCAAGAACCAATTAGCGTGCTGATTGCGGACGGTGAGGCGTTGGGTTCCCGAATGATTTCGCTTCGTAATATTGATGATGTACAGGAGCGAGTAGCGCGAAGTCGAGAGCTCATCAATCCATATCTGCAGATTGTCGATGGAGATGCAAGGTGCCAACACACTGGCATCCCTTTACCTGACATCTGGAGGTATTTCCGCTACACCTGGCGTACGCCCTATGAGTTGGTACCTGGTCGGAATATCCGGTATCTCGTGCGTGATGCAGCGCTAGACTACCACCCTGTCATGGGGATTGGCTCGCTCGTAAATGCACCCATCAGTGTAACGGCTCGTGATGATATGATCGGATGGCATCCCGGGAAAATCCTGGTTCTCTTGCTCGATAAAACAGTGGAAAGAAGAGAAAAACAACGTCATGTCAAAAGGCTGGTTGGCTTTTTGGATGATGCGTTGGAAGAAATCGATGCCAAGGGTTTGTGTGAACCAAAGGACCTTGAGGTGCCTTCGGAACATGTCATTCAAAGACTTAGAATCATCGCAGTAGAAGCTGCGGAGAAGCACAAAGCAATCCAAAATGAGTACCATGCGACCGTTGAAGATGGGGTTGGTGGTGCAACTGGTCATTTGACTGGGAGAGATGATGACGGCAAACTTCTCGGAATCATGCCCGGTAATCCTCCCAAGGGATTCAAGCGTGAGCCGGTTGTGTTGGGTAGAAAACGGAACGGCGAGGAACGCGTAGCATCCAGGTGGGTGAAAGACCCGGAGACATGGGACCGCTGCAAGTTAGCGTGGAAAATGCGCGCCACTGGCTCGAGCTACAGAGAAGTCCATAGCGTGACGCGTCTGCTCGGGTCTCTCAACAGTTATCCCACGTTCTTTTCTAACGAGATATACCGTGGGACGCAGAAGTTTGGAGAAACGCGCAATGAAAATTGCTATCCCGCGTGCTGCACCCCTGAGCAATGGGATGCGGTGGCAAAGTTGCGCAAAGATGCCCGTGAAAAGAGGGATTCCGGCACGGCTGCTCCGAGGCGTGGCAATTACCTGTTGACGGGGTCGCTCAGATGCGCGTACTGCGGGAAACCCATGGTCGGAAGTAGGTCAAGTAGCGGTGCCGGTAAACCTTATCGTTACTACATCTGCCAGACCAAACATCGGGCTGCGAAGGCGTGCCCATCGAAACGGTTATCTGCCAACATGGTTGAGGGGACAGTTATCGACCACATGTTTGAAAATGTGCTCAGTCTCGAGGGATTGCGCTGGCTCGTAGAGCAATATCGAGCGAGGCGAACGAAGTCTAACGCGCTTGAAGAGCGCATCGAGTCACTGAAGCGCGAGCTCGCCACTCATGAGGCGGCAATAGAACGATTGATGGACCTTGCGGAGGCGGGTGGGGGGCAATTACTGGCACTCAGTAAGAGAATGTCTGAACATGAGGCGGATACCCTCCAGATCAAGGGCGATCTCGCGCGTTTGCAGAGTGAAGCGAGATCTCAACTCGATTACGATCTCGATGACGCGTCGCTGCGCAAACTTGCGAAAAAGTGGAGGCAGGAGCTGAGGAAAGGCGACCCCGACAAAGCAAAGCAGGTAATCAAGTTGTTTGTGCGGGAAATCAAAGCGTCCAAGCACAAAGGACTGGCGAAATACACCAGTCCTTTGTGGAAAATTACGTATAAACAGTGTGCCCCCACAGGGCGGCAGCCCTTATACGCAACACCTGCGGTAACAATAGTGTGGGACAAAGCAAGAAAGGGACAACCTGTTTTTCCCTGACCGATCGCCACTTCATACTACGCTAACGGCCACCAGTATGGGGTGGGGCGTAGGTCCGACCACCTAGGTCACGAGACTATATCATAGTCTGCGGCCCGGGTGAGAGTGCACTATTTCATTTAGCTCACGGCGTCATGGCAGCCAGTTGAGCCAATACGCTGCGAATAAAACCAGGCCGGCCAGCGCCAACATGATGAGCGCGATCGCCCATGCGGGGACGCGTGCTGTCGGGTTACTTTCGGGAAGCTGGAACTCCTGTGTGTCCACGTCCGTATGGATCTGAAGCGGACCACGGCGAACGATGATGGCACTGATGTTGTCGCCGCCGCCCGCTCGGTTGGCAAAATTCACGAGCGCGTCGACCGCTCTTTCGGGGGGAAGGCGGGAAACGGTAGATTCTATCTGGCCGTGAGAGACCTGGCCCCACAGGCCATCTGAGCACAGCAGTAGGGCGTCACCGTCGCCGAAATTGTGTTGAAACATGTCCGGTTCTACGCTGTCGCGGGAAGCGCTAATCGAACGGGTGAGTACGCTGCGGTCCTTATGCTCGGCCGCCTCCTGCTCGGTGATAGCGCCGGCATCTACCATCGCCGTGACCAGCGAGTGATCCTTGGTGATTTGCTCCAGCTTTCCAGCGCGAAGCAGGTAAGCCCGGCTGTCGCCAATGTTCGCAATGTACAAAGCGTCCTGGTGCAGGACAGCCGCAACCGCCGTGGTACCCATGGTCTGAAGATCAGCGTCCTCAGAAACTCGTTCGCAAAGCACCTCATGGGCTTGCTGCAAGGCCAAACTTAGCGCCGCAGCGGGGCCGTGATCCGCGAGATGGCTCACGTAAGCCTGCGCTACCTCCTGAACGATAATCTTGCTTGCAATCTCACCCGCCTGATGCCCTCCCATCCCGTCACAGACCAGGTACAGATTGTCGGGTGATCCTTCATTAATCACCGGTTCGAAAATTCCCACACAGTCTTCGTTGGCGGTGCGGACGCGTCCAGTATGAGACGCTTGGGCCGAGTGGATTTCAGGTTGCGCTGGCACTACAACTTAACTGCTGTTATCGTCATCCGGCAATTCCATTGTGGGGGGCGCATCATTTCCCGACGACATTTTCTTGTCATCAAGCTCGACAGTGAAGTCGCCATTCCGGAGAGAGGGGCCTCCTTCCGAAGTGAGGTCCATTTCACCCAAAGCAAAATCGTCCCGGGTTGCATTCTCTGCGGGGGCCGGGGTCCGTCTGCGTAGGTCTCGGAAACGCATACATACCGGAGGCTGTGGGCGATCAGTGTGGCCGATGCGAATCTCGCAGTCATCTGTGAGGCGCATCCGTCCGCCTGGGGGCACTGGCTCATTATTGACGAAGCTGCCGAACTGACTGCCCTGACCGTCTCTACCGGTGTCATGCAGGAAGAAACTCGTATTGGGTTTCCCGGCCTCAACTTCCCTTTCGGGCACTGTCTCCAGCCTAATCTCCGCATGGATTCTGGAGACCGGTTGCACAGGCAGGCAAATGTCGACGTCCTGGCTCCTGCCAATGACGACCTTTTCCTCCCAGATTTCAAAATCCTGGCCGTTTAGGCTGGGATCAGTACTGGCGAAGACGGATAGTTTTGCGCGGGTTTGATGACCCGCCGCTTCCAGCCCCGGATCCATGCCCTCACCAAGTTCGGCTAGGCGCTGCTCCAACGCAGGAGGATCCCGGTCGGGAGCCGCGGATTGAGGTTGCGCAACCTGGCTGCGCCTGCGGTACACGCGGTAGCCCACAAAGGCGGTCACCGCCGTAGCCAGCAGTGCTAACAGCAGGATGTTGGCGGGTTGCAGGCGAGGTTCTCCGGCTTGCGGCTGGTAGTCGACGGTGATGGTTGCCTCGGCCAGCCGCGTGTCTGTATTATCGAACGCCACCGCGCGCAGGGTGTACCTTCCGGGCTCGGCCTCGCCCATAGCTAGAGTGGCTTCAAACGGAGCGTCACGGTCATCTACGAACAGGCTCGTTCCGACGTAGAACTCAACTCTGTCCGGCGGAGGTCCGGTAGAGTCCACGACCAGAACCTGGTCGCCGGATATTTCCTGTCCGTCGCGTAAGCCGGCGAATGCGACCTCGGTTTTCGCGGCCGCTGCAGCTGTAGGCACAGCTGTAGGCACATCCGTGGGAGGTTGCGACTGTAGCAGCGTTGGTGTCGGGGATGGCATTTTGGTCGGCGCACTGGTTGCAGTGGCAGGTACAGGTGTGGGCGCAGCAAAGAACAAACTAATCTCGCGGCTCGCTAGTAATTCCCCACTCGTGTCATACGCCTTCACGGCAAGCAGATATGGACCGCTTTCCAGACCGGATGTGGACCAGTTGGTTTCAAATGGCGCTTCGGCGTCATCTGCGATTAATTGCCCACCGATGAAGAATTCAACCCGCGCGGGCACAATGTCCTCGGTGAGCATCGCAGCCAGCGGCACATCATCTGTTACGGTCTGTCCGTTTTCAAGGCCCAGTAACTTGACGGTGGGTGGCAGGGGCGGAGCGCGAAAACTGCGCACGTCCTGGTCGCGGTCTGCCTGGTAATCTAACTGTACGAAAAGCTCGTGGTCACCGCTGGGTACCGACGAGAAGTACGTTAACTGGTACCCCTGACGGAGTTGCGCAGACAGATCTTCAAAAAGCAGATCAATGTCCTTTGTTTCGGGTGCGAAAAGTGACCGGCCGCCGGTGAGATCAGCCACGCGGGTGAGGTCATGAACGTTCACGTCATTGCCCACGCCAATTGTGTAAAAGGGCACGCGTGTCATCGGTTTTGAGGCAAACTGGATCACATCTTCTACTGTCAGCGTGGAGCATTTTTCCCCCGTAGGGGTCTCGTCATTACCATCGGTTAGCAGAATTACAGCGCGTCTTCCCCTGGCGACGCTGGAAGCTAATTGGCCGGCTTCATAGGCGGCATCCCACAGACAGGTGCTGGCTCCCTGGATCGGCTCTGATTTTTGCAGAAGATTCAAGACATCCGCATGGCTGTGGGTGAGGCTGTGTTCCAATTTAGGCTCCGCGCTGAAGCTTAGTAAGGCGGACTGGTCCTGGTCAGTCATACCGCCCAGGAATGTGGCGCCGGCATCCTTGACGGCATCCATGCGTCCCTGGGAGCGCATGCTACCACTGACGTCTATGGCAAGAACAAGGCTTACAGGACCGGTTGCCGGGCTGCTTTCGAAATCGGTTACTTGCTCACCGTCCTGGCTCAAGGCAAAGTCAGCGCTCGTCAAACCGACGATCGGTCTTGCGGAGGCGTCGAGCACGCTGACATAGGCGGTGACCTTGTAGCCCTGGCGGGAAGCGTCGGGCTCGGCCTCTACGAAGTTGATGACCAGCGAAATGCCTGCCGCGGCCAGGGCAATCCCTGAGATACTCAGGATACAGGCTAAGGCGATGGGAATTAGTTTTCGGACCATGTGATGTTTTTCAGATTGATCAGCATGCGGGATCTTCTACCCACATTTGCGCTGTCGTTGCCAGCAATGAGATGTTCTCACCGCTAAGGGACCGGGTGGATATTCCCTGTATCAAGATGGTTGTCATGACGGCCATTACAAGCATTTCACTATTTTAATCTATGCGAGAAAAAGCACACGCATATTATAACAGACCGGGGTTACACTAGTGAATCATGAGAATACAACTCGGGGCCATTAGCACATGTTGCAGCAGAACCAATGGCGGCACTGTAAGCGCAGCGAGATGATGGCGCATTCACGCCGACATCCCTCGCGCGCTTTGCAGAGACCAGGGCCGGCCGCACCCGCATTAACTCGAACCGATTGACTCACAGCTCTCGCTCTGCTATATTATAGGTTGGATTGATTTGGCTTCAAGGTTCAAGTTGATGCGACCGCCGGGACGACTCTCCTTGCACGCGTAAGAAATATGACTTGAAACCGTGCTGAAATAGCCGATGGTTATGATTGCGGTTCGATTGGAATGTACACCTATATCTAAAAGGAGGTAGTCGTGTTTACAAACTTGTACCTGCGTGATATCAGCGCAAAAGTGCGTACCGCCTTGAGGGGACTCGTTCATGGTGAACGGGGACTCGAGACGGTCGAATGGGCCCTGCTGATCGTCGTCATTGCACTGGTGGTTATAGTGGCGGCAGGCACCCTGGGTGAAAGGATTACGGAGATATTCAACGAGATGGTCACTGCGCTAACGCCGCCGGGGGGGGCGCCCTAACACCGAGCGTAGATTAGCGCGCGAGGCTGAGAGAGAATGTGCGTTGTCGTCTGGAACCTGATGTTGCGGGCACCTCGGAGTTTGGTTGGATGGCAGGGGCTTTCCCCGCTCTTCTAAGAGGTTAGAGAATCATTTTATGTCGCCAGCTCGAAAGTACATCATTGTTGCACTGGTCAGCGGTGTCGTCGCTTTTGCGCTGAGTCTGTTCTTGCAGGGGAAGCGTGGCCAGCAGGCACTCGAGGCACGTCAGCGCGCTGGAGAACTGGCCACGGTGATCGTTGCCGGAGAAGACATCCCGCTCGGCACGCGATTGACCAATGAACACCTCGCGGAAGCAACCTTCTTGGCGAGCAGTTTGCCCGCAGGAAGCACTGCCATGCGCGACGCGGTGGTAGGGCATATCGCCCTGGTTCCGCTGGTTGCAGATGAGCCGGTACTGGAATCGAAACTGTTCTCCCCAACCAAGGAGGCAGGTATCCCGGCCGCGTTTGTCCCGGAAGGGCGTTACGCCTACGCGCTGGAGATGAAACCTGAGGACGCCGTTGGGGGTGCGATAGGCCGGACGGATCACATTGACGTGATAAGTGCCACCGACGAGGGCGGCGAGATATTACTCGAGGACGTCATGGTACTAGGCATAGCAGGCGAATTTCCGTTCGGAGTGGCTTCCGGCGATTCGGGCGGCGACCTGGGCATACTTGGGGGCTCATCGCGCCAGGGAATCGCAACAAAAATCCTGATCTTAGACCTGACGCAGGAGCAGGTGGTCCTGCTCGCCACCGCGGTACAGCAAACGGATGTCTCCGTCGCCCTGCACCCCATGCGGTGAATATGCCTCCGATGCGCGACGCTTCCTCTAAAGTAGAACGAGTTCGACTCCTCCTCATCGGAAGAAACGACGCCAGCTTGAACAAGCTGCGGGCGTTGCTGGCAGCGACCCCATCCCTTCAGGAAGTCGGGGCCATCTCGGACAGTTCGAAAGCGATCGAACAGGCCCGAAACAGGGTTCCTGATGTGGTGCTGGTGGAAGCAGAAGTCCTGCCGGTTCTCGGAATGGACGTCGCCCGGTTGCTCCGAACCGAGTTAGCACATATCGGTGTCATACTGATTGCGGCCCAGAGTGGTGCGGGCTTGTATCAGGACGCCATCCAGGCAGGGCTGCATGATTTCCTGCTGATGCCTGTGACCGCCGAGGAGCTGGGAAAGAGCATTCTCCGCGCATACGAGAGAGTGCAGCAGGTGACTGCGGGAAGGACTGGGGCTGCGCCCGGCGTAAGGCGAAGTGGCGCGGGCAAAATAATCACTGTGGCTAGCGCAAAAGGCGGCAGTGGGAAGAGTTTCATTGCCGCTAGCCTTGCCGCCCGGCTCGCAGCCAAGCATCCGGGAAATGTGAGCCTGTTGGACTTCAGTTTCCAGTTCGGTGATGTGGATCTCTTTCTCAATTTGCGGGGAGAGAAGACCATCCGCAGCCTTAGTTCAGTGTTTTCTGAATTGAGCTCTGAGATCATGGAAGATGTTTATGTAAAGGGCGCTAATGACCTTCAAGTTGTGCTGGCACCCAAGGGGTCGGACGAAGCCAAGGGTTTCACCGTGGACGATATCGGGGAGTTGTTGCGCTTCGTCAACCAGTCAAGGCGCTTCACAGTGGTTGACACAGCCACTCACATCGATGACATTCTGCTGTCGTGCTTGCGCGACAGTAGTCTGGTGCTGTTGGTGGTCAACCCTGACGTAATCTCCATTCGCAGCAACGCCAAGTTGATCAAACATTACCGGGACTTGCAGTACCCGCTTGACCGTCTGCAGGTGGTGCTTAACAGGCGGAGAGCGCAAGACGCGTTGGACAAAGGGAAGATTCAAAAGGCGTTTGGATGTCAGGTGTGCGCCACAATCCCTGAAGATCACGAAACCATGGAGGAGTTCCTCAATTTCGGTCGTTCTGTGGCCGATATACCTGATTCGCGTTTGTCGCAGGGTTTAGATGCAATGGCCGATAGCGTGGCGAGGATAGTGGGTGCGGCAGACGCCTGAGCACAGGCGCAAGTGGTGATGAAACCCTCACAGTATCTGCGCCGGTTTGACAATCCCCGCGACAACTTGCGCGCCCATTCCCGGTTCCGGCATTCCGGCCTCGTCCAGAGGGTTTGACGGACGTGGCATGAACGCTGTCACCCCGGAATTTGCCTCCACGCAGGAGATCAGGAAATTCCTGCGTGAACGCGTATACGCCGAGATCAACCCCACCGAGCTCTTAGACACTATGAAGCAGGACCCCGAGCGGGTTCGGCGCAAGCTGATTGAGTTGGTGGATCAGATCGTGTCCGAGCAGGGTTACCTGATTCCCGCAAACACTCACGTTGAGTTACAGGATTATGTAGTCGACGAGGTGTTGGGTTACGGGCCCATCGACCATTTGCTGCGTGACCCACAGGTGGAAGAGGTTATGGTAAACGGCTTGGACCAGGTATGGGTCGCGCGTCGCACAGAGCGAAGAGTAGAGATGGAACACACTGCAGCGCGTTTCGATGACGAAACTCACGTGATGCATGTCATTGACCGGATCATCGCTCCGATTGGGCGCCGTGTGGATGAAAGCAGCCCGCGCCTGGACGCGCGCCTTCCTGACGGTTCACGCGTCAACGTAATCATTCCGCCGCTAGCGCTCGATGGAGCCACCATCACCATCCGGAAATTCCCGGAAATATCCATCACTATTCACGACCTGACCCACCGCTTCAACACACTCAGTCCTGAAATGGCTGATTTCCTCGAGACCTGTGTGCAAGGTCGGCTCAATGTCCTCATATCCGGCGGCACCGGGAGTGGGAAAACCACCTTACTGAACGCTCTCTCCATATTTGTCGATGACGATGAACGTATCATCACGATCGAAGACACGGCGGAGCTGCGCGTTCACCTGCACAAACCGCACGTTGTCCGGCTTGAGGCGAGAGCTCCCAACCTGGAGGGGAAAGGGGCGGTGACGATCCGTGATCTGGTGGTGAATAGCCTGCGCATGCGTCCCGACCGGATCGTGGTCGGCGAGTGCCGCGCGGCGGAGACGGTTGACATGTTGCAGGCCATGAACACGGGTCACGACGGTTCGATCACCACAGTGCACTCTAACTCCCCTCAGGAGGCCATGCACAGGCTCGAGATAATGTTCCTCATGTCGGGTCTTGAGGTCCCGGTCGTAGCCATCCGCCAGCAGGTGAGCATGGCGATCCAACTGGTCGTCCAGATCAGGCGGATGCGTGACGGAAGTAGAAAGGTGACCAGCATTGCCGAGGTGCAGGGTATGAGCGACGACCAGGTGAGCACACAAGAGATCTTCAAGTTTGAGAACGGCAAGCACGTCTACACTGGCGCTCGGCTGCAAGCGCTGCCAAAACTGCTCCTTTCCCTTGAAGAACTCCCTCCCTTACCTGTATTCAGTTGAGGACCGGTCATGCCCCCCGCATTTTCTAGCCTGGGCATAGCAATATTCACCGGCGTGGCAGTGGGGTTCCTGGCTCTAGCTGCATGGATCATTTTTCGCGGCTTTAAACAGACTCAGGTACTCAGCGACCACCTGAAACCGATCGCGGCTGACAAAAAGAAGCCTGAAAGGCTGGCCTCACAGGCAGCGTGGGTGACCGCTTGGCTTTCGCGGAGAGATTTTGGCCAAAGACTGATTTCCTTCGTGAGTGAAGCCGAAACCGGCTTGAGCGCGGGCCGTTTCTTGATTTACCTCGTGCTCTCCGCACTGGCGGCTTTCGGGCTCGGTCTGTCGCTGACAGGAAGCAGTCTGGCCGGGATCGCATTTGGTGCGATGGGTGCCGCGATGCCTTCCATATGGCTTGGGCGCAAGTCCCAGCAGCGACTGGACAGGATACTTGACCAACTGCCCGAGGCGTTAACCGCGGTGGGGAACGCGCTCTCTGCAGGGGCAGGCGTCATCCAGGCGCTGGAGCAGGCTGCCACCGAGATCGCAGCACCCATGCAACCCGAACTGAAAAAAGTGGTGCAAGACATAAAGGTAGGCCAGAGTCTGGAAGAGTCTCTGGTGGCGTTGAAGGACAGGGTTCCACTCGCAGAACTCGACAGCGTGATCGCGGCCATATTGATTCAGCAACGCAGCGGGGGTGACCTGGCAGACCTGCTGCGCGAAGTGGTGGAAATGGTCAGGGAGGATGTTCACCTGAAACAGGAACTGCGGGTGCAGACGGCCCAGGCCCAGATCGGGGCACGTGTCATGGGCCTGATGCCCCTGGTAATGTTTATCATCATTTATCTACTGAGACCCGAGTTTCTCGCCCCGCTGGTGTCCACCGGTCTGGGAAAATTTATACTCGCAGTAGGTTTCATCATGAACCTTTCCGGATTTCTGGTGATACAGCGCATGACTGTTATCCGGGCTTGAGTGCCGTGGACGTTTTACTGCTCATCCTGACCGGGCTCGCGATGGCCGCTGCGGTCGCAGCAGGGGTTTACGCGATCCTGCTTGCGAGCCGTGAAAAGCGAGGCCAACGGTATCTTGACGGTGTGGTTGATGCGGCTGGCGTGGCGCCGCCGCAACGTGGTGACTCGGAAGCGGACCAGAAACTTCCGGCCCTTTTGGCGCGGTTGATAACCTATTCTCAATCCCTGCAGCACAGACCTGCTTTCGCCCGGACACTTGCTGCCCTGGCGACCGATAGCCGCCTGGAGCGGATCAAGCGACGCATGGCCAAAGCGGGATGCACGGGGGACTTCACTGATATGGACTTTCTCGGCGCTCAGCTCTTCAGCGCCGCTGCCGCTACGGTCATCATGGTGGTCTACATTTCCCTTCTTGGCTTTAGCCTGGTCTCGGGACTCTTGCTTCCAGTAGGGGCTTTTTTTGGCGCACGGATGACCGAGTCTTTTCTGACCACGATGGGCGAGAAGCGGAAGCGTGAGATACACATCGGCTTGGCGCCTGCGGTGGACATCCTCGTCGTAGCGGTTGAGGCCGGCATGAACCTGGACCGTGCTATCGAACTTTATTGTGATCGGTTCGAGAACACACTGGCCGACGAGTTATCAGAGATGCAGCAAGAGGTTCGTGTTGGCGTGCGGCGCCGGGACGCACTGCGAAACCTGGCCGAACGGGTTGAGTACGACGGAATGTCCAACCTGGTATCTGCAATCATTCAGGCGGAACGCTACGGCGTGCCCATCGGGCAGGCCTTGCGCACGCAGTCGGAGGACCTAAAGCGCTACCGCGTGCAATTTATGCGTGAGCAGGTGATGAAAGTGCCCGTCAAGATGATGATCCCGATGGCAACGTTGATCATGCCTTCCCTACTTGTTATCCTCGGAGGCCCAATGGTGGTTCAATTCCTGAGTGGTGGCGTATTCTAGGTTTGGGAACGCCGCCGGTCAGAGGCTGATGGTGCTGCGAGTGCTGCAATGAAAATCTTTGTCTCACAAGGGGGTCCAGGCGGTGGGTGCATTGCTTGCGGCAGTTCCGGTGCGCACGCGCATGGATCAATCTGCATGCCCGTAACTTGCGGGCCCAAACCGAAGACGGCACTGTGGCAGACGCTCATTCGTGGTGAGCGCGGCACATCGATGCTGGAGTTCGCCATAGTTGGCCCGGTCTTTTTGTTGCTAGTTATGGGCCTGGTACAGTTTGCCATATGGCTTTTTGGGATTAGTCTGACTCACTACGCCGCTGACCAGGCCTGTCGCACAGGCGCGGCCTGGGTCGGGGCGCTGACGCAGTCGGTGCAGTCACCCACTACGCTGGACCCTGCCTTCGTGCTGGTTTCCAACAACCGAGCTGAAGAGACGGCGCGTGACGTCCTTGGGGTGGTCAGCTTCGCCTCTGCGGCCGGCATCACGCCCGATTATCGCCTGATCGGGATCACGAAGGCAGAGCAGCAGGGTGATCGGGATTTCGAGATTGAAGCGCGGTTAGTTCTCCCGTTGTTCGTCCCGGTATTCCCGTCAGTAACTTATGAACGCACCGCGCGTTGCCGCCTGGAGCGTTTCTCGAGTTACTGAAGGTGTTCCGGGTGAGCAGGCTGCGGCTGCGGGATGACACGGGTCAGGCGGCGCTGGAATTTGCGATCGTGGCGCCGGTGCTGCTGCTGATAACCTTCAGCGCCATTTCGCTGTCGCTTCTAATCCTGGCGCGCTACAACCTGGACAAAACTGCGCGTGAAGCAGCACGGGTGGGTGCCGAGATCAGCATCTATCCCGAGTGTGCAGCCTACATCCAGGCGGTGGAGCGGGCCGAGAGCAAGGCGCGGAGAATCCTCGAAGAGCGGGGGCTTGATCCTGACAGGCTCACTTTCTCGGTGACATCGCCCGGCAGCGGAAGCTACCCGCGAGATGGTTTCTTCGCGGTGCGCCTGGAATACAATTACGAGATGCCGTTTGACCCCAGCGGGCTGTTGGGGTTCGCGCTGGGGAACGACGGTGTGGTGCCGCTCAGCTCTGAACACTCTTTTGCTATTCAGGCGTTTAAGGCGCGCTGGCCAATACATCACCCTGGTTGTTGATTGCGTACCCCGCCCGCCATCCTGATGACGGACATGTTGCCCTGGCTGCGGGTCCGGCAGGAGCGTCTGGCTTCAAGGTTGAGGTGATGACCACCTGGTGGGTCGAAGGCGCCTACATAATCTATGGTTGCGGTCCATCCGGATTGGACGCGTGTGAAGCGGGTACCTACCAGTTCCCCCGCGCAGTGTGCGACCAGGCCACATTCCCCATTCAGCAGGTACAGAAAGCGCCGGTGAAGATGAATGCGGTGATGGACGATTTTCATCATGCCAGCACTGATTATCGTGCTTGTGGGGCCGTTGGTGGACAATATTGTGCGCGGCGGGGTATTTTAGCGAATTCCAAAATAGAGCGCCATAATGTCGCGTAGTCGTTTAATCATCGGCATCACAGTCTTAGCCATATTGTTTTTTCTGGCTCTGGTGTGGGGCCGGGAGACGCTTGCGCCGGAGGTTAGCGACGTATCGCCAGAGGCGACCATACAAGCTACGCCCGTCGGCCAGAAGCCACAATCGGAATCGATGCCCACGCTGCAACCGCACGACGCGGCGCCTAAAACAGACCAGGCAGTCACCCGCACCCGCTATTCTTTTGACCCTTCATCGCGTACCATACCTGAGTTTGACTATCCCGGCGCAAAGGATCATCCAATAGTGCCGCGCTACCCTGCCGCCATGATTGTGGCCTATCAAGAGACTAATGGAGAAGAGTATTGCGAGTATTTCCCGGCCGGATCTTCTCTCGGGGACGGTAGTTGCCCTGCGGACAGGATTGTTGACAGAAAAATTATATACCTTGCCCGGTCTTCTCCAGACGAAATTCAGGACTTCTATCGCGAGACGTTATCCACAGATGGCTGGCAGAATTTATATGGGTCTCAGGATGTTTCGCGCCTGTCTTCTGAAGACACCATGACATTAAACCAGACCGAGAAAGAGATGCAGGGTAATTTAGCGTTATATGGCTCAGAAGAACTTGGGCTGGTTGCCTGGGTTTCTACCGAAGGTTCCGATCTTTATGAGTCAATGAGTGCAGAGAATCGATCGACGCTTATAATACTGCACGTAATAGAATTGTCACCGTAGCCCGCACATCGGATGCGTTATTGCATGCAGAGAATACCAATAAGCCGTAATAAATTGAGGGCGAGACCTATCTTGAAAGCCCTGCTCCAGGATGAGCAAGGCGCGTCCACTGTTGAATTTGCGATTGGTAACGGGGCTTGGGTGTTACCTACGGTCCATCACCAGGGCATTGCCAAAAGCCAGGAAGGCGAACGGGATTCTGAAGTATATGTAAGATTGTCGTCACCAACCTTCGCATCGTGGTTTGGCGATCTGACCTATGAGAAAACATCGCGCTGCCGATTGGAGCGGTTCCACAGCTGTTGATGACTCTGATAAATATCTGGTGTCTGCGCTGGCGAGAAAAAGGTCAGGCTGCGGTTGAGTTGGCGATCATCACGCCGATCCTGATCATGCTGGTGCTGATTTCCCCGACATTGTCGCTGACAATCATGGCGCGGCATGACGTCAATATCGCGGCGCACGCTGCCTCGCGCGCCGGCGCAGAAATCGGTATACTGGATCCAGCCTACGGTCAGGCCGTGGGTGTAGTACAGAGCAAGGCGCGGAGAATCCTCGAAGAGCGGGGGCTTGATCCTGACAGGCTCACTTTCTCGGTGACATCGCCCGGCAGCGGAAGCTACCCGCGGGAAGGTGTCTTCGGTGTACAACTGAGTTACCAGTACGAACTACCCTTTGAACCCAGCGGGTTTCTCAGGTTCGCCGTTGGGCCTGGAGGTGAGATTACACATGTGTCGGAAAGCCGCTCCTAAATTCAAGCATGTAAAGCTCGCTGCCCGTGAAGAAGGCACAATTATCGTGCTTTTTGCAGCGTTTCTGGTGATGTTGATCGGGATGACTGCGTTGATGACCGACCTGCCCTTGTGGCTGCGCGCAAAGCAGGAAGTGCAAAATGTTGCTGACGGTGCTGCTCTGGCAGGCGCCATGCAGCTATCACAAGTGCCTCTCGGCGGGCCAGGGAACCTGTTTGTCCTGAGCCCTGTTAATGCTCCCGACGCTGCTTACGCTTACTGTGATAAGTACCCTGACACTCACTGCGAGGTTTCAACGAATCCCCTATTTAATACTGTGAGTGTTGAGGCCCGGCGCCCAGTACAGGTCTTCTTCGCCAGGGCTATCGGGATCGAATCGTTTGAAGTACACGCAATGGCGACTGCACGCATGGTAGCCGGATACTGACAACTTGTGAAAGCTGCTCTTTCTATGCGCATGGGATCAGGCAAAATAATTCGCTCTCTGGCCCTTCTCTGCGCGGCGATTGTGTTGGGAATAACGCCATCAGACACCGCCGTTGCAGGGCGCAACCCTGACTTAGAAGCTGGCTTTTGCCCGGTCACGGACTGGTTTCCTGATCCGATTCCTTATTATGGCAGTCGGGCGCTAAGTGGCTGCCCCATTATTAATAATGTAGCTATGGCCGCTTGCTTGGTATCTGAGTTTGTAGAAAATATACCGGATTGGGTCCAGGACTTTACTATGGACTTCCCTAAAGCTCCTCATAATTTCAACGCGGTCTGGAATCCGGTCGCGCCATATCTAAACCAGTGTGACAAGAATGGGCCTGTGGGTGTGGTGGATGTGAGCCACTACTTTTGGCTGGATCCAGAACCGAAGAAATATGACGATTGGGGAGTGTTTCCGTTGTTCAACCCTTTCACCCTTCAACCTTTTGCAGGCGCAACTACGCATTGGACGACCTGGGCGCCCACGCCAGAAGTCACTAACTGGTGTTTTGGGGATGGCATGGGGGCAGTCAGCAATCTGGAGGCCCCCGTCTGTAATGTCTATGAATTTAGCAGCCATGGCCAGGCGAAGAAGACCCCCGCACAAGACCCCGGCTTCGAGGTAATAGTAGAGACTTTTTGGGAAGCAGACGTAGATTGGCTAGATGTGTGTTGCTGCGTCTATGTCCCGTTACCTATCCCTTACCCCTGTGGGGTCGGCCCATATGAATTTCCTTATGCAGCATGCGACGAACCGGTTGTTCCCATCAAACAAGTGCAGTCGGTGTTGATTCCAAACGACATTGACATTGCCGCCGCTGCACTGGACCCTCCGGAGGCATTTACCTGTGATGAGGTTCCACCGCCGCCGGAGCCCCGGCCTACTCCAACTGAACCGCCCACGCTGTATGAGACCTGCGAGTGTTCAGATAATTGGCTCTTCACTGACACCCTTGACTGCAGTGATTTTGCGCGTCAGGAATCAGCCCAACTGTGCCTCGAGACGTGTGATGGCGATCAGCATGATCTTGACAGTGATGATGATGGCTGGGCTTGCTGCCCGGGGGGGCCTCCAAACTGCTAAGGGTAGCATGGTGGTATAAAGAGGATAGTGCCTGTGGGAAACAACATCATCCCTCGCGATATCCAGCCTGACAATCTGCTGGTTTCCGCTGCCGGCGTGGTGGTATCGGGCTTTGGCTTTGCACAAACAGTCAGCGGAGCAGACATCACCCGCCCGGGTTTCAGCTTCGGTGGCGGATGAAGATACAATTGTGGACACGTTCGAATGGCAAGTTCCCGATGCAGTGGCGCGTCGGGCGTGTGAGAGCGGAAGAGGCCATTGAGTACGGGTCGCACCATTTGCTGTGGGCAGGTTGGCTCGGGCGAAATTATGGAGATGCAGACAGCGTGAGGCTACGGCCAGGAGGCTGAGATATGGAGAACCTGATCGGCACAAATTTGGAGAATCGCTACCGCGTTGTGGAACGGTCCCAGGAGACGGAGACAATTGCGTCCTTCTTGGTGCGCGATCTGCGTGGTAACCGGCTGCTCGCGTTGCAGGTGCTCAAGCCGGAGGTGGCCGGGGAAATGCGGGAACGTTTCCAGCGCACGATAGGGGTATTGGAGACGGTCAGCAGCGCTCACGTGTTGCCGCTCATTTCTAGTGGCACGCACGGCGAGCTGGACTACATGATCACCGATTATGTGCAAGGTAGAAAAGTCTCGGGGTTCATGCATCTGCTCGGGCGTCTGTCTCTGGAGCTTGCTCTCGGAATAATCTCTCAGGCTGCTCAGGGCCTGCTTGCCTTGCACGAGAACAACATCGTCCACCGCGACATTAGGCCGGAACGGCTGGTGGTCGGCACCGATGGAACGGTGATGCTGGTCGAACTGGGGTTGCCAAAACCCATGGCAAGCCCGCAGCTCACCCGGGAAGGTTTTGCTCCGGGAGAACTATGCGCTTACTGGGCACCTGAACAGATAGGCGGCGAGGCCGATCGACGCTCCGATGTCTACGGGTTGGGAGCCACTTTGTACGCGATGCTCACCGGAGAGCCACCTTTTGGGCAGCAGAACGATGCATTTGCGCTGGCTATGCAGATAGAGAAAACCACGCCGCGCCCGTTGGGAGAGCTGGTAGCGGATATACCCGAGGGTGTCGAAAAGTTGTTGGAGAGGTGCCTGGCCAAGAAACCGGCCGACCGGCATGCGGGAATTCCCGAGTTTCTTGAAGCCGTGAAGATCATGAAGGGAGTGGAAATAGCAGACAACGCAGGGATTCGCGAGGCGCTTGAGGGCCTGCCCGCGGAGCTGGTGCCCGAGGACGCGGGCTCGCCAGAGCGGACATCATCGGCATTGTTGGTGTCTGATTCGGGGCGAGAATTGCCGGTCAGTGGCGAGCTGGTCACGCTGGGACGCGACCGTCTACAGGACATAGATCTGACCCCTTTGGAGGGGTCAAAGTACGTATCTAGGCGGCATGCATGGATCGAACAGGAGGGCGGTAATTGGACCATACGCATCGACCCGGGCAATAAGAACCCCAGTTGGCTGAACGGCAAGCTTCTCAAGGGCGGGGCACGTGAACGGATCACGGACGGAGACACTTTGCGGCTGGGAGCGGTCAGCTTGACCTTCAAATGTTAGGGGGCAAAGCTTGCTATACGGCGGACAAAGCCAGCATGGTGAACGTGCCGAGCGCTAGGAAAGGCGCCATGGGCACGGTAGCTTTGCGGTCGAATGTGCCCCGCAGCCATGACACCAGCGCCAGCACGCTTACAGCCAGTGCGGCCATCAGGATGGCCCCGACGATCGCCGGGTAACCAAGCCATAGGCCGATGAAGAGCGCGAGCTTGACATCCCCAGCGCCAGCTTTTTCCGGGCCGTAGAGAAAAATAGGTAGCACGAAGAGCGCGGCCGCGAGGCCACCGCCGACCAGGTCACTGCGCCAGGTTCCGGCCAGAACGGCCTCCAGAAGGGCGACTCCTGCAGCCGGAAGGACCACCCGGTTCGGGATACGGCCCTCGCGCAGGTCCGTGAATCCCAGATAGAGCAGTGCGGCAGCATATGCGGCAGTCAGGGCGTAATCCATCGGCGCGGCCCCCTCGTTTGAACTCCGGCACCCCTGAGATATCATCGGCTTTTCTGCTCACATTGGCGCTATGCTCTATCTTGCCTCAGGAGATGTGCACCGACAGGGTGTTTTGGGGACGTTCTTAGTCTAACAGACCCAACAAACGCGTACAAGAGGTTCCTATGGCCCGACCTCGAGCAGGGTTGGGCCTGTTGCACATGCCTTATTGTGCCGGTGTTGCCGAGGATCAGGAAGTCGTCGCTGACCAGCTTGCGGATGCCCTCCACCTGTTCAGCGTCATGCGGAGTTTAATACCCAATGCGCTCGAAACGACCGTTGAACTCAAGAATGTACGCTTGACGATTCACGGCTCCGTCACTGTCACGGAAGATAAGGCCATCTTCGCCCAAATGCACCAGATCCGCATAAGCTGCCACGTCGGCTAACCCCCATCCTAGACCGCCGCCATTTCCCAACAGGCACCACACGACCCCAAAAGCCTCCTGATAGGCGGGCGGGTAATAGCCGGCCGGCGCGCTCCCGGCACAACCCTTGCCAACGCCGGAATTGAGCGCATTTGCTACTTCACCAATGTAGATGTCTTGCCATGAACCGCTCGTCCGGCCCCCGCCATCAAAGATGACAAGGTAAGTCTGGGTCCTCGACTCTTGCCAGAAGATGTGCCCACCCTGGAAGGGCTGTTCTTTGGTGATGCGCACAGTAGTGGGAGACGCGGACCGTGGGCAGCCCAGCTCGGTTTGGTATCTCAACCAAAGGGCGATGAATGGCCCACGCACCTCGGTGCCGCAAATTACCGCCGGTGCCGGCGTGGGGGTTTGCGTTGGTGTGGGTGTGTTTGTTGGCGTGTGGGTTGCGGTGCTCGTCGGAGCATCGGTCGGAGGTACAAGTGTCTCGTTCGAAGGGACAGATGTATCTGTCACGTCCTTGAACGCGTACAGATAATTGTCCCAGCTCCCGAAATACACCACCCCGCCCGAGATGGCCGGGGATGAGTTCACCTCGTCGCCGGCCTTGAACTTCCATTTCTCCTGGCCCGTGCCGGCATCCAGCGCGTACAGATAATTGTCCCAGCTCCCGAAATACACCACCCCACCCGAGATGGCCGGGGAGGAGAAAACCCCGTCGCCGGTCTTGAACTTCCATTTCTCCTGGCCCGTGCCGGCATCCAGCGCGTACAGATAATTGTCCCAGCTCCCGAAATACACCAC
>Ga0187833_10002075_pt1 | contig 21963 bp, 20 predicted proteins | sample ETNtaG_37_FD_167968 | JGI IMG/M metagenome (GOLD analysis project Ga0187833, IMG submission 167968) | Marine microbial and viral communities from oxygen minimum zone, Eastern Pacific Ocean - ETNP2014_SV_400_PacBio MetaG (Illumina Assembly) | ecosystem: Environmental > Aquatic > Marine > Hypoxic...
TGCAGAAAAAAAAGAAAAAACACAAAAAAAAAAAAAAAAAAAAGAGGAAGAAAGAGTAGTTTCTGAACAAGCGCCTCCCGCAGAAAAAAAAAAAGAAAAACCTGATAGAATTCCTTTACCAGAGGATTTAACAAAAGAGAAGAAACAAATAGTAAAAAAAAAACAAAATCCCAAAGAAGTTAAAGAACAAATTAGACAAACTTCAGAATTTGAAAAGAAGGAGCTTTTTGACCATAATCAAATAGCTGCGCTTATTGACAAATCAAAGGAAGAAACTGCTGAAACTCTTAAGAAAAATAAAAAACTTACACAAAGCAGTTTTAAAACTTCATTTACTAATGCGCTAACTTTAAGTCAAGAGGATGCTCTAAAAGCTCAGATTTTTGGTTGCTGGAGCTTACCTTTAGGTTTACCTTATCAAGAAAATTTATTAGTAAGAATCAAACTAAGACTAAAGCCAGATGGAACTGTTTTAAGATCAGAAATATTGGATCATGCACGAATGAATAAACCTGGGCAAGGTTTTTATAAAGTTTTAGCAGAGAGCGCGCTTAGAGCAATAAGAATCTGTCAACCTCTTAGAGTACCACCTACTGGTTATGAAAAATGGAAAGATCTGCAATTAAATTTTGATGCGAACGAGATGTTAAGAGGATAATATGAAAAAAGTAATTTTAGCACTTCTTTATTTATTTATTTTTAGTAGCTCAGCAATAGCACTAGTTGAAATAGACATAACAAGAGGAAATCTTGATCCTTTACCGATAGCTGTTTCTCCACTTTATATTGAAGCAGGTTCAAAAGAAATAAAACAAGATGGCAAGGTTATAAAAAATATTGGAAGGGAAATTTCTAAAGTAATTGAAGTAAATTTTAGAAGATCTGGTTTATTTAATCCTTTGAAAGAAGATTCTTTTGTTCAAAATCCTGACATAGCTCATGTTAAACCAAGATTTGAGGATTGGAGATTAATAAAAGCACAAGCACTTGTTACAGGAAAAGTAACAGTTTCGGATGATAAGTTGAGAGCTGAATTTAGATTGTGGGATGTTGTGGCTGCAAAAGAAATGATTGCCCTTGCATTTTCTACCACGCCGAGTAACTGGAGAAGAATAGCTCATATAATTTCAGACAAAATTTATCAAAGATTAACAGGTGAAGAAGGCTATTTTGATACACGAATAATTTATGTTTCTGAAACTGGTAAAAAAACCCAGAGATATAAAAAACTTGCGATTATGGATCAAGATGGTGCAAATGTTAAATATTTAACTTTAGGAAATGAATTAGTACTAACACCAAGATTTAGTCCAAAAAATCAATTGGTTACTTATTTATCTTATTTTAGGAATTTACCCAGAGTATATTTACTTGATATCGAAACAGGAGTTCAAGAAGTTGTGGGTGATTTTCCTGGAATGACTTTTGCTCCAAGATTTTCTCCTGATGGTAAAAAAATAATTATGAGTTTTGCAAAAGATGGAAACTCGGACATTTATACAATGGATTTAGATACAAGAATAGTAGAAAAAATTACTGATCATACTTCTATTGACACGTCGCCAACATATTCTCCTGATGGAAAATATATTTGCTTTAATTCTGACAGGAGTGGTTTACAACAAATCTACGTAATGAGAAGTGATGGCTCAAACGTTAAGAGAATAACTTTTGGCAAAGGTTTATACGGAACTCCTGTTTGGTCTCCAAGAGGTGACCTCATTGCATTTACAAAAGTTCATAAAGGAAGATTTTATATTGGTGTAATGAGACCTGATGGAAGTGGCGAAAGATTATTAACTGAAAATTTTTATCAAGAAGCGCCCTCATGGTCTCCTAATGGAAGAGTGTTAATTTTTTATAGAGAAACGAAAACAGATTCAAAAGGGGAAGGTTTTTCAGCTAAATTGTGGTCGATTGATCTGACGGGATATAATGAGAGACTTATAGAGACCGAAACTGATGGGTCTGACCCATCTTGGTCATCTTTGCTGTCAAAGTAAGCTCTTTTTTTAAAGAAAATTTGACTTGCAACTTGAAGGTTATTTTGAAATATTATATTGAGATTTTCAGAGAAGTTTGAAAGGATTTGAAATAATTAGGGAGTGATTGCATGATTTTTGGGATGAATTTGAGAAGAGTTTTATTAGTTATTCTTGCAAGCATAGCGTTGACAGCGTGTGCTACACAAGTGAAAAAATCGACAGGTATGATACAAGGAGATGTTTACACAGGGACGGACACTGTGGAATATCTAGCAACAGGAGTTAAAGATAGAGTTTTCTTTGCAACAAACAAATCAATATTAACAACAGCATCTAGAGACACATTACGTGCGCAGGCAGCTTGGATGAGAGGAAAAGGTAAAAGTCTTTCATTTGCGATTGAAGGACATGCGGACGAAAGAGGAACTAGAGAATATAATTTGGCTCTTGGTGAAAGAAGAGCTAATGCTGTTAAAGACTATTTAATGACTTATGGTATTTCTGGAAACAGATTATCGGTTATAAGTTATGGAAAAGAAAGACCAGTTAACTCTGGTTCTAATCCTTTAGCTTGGTCACAGAATAGAAGATCAGTAACCGTTAAAGCCAACTAACGATAAAATTAAATTAAAATTATAAAAAGACCCACAATATTTCATTTTGTGGGTCTTTTTTTTGCCTTATTTTTCTTTAAACATAAAAACATTGATGAATAGAATTTTTTCTTTAACAATTAAAGTATTAATAATTTTTTCTTTAATCAGTTTTTATTCTTTTAAAGTTTATGCTGAAGAAATAGAGACAATACTAAAACAACTTCAAGAAGATATTAAAACCTTAGAAAAAGCAGTTTATAGTTCAAAAGTGAAAACCACTTCTAGCATTGGGAACTTATCAAGTGAAAATAGCGACATTTTAACTAATCACTTGCTTAAGCTATCCGATCTTGAGGAACAATTTAAAATTTTGACAAATAATTTTGAAGAAATTAATTTTAAGTTGGATAAATTATCTAATAGAATTACTAAAGTTCAAACAGATAATCAGATGCGTTTTCAAGATTTAGAAAGATCCGATTTAAGCGGTTCTGATAAGACTACTCTATATGAATCAAAAAAATTACCAGGTAGTGGCGAAGCACAAGATTTGGGAAACGTATCAGATTCAGATATTGCAGCTGCTGAACAAATCCAAAAAACACGATCTGTTGAGTCAGTAGGTACAGTTCTTACAGAAGATACTCCCAGAGCCGAGAAGATTCTTCCGGACACTACTCCTGAAGAACAATATAAATTTGCTGTAAGTTTTATTAAAGTTGGAGATTATGAAACTGCAGAATTGGCTTTAAGAGAATTTGTAGATAATAATTCTAGGCACCAACTAGCAGGAAATGCTCAATATTGGTATGGAGAAACTTTCAGAGTTAGACAACTCTATCAAGATGCCGCTACAGCATATTTAAATGGTTATCAAAAATACCCAAAAAGCAGCAAAGCACCGGTTAATCTACTCAAACTAGGTGTTATGTTGGTACAGATTGGGGAAAAAGAGCAGGGATGTTCAATGATCTTAGGAGTAAAAGTTCAATATCCAAAAGCAAATCAATCTGTTATTCAAAAAGCTGAGTATGAAAAGAAAAAATTTAATTGCGAGAAAAAGAGTTAATAATAATAAATTATTATTTAAAGATTCTAAAATTCTAAATTTTTATAAAAAATTTAAGTCAATAATTTTCAAAGATATTAAAGATAAAAGTTTTGCTTTAGCAGTTTCTGGTGGCATGGACAGTTTGTGCCTGGCTTATTTCAGCAAAATTTATTCATCAGAGTTTGGTAATAAAACTCATGTATTAATCGTTGATCACAATCTTAGAAAAGAATCACATAAAGAAGCATTAGTAGTTAAAGAAATGTTAAAAAAAAGAGGAATACAAAGTGTAATACTTCGTTGGAAAGGAAAAATTCCAAAAAGCAATATACAAAAAAAAGCTAGAGATCTTAGATATTTATTAATATCTGATTATTGCACAAAGAAAAATATAAAATATTTAGCGACCGCACATCATGAAGATGATCAAATTGAAAACTTTTTTATACGACTATTAAGAGGAAGTGGTTTAACCGGTTTATCGTCGATGCGTATAAATGCAAATTATAGCAATCACTTAAAAATTATAAGGCCTTTTTTACATTTTAAAAAAATAGATTTAAAATACATAACTTTAAATTATTTCAAAACTTATATTAAAGATCCATCAAATGAAGATGAAAAATTTTTACGTGTAAGAGTGAGAAAATATAGAAAAAACATGGAAAGAGAGGGGTTAGATACAAGAAAAATTATTAAAACTGTTGATAATCTTGTGTCTGCCAATCAGGCTTTAAATTTTTACAAAAACAAAGCTTTATATAAACATGTGTCCTTTGTGTCAAAAAAAAGATGTTTAATAAATAGGAAAATATTTTCAGATGAAGCCGGAGAGATTATTTTCAAATCTTTTTCTGATATTTTATCGCTTGTATCAGGAGCATACTATCCACCAAGATCTAAAAAAATTTCAAATTTAATTAATAGGCTAAAAAAAAATAAATTTACCAAATCAACTTTGGGGGGCTGTATCGTGGAGGAAAAAGATAATTTTATTTTAATTTCAGAAGAAATGAAAACTAAGAAAAATGCCATATCAGGCAAAAATTTAACAATTTTATGAGAATAAGATGGGAAAATGTTACTTGTTTACTTAAAAATAATGCTTATCTTAAATAAATAGATTATGAATTTAAAAAATTTAATGATGTGGGGCGTAATAGTTCTGCTTGTAGCTGGGCTATTTCAAGTATTTCAAAATCCAAAAAATTCTGTGGCTTCAGATAAAATACCTTTCTCTGAATTTTTGAAAAATATTGATGATGGTAGAGTTGTCCAGGTAGAAATCATAGGCAATAATATTGAAGGTATTTTATCAGATGGAACAGTTTTTAATACTTATTCTCCCAATGATCCAAATTTAGTAGAGAAATTAACTTCAAAAGGAGTTAGCATAACAGCTTCACCAGTTGAAGATAAAATGCCCTCATTGTTGGGAATCCTTCTCTCCTGGTTTCCAATGCTTTTACTTATAGGTGTATGGATATTTTTCATGAGACAAATGCAAGGCGGAAAAGGTGGAGCTATGGGTTTTGGAAGATCTAAAGCAAAATTATTATCAGAAGCTAAAGGAAAAGTAACATTTAATGATGTTGCTGGAATAGACGAGGCTAAAGAAGAAGTTGAAGAGATAGTTGAATTTTTAAAGGATCCAAGAAAGTATAGACGATTAGGAGGAAAAATTCCTAGAGGAGCACTTTTAATTGGACCGCCGGGAACAGGTAAAACTTTACTTGCAAAAGCAATAGCTGGGGAAGCAAATGTTCCTTTTTTTACAATTACAGGATCAGATTTTGTTGAAATGTTTGTTGGTGTTGGCGCCGCAAGAGTTAGGGATATGATGGAACAAGGAAAAAAAAATGCTCCTTGTATAATTTTTATTGATGAGATTGATGCGGTTGGAAGAAGTAGAGGAGCAGGGCTCGGTGGTGGAAACGATGAAAGAGAACAAACATTAAATCAATTACTTGCTGAGATGGATGGTTTTGAGACTAATGAAGGAGTAATAGTTATTGCGGCAACTAATAGACCCGACGTTTTGGATCCTGCTTTATTAAGACCAGGAAGATTTGATAGACAGATAGTTGTACCAAATCCTGATATTGTTGGAAGAGAAGCAATTTTAAAAGTCCATATTAAAAAAATTAATATTGGTCCAGATGTAAAATTAAGAATAATCGCTAGAGGTACACCTGGTTTTTCTGGAGCTGATTTAGCAAATTTATGCAACGAGTCGGCGTTGTTGGCTGCTAGAAAAAATAAAAGAATTGTAACAATGTCAGATATTGAAGAAGCTAAAGATAAAGTAATGATGGGAGCAGAGAGAAGAACAATGATCATGACTGAAGATGATAAAAAATTGACAGCGTATCATGAAAGTGGTCATGCAATTGTTGCTTTAAATGAAAAAGCTTCTGACCCTATACACAAAGCTACGATTATACCAAGAGGAAGAGCTTTAGGTGTGGTTTTTACTTTACCAGAAAGGGATAAATATTCTCATACTAGAGAATACTTAGAAGCAAACATATCAAAAGCTATGGGAGGCAGAGTTGCAGAAGAAATGATTTTTGGTTACGAGAAAGTAACTTCTGGTGCTTCTTCTGATATTCAAGTTGCTACTAAATTAGCAAGGGACATGGTCACAAAATATGGAATGAGCAACAAATTAGGACCTCTAACTTATTGTGAAAATGAAGATGAAGTTTTTCTTGGAAGATCAATAACTAGACAACAACACATGGCTGAGGAAACATCAAAAAAAGTTGACGAAGAAGTTAAAAAAATAATTGATTCAGGTTATCAAAAAGCGAAGAAAATTATTACAGAAAAACTAGACGATTTACATAAATTAGCTAAAGCTTTACTTATTTATGAAACACTAAGTGGAGAAGAAATAAAAGATCTTATATTGAAAAATATTCAGCCAAAAAGAACAACTAATGCTGATGATAAAAATATAGAAGAATCTTCAGCTTTGGGGTCTTTAGGTTTAAAGCCAAAACCCGCAATTTAAATTTTAATGCGAAAATATTACACAAGGCCGTGTAATTTCTACTACGGTAATCATGCAAGGAAACTTATTGGAAAAAAAAAGGCTTTATACTTAGCAGGCAATCCTAATATAGCTTTTGATCAAGTAGAAATTTTTCAAAGAAAAAAAAAAGGCATTGTTCAAAGCAATGTATATCCAGTTACTAAAATAAAAGCTTTAAATAAGGAAACAATATTTACAGTTAAAGGTGATTTAAAAAAAATAACTTCCAAAAGAAAAAGTATTTGTGGGCTTAAATTTGATAGTCCTCAAATTATGGGAGCTCTTAATATAACTCCAGATAGTTTTTCAGATGGCGGTTTATTCTTTGATGATTCAAAAGCTTTTGATCAAGCTAATTTAATGATAAAGAACGGAGCAGCAGTTATAGATGTGGGAGGTGAGTCAACTAGACCAGGCTCAAAAGTTGTTAATGAAAAAGACGAATGGGACAGAATAAAAAACACTGTTATTAAGTTAAAAAAAATTTTTTCAAAAACACCTTTGTCTCTGGATACAAGAAAATCATATGTAATGAAAAAAGGGATAGAAAGTGGAGTTAATATTATTAATGATGTATCAGGTTTAAATTTTGATAAAAAATCTTTTGATATTATTAATTCAAAAAATATTCCTTTTATTTTACATCATATGCAAAGTACACCAGGTATCATGCAAGAAAATCCTAAGTATGAAGATGCGTTATTGGATATCTATGATTTTTTTGAAGAAAAAATTAATTTTTGTATAAAAAAAAATTTTAAAAAAGAATTTATTGTAATAGATCCAGGAATAGGTTTTGGAAAAAACTTAGAACATAACTTAAGAATTATGTCTAAAATTTCCACATTTCATAGTTTGGGATGCCCAATATTAATTGGAACTTCTAGAAAAAGATTTATAGAACATATAGTAACAAAATTTGATACTCCAGATCGAACTGGTGGCACATTAGCATCAGTACTATATGGACTTTCACAAGGAGTTCAGTTATTCAGAGTTCACAATGTTAAAGAAATTAATCAAGGTATATTAGTTTTTAATAAAATTTTAAACACAAATTAATTCATGGGTAAAAAATATTTTGGAACAGATGGTATAAGAGGTACCGTCAATCAAGGGAATATTACAGGTGAAAAATTTTTTAAGTTTGGTTTAGCTGCTGCTACATATTTTAAAAACCAAAGAAAAACAAAACAAATTGCAATAATAGCTAAAGATACAAGATTATCTGGATATTCTTTAGAACCAGCTTTGGTATCGGGTCTGACTTCAGGAGGAATGCATGTTTTTACATTAGGGCCTTTGCCAACTAATGGACTAGCAATGTTAACAAAATTAATGAAAGCAAATATGGGCATTATGATTACCGCATCTCACAATCCTTATTATGATAATGGTCTTAAATTATTTGGACCTGATGGTATGAAATTATCAGATCGAATAGAAAAAAAAATTGAAAAATTAATAGAAGCTAAAAATATAAGGCAACTTACAAATCCTAAATTGTTAGGTAGAGTTAAGAGACTCGAAGATGGCAATGATAAGTATATTGAAATATTAAAAAAAAATTTTCCTAGTAATTTTAACCTAAGAGGAACTAAAATAGTTTTAGATTGTGGAAATGGTGCAGGCTACATAGCTGCTCCTATATTACTGAAAAAGTTTGGAGCTAAGGTTATTTCCATTGGAATAAAACCTGACGGTTTTAACATTAACGACAAATGTGGATCTACCTACCCCTTTAAAATTCAATCGGCTGTAAAGAAGTATAAAGCCCATATTGGTATTTCGTTTGATGGTGATGCCGACAGAATAATCATGTGTGATGAAAAAGGCAAAATTATCAATGGTGACCAGATAATAGCGATGCTTGCTAGAAGATGGAAAATAAAAAAAATTTTAAAAGGAGGTGTAATTGGCACTTTAATGTCTAATTATGGATTAGAAAATTTTTTAAGAACAGAAAAAATTAAATTTTTCAGAACCAAGGTAGGAGATAGACATGTAAAAGAAAAAATGAAAAAATTTAATTTTAATTTAGGGGGAGAACAATCTGGCCATATAATTCTCGGAAAGTTTGCAACAACCGGAGATGGTTTGATGGTTGCTTTGGAGGTTCTTTTTTCACTAAGAAAAGGAAAAAAAGCTAGTCAATTACTTAATGTTTTTAAACCTTTGCCTCAAATTTTAGAAAATATAACTGTAAAAGATAAAAATATTATTAATAAACCAAAATGCAAGAATGCAATTAATAAGGCTAACAAAATAATGGGCAATAAAGGAAGATTGTTAATCAGAAAGTCAGGAACAGAGCCTAAAATAAGAATCATGGCAGAGTCTCATGATAAAAATTTAATTTTAAAATGTATAAATATAATTAAGAGATCGATAAATAGTGAAACCTAAGTCAAAAGTATTAATAATTGCTGGTTCTGACTCTTCTGGAGGAGCTGGTATACAAGCAGACATTAAAACGGTTACCGCATTAGGAAGTTACGCCATGACAGCGATTACTGCTATTACAGTTCAAAATACAACGGGTGTAAGTTCTGTAGTTCCTATTCAAGCGAAAGAAATAGGAAAACAACTTTTGTTTACGTGTAAAGACATAAAACCTGATGCTATAAAAATTGGCATGCTTCATTCATCCGAAGTAATTATGTCTGTTGTAAGTGCTCTAAAAAAAGTTAAAATTTCTAAGATAGTTTTGGATCCTGTTATGATCGCTAAAAGTGGTGCTAAATTAATCAATCAAAGAGCAATCAAAATGTTAAAAGAAAAACTAATTAGAAAAGCTTATTTAATAACACCTAATATTCCCGAAGCTGAGATTTTAACAAAAATAAAAATCAGAAATTTAGAAGACATGATTTATGCTGCCAATATATTGCTTAAATTGGGAGCTAAGAATGTTTTAGTCAAAGGTGGTCACAAAAATACAAAATATATGGAAGATGTTCTGTTAAGTAGAAAAGAGATAAAAATTTTTAAAAATAAAAAGATTAAAACGAAAAATACCCATGGAACGGGTTGTACTTTATCAAGTGCAATCGCAACTTTTTTATCATGTGGAAAATCTTTAAAGAAATCTTGTGAGCTAGGAGTTAAATATGTTAACCAAGCAATAGGATCTAATCTTAATTATGGAAAAGGTCATGGTCCTATAAACCATTTAAATTCAATACTAATAGATAAAAAATTTAGATAATGAGAAATGTAGTTGTTGTTGGTTCGCAATGGGGTGACGAAGGCAAAGGAAAGATTGTTGATTGGCTTTCAAGCGAAGCAGATATAGTTGTTCGTTTTCAAGGCGGCCATAATGCTGGTCATACTTTAGTTATAGATGGAATTACTTATAAACTTAGATTGCTACCATCTGGAATAGTTAGAAAGAATAAAATTTCAATAATTGGAAATGGTGTTGTTGTAGATCCTTGGGCATTACTTGATGAAATCAAAGAAGTTGAGTCAAAAGGTGTAAATGTTGATGAAAATAATTTAATCATCTCTGAATCTGCAAGTCTTATTCTTCCTTTTCATAAAGAGATGGATGAAATAAGAGAAGATGCTGCTGGTAAAGCTAAAATCGGAACAACAAGAAGAGGAATTGGTCCTGCTTACGAGGATAAAGTTGGAAGAAGATCAATTAGAGTAATGGATTTAGTTTCTGAAAAAAATTTGGATCATAGATTGGAGAACGTTCTTGCTCATCATAACGCAATAAGAAAAGGTTTAGGAAAAAATATCTTTAAAAAAGATCAATTAAAAAAAGATTTATTAAAAATAGCTCCAGAAATACTAAAATTTTCAAAACCTGTATGGAAAAAATTAGATGAATATAAATCAAAACACAAAAAAATATTATTTGAAGGTGCTCAAGGCATTTTACTTGATGTAGACCATGGCACATATCCATTTGTTACTTCTTCTAATACCGTAGCTTCATCTGCTGCAACCGGATCAGGTTGTGGACCAAATACTATAAATTATGTTTTAGGTATAACAAAAGCTTATACTACCAGAGTTGGAGAAGGACCTTTTCCCACTGAATTGAAAGATAAAATTGGAGAATTATTAGGTGTCAGAGGAAAAGAGTTTGGAACTGTAACTAGTAGAAAAAGACGATGCGGTTGGTTTGATGGAGTTCTTGTAAGGCAGAGTATAAAAATTTCTGGAATTAATGGAATAGCACTTACAAAGTTAGATGTTTTAGATGAATTAAACGAAATTAAAATATGTGTTAAATATGAAATTAACGGAAAAGAAATAGATTATTTACCTGCAGCAGTAGATGATCAATTGAAAGTTAAACCTTTTTACAAAACATTTTCTGGTTGGAAAACATCAACTAAAGGTATTAGAAATTTAGAAGATCTTCCAAATAATGCTAAAATATACATTCATGCTATAGAAGATTTTATAGGTGCTAAAATTGCAAGTATTTCAACGAGTCCTGAAAGAGAAGACACAATTCTTTTGAAAAATCCTTTTGGAAATTAATTTCTTGGAAGTAAATTATTTGATTTTGCTGCGTTGAGCATAGCTTTTTGCAACTTTTCAAAAGCTTTTGTTTCAATTTGCCTAATTCTTTCTCTGCTAAGATTATATTTTTTGCTTAAATTTTCTAAAGTAGTAACATTTTCTGATAATCTACGAGCTGTTAATATCTCTTTTTCTCTTGGATTTAAAATATCTATTGATTCATCCATCAATTTTTTTCTTTGGTTAAATTCTTGTTTTTGAGAAAGTTTTAATTCTTGATCAATTTTATCATCCACAATCCAATCTTGCCATTCTCCACCATCTCCGTCCTTAATGGGATCATTTAATGATTTTTCTTTTCCAAGCAATCGTCTGTTCATTGAGACAACTTCTTCTTTTTTTACATTTAATCTTTTAGATATTTCTTCAACATGTTCGGTTTTTAAATCACTAGTACTATTTGGAGATAATTGGTTTTTTATCTTTTTTAAATTAAAAAAAAGCTTCTTTTGGGCTGTAGTTGTACCCATTTTTACCAAGCTCCATGATCTTAAAATGTACTCTTGAATAGATGCTTTTATCCACCACATTGCGTAAGTAGCTAATCTAAAACCTTTATCAGGTTCAAATTTTTTAACAGCTTGCATTAAGCCAATATTTCCTTCGGAAACCATTTCGCTTACAGGTAATCCATATCCTCTATACCCCATTGCAATTTTTGCAACTAATCTTAAGTGACTCGTAATTAATTTTTGTGCAGATTTAAGATCTCCTCTATCTCGCCAACTTTTAGCTAACATATATTCTTCCTCCGCACTGAGAACAGGAAATTTTTTAATTCGTGTTAGATAGTTAGATAAACTTCCTTCTATCGACGCAGATGGTAAATTTGTAAAAATCGTTTTTGCAACCATAGATCAAAAGACTATGTATTATTAAATTAAGGCAAATACAAGATGTCTAAAAACTAGCTTTGGTAAGGTTTTTAATCAATGTGGCAAAATCTTCCGGTCTTTTAGCTTCAAAGAAAATTTCCTTTTCTGTTCTAGGATGAATAAAACCTAAACTTTTTGCATGTAAAGCCTGTCTATCAAAACTATTTATTTTTTTTTCTATGTTAGGGTCAATTCTTTTAAACTTTTTTTTCGATTTACCATAAGATTTATCTCCTAAAATTGGATTTCCTTTAAAATTCATATGAACTCTTATTTGATGAGTTCTCCCCGTCTCTAATTGACATTCTATAAGGCTAATTTTGGGAAGATTTAAATTTTGGAAAATTTTTATAGTTTTGTAATTTGTTATTGCTATTTTACCCTTTTTTTTTCTTACAGCCATTAATTGTCTATTTTTTACACTTCTTGATATTTTTTCACTTATTTTTCCATTTTGAGGTTTCAAAGAACCCCAAATTAGAGCTTCATATATTCTTTTTATTGAATGATTACTAAATTGTTTGGATAAATTAATATGAGCATTATCATTTTTTGCTACAACTATTGCACCACTAGTGTCTTTATCGATTCTATGAACTATTCCAGGCCTTAATTTTCCGCCTATACTTGAAAGATTATTTTTATATTTAAATAGGAGGCCATTCACTATCGTATTATTGTAATTGCCTGCACCAGGATGGACAACAACTCCAGAAGATTTATTGATAACAATTATGTCATCATCATCATATAAAATATCCAGAGGAATTTTATTTGGTTTAATTATAGTTTCTTTTGGAGGAGGAAAATTAACTTTTATTTGATCTTCTTCTTTTATTTTTTTGGAGGTATTGTTAATTATTATATTATTTATTTTTACCTGGCCATTACGAATCAAAGCTTGAAGCCTAGTTCTGCTTAATTCATTTATTTGGGATTGTAAAAATTTGTCAATTCTATTTCCATGAAAATTTAATGGGACGGTTATATTAAATATATCTTTTTTCATCATTTGTATTATATACTGTATATTGATTGTATTTAAGGGCCATTAGCTCAATTGGATAGAGCGCGACGCTTCGGACGTTGAGGTTGTGGGTTCAAGTCCTACATGGCCCGCCAAAAAAACTATTCTCCAACATTAATTAGTGTTCCCTTTTTTCTCGCGCCAGAAAAAGCTAGGTAAAATATTGCAACAGCAGAAGTAAAATAAATCAAATTCAATATTAGCGCATTTGTAATATTAGAATAATTTACAACACCACTAATTAAAATAGATCGCGCTTCCTCAAATATAAAAACCAATGGCAAAGCTTTAGCCAATATCTGTAACCATTCTGGTAAAATTGATAATGGATAATAAACACACCCTAACGGGGCCAAAAGAAAAAGGGATGACCACGCTGTATTTTCGAAGGCAGGACCATATCTTAAAAGACCTGAGGTAACCAACAAACCTAATGTTGTTCCAAAAAGATATAAACTTATAAAAAGCAAAAAAAGCGGCGGCCCCATTTTAAATAAAGAAACTCCAAAGAACGGACTCATGAGAAATATTGCTGGAATTATTCCAATTAATGTTCTTAACAAAGCTGTAGTTGTTAAGGCTGTTATAATTTCACTTACTTTTAATGGGGCTATAAATAAATTAGTAAAATTTCTACTCCAAATTTCTTCTAAAAATAGCATGTTGAAGCTTATGCTTGCCCGAAATAGAAAATCATAAAGAATTGCACAACTTAAAATAACACCAATAGTGTTATTGTAATAATCGCTATATATGGTAAAGAATTTTGAGATAAAACCCCAAAGAATTATTTGAATTGTAGGCCAATAAATTAGATCTAGGATTCTTGGAAAAGAGCCTTTAATTAAGTAAAGATGACGAATAGACAAAGCATACATTCTGTGAAATTTCATGTTATTCCCTAGCTATTTTTAAAAAAACTTCTTCTAAATTTTTTCTACCATGTTTCTTTATTAAATAATTACTTGTTCCCTTATCTATTATTTTTCCATTTTTCATCATCATAACTTCATGACAAAGTCTTTCTACTTCATTCATGTTGTGAGAAGCTAATAGAATAGTTTTACCTTTTTTTGATGCAAAATCTTCAATATAAGTTCTAATATAGTCACCTACATCCGGATCTAGGCTTGCTGTTGGTTCGTCTAAAAGAAGTATTTCTGGGTCATTAATTAATGCTTTAGCGAGAGAAACTCTATTTTTTTGTCCAGAGGAAAGTTCGCCTGTTTTTCTTTTTTTAAAATCAAACAAGTTTAACTGTTTCATTAAATCCGAAATTTTGTCTTGCAAATTATTTACACCGTACATTCTTCCATAAACTTTAAGATTTTCTTCAACTGTGAGTTTTTTTGGTAATTCAATATATGGAGAAATAAAATTCATTTTTTCTAATATATTTGTTCTATTTTTTTCGCTCTCAATATTTTGACCTTTAATAAAAACGGCTCCAGAAGTAGGTTTAATTAGTCCTAACATCATGCCCATCGTTGTTGTCTTGCCGCAGCCATTTGGTCCTAGAAGGCCAATGATTGAACCTTTATTAATTTTAAAGCTTAAATTATTGACAGCTAAAGAATTTTTGAACTGTTTAACTAAATTATTAACTTCAATTATTGCGCCATTCATTTGCTTGATGCTTTTCTTAATCTATCATTTATTGCATAGCCAATTTCTGTATTTGGTATTTTTATTACAGCTATTGATTTAAAGTTTCTTTTTCTTATTTCTCTCATGGTTTTGTATAGGTTATTTGCTGCTTCTTTCAAACTGCCTTTTTTGCTCAGATTAAAATAGTTTTTACCAACCTTAAATTTTTTTCCGAAGCCAATCAATGCTTGGTGCTTTGTGGCATTTTTTCTATTCATTTTTAGCGGTATTCCAGGTGAGTAGTGTAGTTTTAGTTGCCCTGGAGCTTTGACTTTTTTTAAATTTTTCTTAATTTTAATTTTTTTTTTTAAAATTTTTTGAATTTTTTCTACGGTAATACTTCCTGGTCTTAAAATAGACGGTTTTCCGGTCAAGTCTACTATAGTGGACTCAAGTCCAATTTTACACTGACCGCCATCAAGTATAAATTTGATTTTGTTTCCAAATTCATCAAATACATCTTCCGCAGAAGTTGGGCTTAGTTTTGATGAAATATTTGCACTTGGTGCCGCAAGTGGAAATTTTAAAATACTAAGCAAATTCCTCGCGACTTTGTGTCTTGGAATTCTAACAGCTACAGTTTCTTTCCCAGCAGTAGCTATTATTGAAATTCTCGATTTTTTCTTTTTTTTTAAAATAAAAGTAATTGGCCCTGGGCAGAAAGCGTTATAAAGTTTCTTAAAATTAGTATTTACCACTACATCATTTTTTAAATTATTTAAGTTTTTATAATGAATTATAAGAGGATTAAAGGCAGGTCTTTTTTTTAATTTAAAAATTTTTTTAACCGATATATTGGAATAAGCATTTCCCGCAAGTCCATATACAGTTTCTGTTGGTACTCCGATAACATTATTATTTTCCATGTTTTTTTTTGCCTTTTTTAAATTAACTAAATAAGGTTTATATATATTTAAATAGATATTTTTCATAAATTAATTAGTATATGGATATAGTATGAAATCAGAAAATATTCCAGCTGATATAAGAACAAAATCAATAAAAGAAGCACAAAATGAAATTAAAAAAATCATTAAAAAACTAGAAAATACAGAGACGAACTTAGAAGATTCAATAGAACAATATAACAGGATGATGCAATTAAATTATCATATTCAAGATCAATTTAAGCAAAAATCTAAAGAAATTAAGCAAACAGCTTTACATAAAAACAAAAAAAATTTATTAAAAGATCCAAAATAGAACTATGTCAGCTTTTTCTACCAAGTTAAATATTATTGCAAATAGCACAAACTCTTATTTGAAAAGTTTTTTTTTGAAGCAAAAAAAAAACTCTTATTTGTTACAACCTATAAAGTACGGTGTTTTCTCTGGTGGAAAAAGATTTAGATCAGCAATTGTAGTTAATGCTGGAAAAATTTATAATATAGATTATAAAAAATTAATTATTGTAAGTTCAGCAATTGAATGCGTACATTCATATTCGCTAATGCATGACGATCTACCCTCAATGGATAACGATGAATTAAGAAGAGGGAAGCCAACAGTGCATAAAAAATTTAACGAATTTACTGCGATATTAGCTGGAAACTCATTACTTACACTGGCGTTTCAAATTTTATCTGGAAAAGATTTGCAATTATCTAATAATTATAAAAATGAGTTAATAACAACATTATCCACGTGCGCAGGCCATTCCGGTTTGGCTGGTGGACAATTCTCTGATTTGACTTTTGAAAATAAAAATATTTCTAAAAAAAATATTATTAATATGCAAAAGAAAAAAACAGGTGAATTATTTGGTTTTTGCTGTGAAAGTATCGCAATTATTGGAGGTAAAAATTTTATAAAAAGAAAGCAGTTAAAGGCGATTGGTATAAATATTGGTTTATTATTTCAAACCGTCGATGATTTGATTGATCATAAAGAAGACAGCTCAATAGTAGGAAAACTAACTAAAAATGGTAAAAAGAAAAGAAAAGCAACATTAGTAAATTTGTTAGGTTATGAAGAAACAATAAATTTTGCAAAAAATCTTAAAAAAAAAATAGATCAACAAATAAAAAAATATGGTAATAAAACTGACGATTTATTAGATTCTGTTGAATTTATATTAAAGAGAAAATTTTAAATGCTAAAAACTAGTTTATTAGATAAAATTAATTATCCTAAAGATTTAAGAAAATTAAAAAAAGAAGAACTTAATCAATTAACAAAAGAACTCAGAGAAGAATTAATCGACGTTGTTTCCACAACAGGTGGACACTTGGGAGCTGGCTTAGGTGTAGTGGAATTAACCGTTGCTTTGCATTATGTGTTTGATACACCAAAAGACAAGTTAGTTTGGGATGTTGGACACCAAGCTTATCCTCACAAAATAATTACTGGTAGAAGAGATAAAATTAGAACTTTACGAAAAGGTGGAGGTCTTTCTGGTTTTACAAAAAGATCAGAAAGCGAATATGATTCTTTTGGCGCAGGTCATAGCTCAACTTCTATTTCATCAACATTAGGGATAGCCGTTGCAAAAAGCCTATCAAATAACTCTAATCATGTTATTGCTGTAATTGGTGATGGTGCTATGAGTGCTGGAATGGCCTATGAGGCTATGAATAATGCAGGCGCAATGAAATCAAAATTAATTGTAGTGCTTAACGATAATGATATGTCAATAGCTCGACCTGTTGGAGCTATGAGCTCTTATTTAGCAAGACTTTTGTCGGGGAAAACTTATTTTGGTTTTAGAGAAACAGTGAAATCTATCACTTCTATATTTTCTAAGAGATTTAAAGATAAAGCAGGTAAAGCTGAAGAATTTATTAGGGATATAGTTTCGGGAGGTACACTTTTTAGTGAACTGGGTTTTTATTATATCGGACCAATAAATGGGCATGATTTAGATAGTTTAATTCCAGTTTTAAATAACGTTAAAAATTCGAAATATGAAGGACCAATTTTAATTCATGCTGTTACAAAAAAAGGTAAAGGATATAAACCCGCAGAGGATTCTAGAGACAAATACCATGGTGTTGGTAAATTTAACATTGTAACTGGAGAACAATCTAAATCGAAAACTAATATACCATCTTATACTAAAGTATTTGCCAACACTTTGATTAAACATGCCGAAAATGATACCAAAATTATAGGAATTACTGGTGCAATGCCATCAGGTACGGGTATGGATATTTTTGGAAAAAAATTTCCAGACAGAACGTTTGATGTAGGAATAGCGGAACAACATGCAGTAACATTCGCAGCGGGATTAGCAACAGAAGGTTATAAACCTTTTGCGGCAATTTATTCAACGTTTCTTCAAAGAGCCTACGATCAAGTTGTTCATGATGTTGCAATACAAAAACTTCCTGTAAGATTTGCCATAGATAGAGCAGGCTTAGTTGGAGCAGATGGACCTACACATGCTGGAACTTTTGATATTGCTTATCTTGCTACTCTACCAAATTTTGTTGTCATGGCTGCTAGCGATGAAGCTGAGCTAGTAAGAATGATAAATACAGCAGTGACCATAAATGATCGGCCTTCTGCATTTAGATATCCTAGAGGGCATGGGATTGGAGTAGAGTTGCCAAATATTAAAGAAATATTAGAAATTGGCAAAGGAAAAATTGTCAGAGAAGGTAAAAAAGTAGCAATACTAAATTTTGGAGCAAGACTACAGGAATGTTTGAAAGCCACAGAAAATTTAAACGTTAAAGGAATTTCTACAACCGTTGTAGATGCAAGATTTGCTAAACCACTTGATGAAAAATTAATTATGGATCTAAGTCTTAATCATGAAGCATTAATTACAATCGAAGAGGGTTCAATTGGAGGATTTGGTTCTCATGTTATGCAAATGCTTTCAGAAAAAGGAATTTTTGACAAGGGTTTAAAAATGAGGTCTATGATTCTGCCAGATAAATTTCTGGATCAAAATACACCTGAAGAAATGTATAAAAAAGCAGGATTAGATTGTGATAGTATTACTGAAAAAGTTGAGAACGTTCTAAGATCTAATGTTGTTGTTGCAAAAAATATAATTAAAAAACTTTCCTAGCTACACTGTGCTCTATTCATCAGGTAATGGTCTAACAATACACAAGACATCATTGCTTCACCAATTGAAACAGCTCTAATTCCTACACATGGGTCATGTCTACCTTTAACTGAAATTATTGTATTTTTACCTTTTTTATCAATAGTTTCTCTTTTTCTTAAAATTGATGATGTGGGTTTTACCGCAAATGAGACAACAATTTCTTGACCAGAAGATATGCCACCTAGTATTCCTCCAGCATAATTAGATTTAAATTTTGTTTTGCCTCTCACACTTCTCATTTCGTCAGAATTTTCTTCTCCACTTAAAAATGCTGCATTCATACCAGCTCCGATGTTTACACCTTTTACGGCATTAATACTCATCAATGCACTAGCTAGATCTGAGTCCAGCTTTGAATAAATAGGAGCTCCTAAACCAGCCGGAACACCAGAGGCTCTTAATTCAATTACAGCGCCACATGAAGAACCAGCTTTTCTTATCGCAAGTAAATATTTCTTCCAGAGTTTAATTGATTTTTTATCAGGGCAAAAAAATGGATTTTTTCTTATTTCTTTTTTGTTCCAATTATTTTTATTACAACCAAGAATACCTAGCTGAACAACTCCTCCAACGACTTTAAATTTTTTTCCTATTAGTTTATTTAATGCAATTCTTGCAATGGCACCTGCTGCTACCCGAGCAGCTGTTTCTCTTGCAGACTGTCTTCCTCCGCCACGATAATCTCTTATTCCATATTTTGAAAGATAAGTATAATCGGCATGACCTGGTCTAAATTTGTTTTTAATAGTTTCGTAGTCTCTCGATTTTGCATCTTTATTATAAATAATCATAGAAATAGGTGTACCCGTAGTTTTGCCTTGAAAGACACCAGATAAAACTTTCACTTTGTCAGATTCTTTCCTTTGAGATGTAAATTTTGATTTTCCTGGTCGTCTTCGATCCATATCTATTTGTATATTTTTTTCAGATAAAGAAATACCAGGAGGACATCCATCTACCACACATCCTATAGCAGCACCATGAGATTCTCCCCATGTTGTAAAACGAAATATCTTTCCAAAGGTATTAAATGACATTAGATTATATTATATAGAATATTTTGACTATTTTATGAACGAAAAAAACTCATTAGGTTTGAACTCTTGTTTTACAGATTTAGATGATCCTTTGGAATTATTTAAGCTGTGGTTGTCCGAGGCTGAAAAAAAGGAGATTGACAGTCCAAACGCACTATCTTTATCCACAATAAGCACGACAAATGAACCAAGTGTAAGGGTGATGCTTTTAAAAGGATTAAACGAAAAGGGATTTGTTTTTTATACAAATTTAAATAGTCAAAAAAGTCATGACCTCAAAAAAAATCCAAAGGCAGCTATGTGCTTTCATTGGAAAAGTCTTCAGAGACAAATAAGAATTTCAGGAAGTGTCACTCAAGTTGCTGATAAAGAAGCAGATGATTATTTTAACAGCAGACCATATGAAAGCAGAATTGGCGCTTGGGCTTCTGACCAATCCAACGTTATGAAAGAGAGGACAGATTTATTAAAAAAAATTGAAATTTTTAAAAAAAAATATCCAAGTGAAAAAGGTGTACCAAGACCAAAACATTGGTCGGGATGGTGTTTAAACCCCACGGCAATTGAATTTTGGTTGAGACTCGAATATAGAATCCATGAAAGACTTAGATACAACAAAGTTTCAAATGGTTGGAAAAAAGAAATCTTATATCCCTAGAAAGATCTTTCAAGACTATAAGAAGTTAAATTCCGCAAAATTGTTTTTTCTTTTGAGGAGTTAAAAATATTTAAAGCATTGTAGGAAATATTCACAAAATGTTCTGCACGTTTAATACAAAAATTTATGGAATTATATTTTTTTATTAAGTTTTGTACTTCGTTGAAATCTAGTTTTGAACGGTTTTTTTTTTTAAAAATTTTTTCTAAAAATAATTTTTCGTGTGCATTAACTTTTTGACACAAGAATATTATAGGTAATGTTACTTTTCCCTCAAAAAAATCTTTTCCAATTTCTTTTCCAAAGATCATTTTTGTAGAATAGTAATCTAAAGCATCGTCTATTATTTGAAAAGCAAGTCCAAGATTTTTTCCATAAGATTCCAAAGCGTCTTTTTCTTTTTTATTTTTGTCAGTTATACAAGCTCCTACTCTAGTAGCCGCCGCAAATAAAGCTGCTGTTTTTGAATTTATAATATCAAAATAGGTTTCTTCTAATATGTCTATTTCTCCTTTATATTCTAACTGTAAAACTTCACCTTGCGCTATTTTTGAAGAAGTAGAAGATAATAATTTTAATATTTCTATAGATCCATCTGCCACCATCATTTCAAAGCAGCGACTAAATAAATAATCACCAACCAAAATAGAAGATTGATTTCCCCAAACGGTATTAGATGTTTTGCTACCTCGGCGAAGTTCACTGTTATCAATTACGTCATCATGTAATAAGGTTGCGTTATGAATTAATTCAACGCAAGCAGCCAAGTTTACATCTCTACTTCCTTTTTCGTAACCACATAATTTTGCTGAAGCTAAGGTCAACAAAGGTCTGATTCTTTTTCCACCAGATTTTAAGTGATATCTTGTCATTTTGTGTATTAGATTTACTTCACTAGCTAGACTGAATTTTATTTGTTGGTTGACATTTTCTAGCTTATCACCAACAAGATTTGTTAATTCTTTATAAGAATTATCTACTTCTTTTTTTAAAGGTATCACTAATCCCATATAAATAATTATAGCTGTTATTTTAGATTAAAAAAAACTCTTTTAGTTCACTAATGACGCACCCAAAAAATTACAACCTAAGGTAGCTTTAAAACTTTACTTAAACTTTTAAAGGTTCTAAAAACTATGATAATTAGAATATAAACCATCACATGTTTTCAATTTTTAAAATCTTTAGAAAGAAAAAAGTAATTCCTCATATTAGATTATCCGGAGTTATTGGTTCTGTTGGAAAATTTAAACAAGGACTAAATTTTGCAAGTCAACAAGAGATTATTGAAAAAGCCTTTTCAGTTAAAAAAGCTCAAGCAGTTGCAATTTCTATAAATTCTCCTGGAGGATCTCCAGTCCAATCTCATCTAATTTATAGTTGTATTAGGAAACAAGCTAAAAAAAATAAAAAGAAAGTTTTGGTATTTGCGGAAGATGTAGCTGCTT
>Ga0187833_10002077_pt1 | contig 21959 bp, 22 predicted proteins | sample ETNtaG_37_FD_167968 | JGI IMG/M metagenome (GOLD analysis project Ga0187833, IMG submission 167968) | Marine microbial and viral communities from oxygen minimum zone, Eastern Pacific Ocean - ETNP2014_SV_400_PacBio MetaG (Illumina Assembly) | ecosystem: Environmental > Aquatic > Marine > Hypoxic...
TTATGGCGCTGTCATCAAAGAGGTGATTCGGATTCGGCTGGTGGCAGCTGTAGGTAGAACCCTTTGTCATGTAATTGCTGCCGGACGGTATCAGGGTCTGCTCTAGCCAGTGTCTGGTTCGGTGATAACTCGAGGTTCATGACCTTTTCAAGTGTGCCCAGGGCTTTCAATAGATCAGAAGGCACCCGGGAAATATCGGAGTCGCACTTTACGAACAGATAAGCGTCCGACTTTTGGGCACCCTTATAAACAACACACTTCATCGGTGTGAGCAGTACGCCTTACAGGCTAGTCGCTATTTCTCTTACTACCCCAGAGCCACGACCAGCTGCTCTTTTTTTCGGTGTGTTCCCTTTGGGCTACTGCTGTGAAGTCGCGCAGTTCGTTGCCAACATAAAGCTGTCGTGGCCGCCCGATCTTGCTCTCTGAAGATTCGAGCATTTCCTTCCAGTGAGCGATCCAGCCGACGGTACGCCCGATGGAGAACAGTACAGTAAACATGTTGGTGGGAAATCCAAGTGCCCGCAGGATAATTCCGGAATAGAAGTCCACATTGGGATAGAGTTTCTTTTCGACAAAGTAATCATCCTCCAGGGCAATTCGCTCCAGTTCCATTGCCAATTCCAGGGTAGGATCCTGCACGCCGAGTTCGTTGAGTACCTCATGGCATGTTACCCGCATCACCTTGGCTCTGGGGTCATGGTTCTTGTAGACCCGATGGCCAAATCCCATCAGGCGGAAATTGTCCTCGGGATCTTGTGCTTTACCGAGATATTTTGATATCCGATCACGAGTTCCGATTTCATCCAGCATATTCAGTACAGCCTCATTTGCCCCCCCATGTGCGGGTCCCCACAGCGACGCGATACCGGCTGCAACACATGCAAAAGGATTTGCCTGCGACGAGCCAGCGAGCCGTACTGTAGACGTAGAAGCGTTTTGCTCGTGGTCAGCGTGCAGAATCAATATTCTGTCGAGTGCCCTGGCTACAATAGGGTTGATTTCATAGTCTTCGCTGGGTACAGCAAACATCAGTCGCAGCAGGTTTTCCGAATAGCTTAGCTGATTCTCAGGGTAAAGGAACGGCTGCCCCAGGGAGTACTTGAAGGCATAAGCACCAATTGTGGGCATTTTTGCAATCAGGCGATGGGCTGCGATCATACGTTGCATGGGGTCCTTAATATTGGTGCTGTCATGGTAGAACGCAGACAGTGCACCGACGACTCCAACCATGATAGCCATGGGATGGGCGCTGCGAACAAAACCGCTGTAGAAGCGAACCAGCTGCTCATGCAGCATCGTGTGTTGATTGATGTTCGTATCAAAATCAGACTTTTCTTCAGGTGACGGCAGTTCACCGTGCAGCAGCAGGTAGCAGACATCCATGAAATCTGTTTTTTCAGCGAGCTGATCGATCGGATAACCCCGGTGCAGGAGGATGCCCTTGTCACCGTCGATGTAGGTGATCTCCGATGAGCATGAGGCAGTGGAAGTGAAGCCGGGATCGTAGGTGAATACACCACTTTGCCCATACAGTTTTCGGATGTCGATGACCTTTGGACCGATCGAACCGTGAATTGTGGGTAACTCCCAGCTTTCGCCGGTCTCATTGTCTGTAAGGGTAAACGAATGTCTGACCGCCTGAACCGGTTCAATCCGTTTACGCTGTGTCGCTTCTGTCATGATATCCCCCAGTCCTGCCAAATTCTTAAGATGAATAAATTGAGTTCAGTGCCCCTGGGTCATCCGCCCCAGACCTTATTTATACGCTTGTGGGGGCAAAAGAAAACCTTGACAGGCGGATACGACCTCGCTCGGTCATAAACGGGTTCTGCGAATCGCGCCTGTTTGCTTATTTTACTCGAAATTACAATTATTTATGGGAAAGATCGTGAAATTGCTTCAATATAATCGGAATTATTGGCTGTTATAAGAGACTGGTGATGTCCGGTAACGCGGTGTGAATCGACCAGGCAGGGGCCGTCTAACGCTGTGAATACAGCCATTTGACAATGTTTTCGTGAACAGCAAAACCCGCAGTGGGTTCGGTCGAACGGCGATGGTGGAGTATGACAACGATCCAGTTCCTGTTATCGGGGGTCTCAGCGAAGCCTGCTATTGCGCGAACATGCTTCAGTCGTCCGGTCTTCAAACGCAGCTTTCCTTTAGTCGCCACATCTCGAAAATACCGCCGTGCCGATCCATCGTAGCCTGCGAGCGGGAGCGAGGCTTTAAGTTCGGAAGCGAAGGCACTGTAATAAGCGTGTTCCAGCAGATCAGCGAGACCGCGAGCGGTCAGTCGGGCCTGACGGCTAAGCCCGGCGCCGTTGATCATGTTAAGCGCCTCCAGCTCCAGGCCCTGTTTATTCAGCCATCTTTGCACGACGGTGATACCTTGTTCCGGTTTGGCGGAGGCACCATTGTGTTCTGCCGCGAGGGTCAGCAGTAGGTTGCGACTCATCACGTTATTACTGAATTTGTTGATGTAGGTTACGATTTGTCCTAGTGGTACTGATGGGAAACTCAAGAATTCGGTGTTGCCAGGTGCTGCAGTACCTTTACGAACAGTCCCCGCTAAACTGCCACCCATTTCCTCCCACAGATGACGGAAGACGCCATAAATATACTGATGGTGTGGCTGTACTGACCGCACCAGAACAACTTCACCACAAGTTGGGGGATATTGACCGCTCACGGTGACCTCAGTTCTATTGCTGTGTGCGGTGATGGCAAGCGTAATACCCCCATTGCGCCCGGCACAGGCACCTGGAAGTACACGCACCTTATTCTTAATTTGCAGCGTGCTAGTCGGGGGCTCGGCCCGTACTGTCAGCCGGTTCAGCGCAGGGCGGATCACGATCCGGGTGGCAGAAAAATTGATCAGTGCCGCGCCCGGCGGCGTGTTGTAGGCTCGGAACGCCTGGCCGTCCAAAGTATGTGTGTCGATTGCGGATTGATCGAATAGATGATCGTCGATGACGAGATCGCCATCGATGTGTTTAAGGCCCTGTGCCCGCAGGTTCTTCAGTAACTTCCAGAAGCGTTCAATCACAAACCAGGGATCTCCGCTGCCCTTGAGGACCAGATCCCCCTTGAGCGTTCCTGCTTTCAACGTACCGTTCAAATAAATTTTTGTTTCCCACCGATAGCTCGGGCCAAGCAGGTCCAGCGCAGCGATGGTCGTGAGCAGTTTCATGGTAGACGCGGGGTTTCGCGGTGTGTCAGCTAGGTGCGATACCAGGGGTATCGATGCTCCTGCTTCTTTGATCAAAATGCTGATCGATGAAGGGGATATACCCTTCTCATTCAATAATTTGGCAAGTGGATCGGGCAGTATGGCCTGTGCTGCGTTGCTGGTTGCAAGTACACTGACTAGGCAGACCAAGAGCGCAGTAGCTCGGAAGATCATTGGGTATTTTTTCATCATGATCCGGGTGTTGCTTTTTTTGACGCAAACCCCCATGTGATGGTTGAAGTGCGATCGGGACAGCCTGTTATAATTTGAACCGGCGCATCGTTATTGTCCGTAATACTGATCCGACATCGCAACATGGCACAAAAGAGCATATTCAGAGTTGTTTTCCATAGCCAAGGGAATGTTTACGAGCTTTATGCCCGTGAAGTCTCCCAGGGCGCTATGTACGCTTTTGTTGAAGTTGGCGATATTATCTTTGGAGAACGTTCGAAGCTGGTGGTAGATCCTTCGGAGGAAAAACTCAAATCGGAGTTCAGCGAGGTCAAACGGACTTATATTCCTTTGCATGCGGTTATCCGCATCGACGAGGTTGAAAAAGAGGGTAAAGCCAAGATTACGCCTACTGACGGTGAGAAGATCGGCAACATATCGCCCTTCCCGATGCCACTCAAACCCCCCGCAGTCGATTGATCGACAGCAAATAGGGACTTAACCGGCAGACCAGACACAATTCACACCGGTGCCACCCAAGCCGCAGTACCCGGCCGGGTTTTTTGCTAGATACTGTTGGTGATAGTCCTCAGCATAGTAAAACTCGGTAGCCGGAAGAATTTCGGTTGTAATGGGCTCGAAGCCACGCTCTCCGAGAGTTTTCTCATAAGATCTTCTCGAACTTTCAGCTTTTCTCGCCTGTTCCTGATTAAAGGTGTAGATGCCTGACCGGTACTGCGTACCGATGTCGTTTCCCTGCCGCATGCCCTCGGTCGGATCATGCGCTTCCCAGAATATTTTCAGTAGTGCGGCATAGTCGGTGTGTGTCGTCTCATAAACTACTAGAACGACTTCATTATGGCCAGTCAGTCCTGAGCAGACTTCTTCGTAGGTAGGGTTTGGTGTGAGGCCGGCTGCGTACCCCACTGCCGTTGTATAGATGCCATCGTGCTGCCAGAAAAAACGTTCTGCACCCCAAAAACAACCCAAACCGAAGATGGCTTGTCTGCAGTTGTCGGGGAACGGTTCTTTAATGGGGCGACCGCTGACAAAGTGCTGGTTAGTGACACTCAGGGCATGCTCTCGACCCGGCAGCGCGTGCTTTCTGGACGGGAGATTCAATGTTTTCTCAGCAAATCCGAACATGGTCGTTATTCCCATTTCTCACGTCGACCCCAGGTGACACGTGGTTTTCCTGCAAGGTCTGGGCTGGAAACTATAGTCTCGAATCCACCTTGCGACAATAACTCGTGTACAGCGTATTTTTGGTCACAGGCATGTTCAAGTACCAGCACTCCCTGGCTGTCCAGATAACCTCTGGCAGCGGCGCAGATTATGCGCAGTGCATCCAGGCCGTCGTAGCCTGATATCAACGCATCGACAGGTTCGTACAATGTTCCGATTTCCAGCCTCGGGTCTCCCACTCGTACATAAGGTGGGTTACTTACGATGAGCCGATAGTGCTGATCTGCCAAAGGCGTAAGCCAGTCGCCTTGGCGGAAGGTGACATTCTGGATTCCCAATCTGGTTGCATTTTTCATTGCGACCTCCAAGGCAGATTGGGAAATATCGGTTGCAGTGACTTGAACATCCGGCCGTTCAGTAGCAATAGCCAGTGCGATTGCACCACTGCCCGTACCGAGATCAGCAACGTTGCAGGGTTGGTCTGGTAAATGTTCCAGTGCCTGCTCGACCAGTAGCTCAGTTTCGGGCCGTGGAATCAGCACTTCTGGATTGACCAGTAGGTCCTGAGACCAGAACTCTTTTCGTTGTAAAAGATAGGCGATCGGTTCACCGGCTGCACGTCGGTTGATCAGCGTCGAAAAGAAGTCTCTTTGCCGATTCGTCAGTACCGATGATTGATCGCTGGTCACCGCGCTCCGGTCGATTCCGCAGACGGAACAAAACAGCAACTCTGCGTCCAGGGCGGGTGTATCGCTGGTGTTGTTGAGCCGACTTGTGGCCTGATACAAAAGTGTCGCAGTATCTGGCAGATTCATTCCGATGCCATCGCGGCAAGGAGATCAGCTTGATGTTCGGTGCCCAAAGGTTTTACAACTTGCAAAAGATCCCCGGATAGAATCTCATCGAGCTTATAAAGCGTTAGATTGATACGGTGATCGGTAACCCGGCCCTGAGGAAAATTGTAGGTTCGAATGCGTTCAGATCGGTCCCCGCTACCGACAAGATTGCGCCGGTTTTCAGCTTCAGCCTCGTGTTGTTTTCGTTGTTCAGCTTCCAGTAATCTGGATCGCAGAATCGACATGGCGCGAGCCTTGTTCTTGTGTTGTGAGCGCTCATCCTGGCACTCCACCACTATCCCAGATGGGAGATGGGTGAGGCGCACCGCGGAATCGGTTCGGTTGACGTGTTGGCCACCGGCCCCAGAGGCACGAAAAGTGTCGACCCGCAGATCTGCAGTGTCGATCGCTACATCGTTGATTTCGTCGGCTTCGGGCATGATGGCCACCGTGCACGCCGAAGTATGAATCCGGCCTTGAGCTTCTGTTTCTGGCACACGCTGTACCCTGTGGGCACCGGACTCGAACTTCAACCACGAGTAAGCCCCTCGACCGACAATCCTGCTGATAATCTCCTTAAAGCCGCCATGCTCGCCCGAACTCTGACTCATGATTTCGATTTTCCATCGTTGTTTTTCGACAAAGCTGCTGTACATACGGAAAAGGTCTCCGGCAAACAGAGCAGCTTCGTCACCGCCCGTTCCGGCTCTGATTTCAAGAAAAATGTTGCGCTCGTCGTTGGGGTCTTTGGGGATCAAAAGCTTTTGTAATTGACCCTGAAGTGTATCAAGCTGTATCTGCAGTCCGGGCAGTTCCTCCTGGGCCATTTTCCGGATCGAGAGGTCATCGTCGTTGACCATAATCTCGGCCTGGCCGAGTTCCTGGACCAGCTTCTGGTATTCCTGAAACTGGGTTACGACAGGGGAGATATCCGCAAGTTCAATGGACAGGTCGCGGAATGAATCCTGTTGAGCGATCACGCTGGGATCGGACAGGAGTGCATTGATTTCTTCTTGGCGCTCGGCCAGTTGTTCGAGCTTTTCCTGAATCGACGGATTCATGGATCAGTCCGGTAGCTTGAATAGTTTTCGAGCAGCGTCTATGAGAGCTCCGTTGCCATCTTCATCGGCATGTTTTAGAGCCTGGCTGGGTGCATGAGCGAATTTTCTTGAAAGCGTACGGGCAAATGCTTCAAGGACTTCTCCGGGATTCTCTCCATTTTCGATACGGCGCTGAGCCTGGCGAAGTTCACTATCTTGCAGGGCATCGATCTGTCCTCGGATAGCGCGGATTGTAGGTATAGAGTCCAGCGATCGAAACCAGCGCATGAAACGGACTACCTGCAGATCGATGATCTTTTCTGCATCATCAGCAGCTTCTCTGCGAGAGCCAATGTTCTTTTCTACGATTTCCTCAAGATCATCTACCGTGTAAAGGAAAATGTCTCTGAGAGATCCAACTTCGGGTTCAATATCACGCGGTACCGCAAGATCAATCATCAAAACTGGTTTGTGGCGGCGTGTCTTTAGAGCCCGTTCAACCGTGCCCTTGCCGACAATGGGCAGTGTGCTGGCCGTAGAAGCGACAACGATATCAGCCTCATGAAGTCGGTCTGCGATGCCTGCCAGTGAGATGGCCTCACTGTTATGCCCGTCTGCCAGTGTTTGTGCACGTTCGATCGAGCGGTTTGCAACAATAATGTGGTTCACGCCACTGTCACGACAGTATCGAGCAACCAGTTCAATTGTTTCACCGGCGCCAATCAGTAGGACTGTCTGATCCGTCAGCTTGGAAAATATCCTGCGGGCAAGGTCGACAGCTGCAAAGGCCACGGATACAGTGTTGGCACCAATGAGAGTTTCGGTCCGGACCTGTTTCGCGACAGAAAATGTATGCTGAAAAAGGCGATTGAGGATTTTTCCCGTCGCCCCTGCTTTGTACGCGGTTGTAAATGCAGATTTCATCTGACCCAGGATCTGAGGTTCTCCAAGCACCAGTGAATCAAGACCAGATGCGACTCGAAAGGCATGTTGAACAGCTTCCTCACCAGGCAGACAGTAGGTTGCAGCCTCAAGGTTTGCAGCATCCAGTTGTCCGTAATTGCACAGCCATTCGAATACCTGATCCGGTCGAGTACTGTTCTGGTGGCAGTAAATCTCAGTTCGATTGCAGGTCGATACAATGGCGGCTTCTGCCACGCTGCCCGAACTGACCAGCGAACGTACGGCACCCGGTAATTGTTCGCTCGTAAAAGCGGCCTTTTCACGCAACGAGACCGGTGCGGTACGATGGTTAAGACCGAACGTCAAAAGTTGCATGGAATCAGGGGGAGGGGAAGAGCAAGATGGGTATTTTTCGTGGCTGAAAACCACCTGTCAAGGATAACACGGTGGGGTCGGTGTACTTTAACCCGTTTGTACGGTCTCCAGGGCCTACGAGGCTCGCCGCTTGGTGTTATTCTCCTGAAATCGTCCGGCTCTGGCCATTCAGTACGTCTGGGTACTACCGTGTTTGGATCATGCGTTATATAACAGCAATCGTTCTCTTTATCTCCGCTGCGACGGGTTGTGCCGTAGTCCCTGCCCAGCAATCAAATAACGAGCTTGTGGTCCAGGACCAGATTCACGACGAAAAGGCCCTGCCCAGCGAGTCTAACCAGACATCAGAACTTATTTTTCAATATTTGCTGGGAGACATTGCATCACGCCGAGGTGACGGTTCACGGGCTGCTGAGTCGATGGCCAATGCGGCTCAAATCAGCGCCGATCCACAAGTTGCTGTCAGGGCCTACCGCCTTTCCATGCATGCCGGGGACTTCGAACGCGCTCTCAAAATGACGGGGCTGCTTAGACGGCTTCTGCCGGAATCGGATCAGCCGTATTTCATGGCGTTAAGGGTACTGGCTAAATTGGGGCGACATGATGCGTTCTTTGACCAAATGGTGTTATTGCTCGACAGGCCCAGCTCGTCAATTGGTCCTCATCTCAGACGAGCGAGCCAGATTCTGGGAGAGGAGCCCGACCCTGTCGTATGGATGCCGGTCATGGAGCGTCTTGTAGAGCGTTACCATCGCGATCCACAGGTGTATCTGGCACAGGCCTGGCTGGCTTATAGGGCCGAACGTCCAGAGATCGCGGACACTGCGCTTAACCAGGCACTTGTGGTCAGGCCCGGCTGGGAGAAGGTTGCGATGATGCGCTTGTCGCACCTCAAGCAGTCCGACAATAGAAAACAGCTGACCGACTATGCGGAAACATTTCTGCGGGACTACCCGGACAGCAGTGAATTGAGAATTACCTGGGCCAGACTGTTGGCTGAGTGGAACGAATTCGAGAAAGCACTGAGTCAGTTCACTAAACTTGTCGAACACGACCCTGAGAATAAAGAGGCGGTTTATGCAGCCGCTGTGCTTAACATGGAACTGGGGAACGATCCGATGGCGACGCGTATGTTTGTACGCTATCTGGAACTCGATCCTGAACACGACCAGTCCAGATTATTTCTTGCCCGGATCGCAGCCGGACAAGATCGTTTTGATGATGCGCTCTCTTGGTTATCTGCGGTAACGAGCGCCGAGTATATATTTGACGCGCAACTGAGAACTGCCTTCGTGCTTGCAGATGCCAAAAGGGCCGATGAAGCACTGGCGCATCTCATACAGATGGTCCCAGATTCAGTACCCGAACAGGTACGGATCTATCTGGCCCAAGAAAGAATTCTGCGCCAGTCTGAAGGACTGGAAGCAGCGTTGGAACTGTTAGACGCGGCGCTCATTGACGTGCCGGGACACGGTGACCTTCTTTATGCAAGAGGCCTGGTAACAGCGCAGCTTAAATTGATCGACAAGCATGAAGCTGATATGCGTCGCCTGATCGAGCTGGAGCCGGATAATGCGCATGCCTATAACGCTTTGGGCTATACCCTGGCTGATCAGACAGACCGTCTCGATGAAGCATTGGTGCTGATTGAGCGTGCGTTGGTACTGCTTCCTGAAGATCCCTTCATTTTGGACTCCATGGGTTGGGTGCATTATCGGTTGGGCAATAACGACTTGGCGCGGGAGTATCTGCAAAAAGCGATCGATCTGCGTCTCGATGCGGAGATTGCGGCACATCTGGGAGAGGTGCTGTGGATGGAAGGAGAGCGGGATCAGGCGCGGACAGTATGGCAACGCGGGCATGAAGATGACCCGGATAATTCAGTACTGCGGGAGACGTTGCGGAAGTTCGAACCGTGAACGGTAAGCGCTGGTTCAGCGTCTGTCTGTTGGTCTCGGCCTGCGCCCAGGTGCCATCAGCACCTGTTGACCCGGATCCGCCGACCGAAAATACGTTGTGGCAACAAAGACAGTTGTTTTTATCGGGTTATGATACGTGGAATCTCGGTGCCCGCCTGGCGGTCAAGGCCGGTCGTCGGCATGAAACGGCAACTATTTATTGGCGACGTCGTGGACTCACCAGTCGTATAGATTTGTTCGGTGCTTTCGGGGTTGGAAGAGTTCGGATATCCGACGATCCGCAGGGTGCTGTTTTGGTAAAGGACAATGCGGATTCGATCAAGGGTCAATCGGCCGATGAAGTGCTGTACAGAACTCTCGGCTGGCATGTGCCGTTTAAGCAGATGGGGTACTGGTTGCGCGGGTTGCCTGAACCGGAACTGCCTGTGACGATCAAACTCGATAAAAACGGCAGGTTGGAAAAGCTTATACAGTCGGGTTGGCAGGTTACGTTCCTGCAATATCGAATTTACGCGGGCCTAGAGCTGCCCCGGAAGCTCTATCTTGTTGCTGATCCCGATATGCTTCCAGCCAGGATTCAGCTGGAGGATGATCAGGCTAAGAGTTTCAGTGTGAAGATTGTGATCAGTCAGTGGCACGACGATGATGACAAGCTGCGACATTCAAGATGAAAAACTGGCCGGCACCTGCGAAGTTGAACTTGTTTCTACACGTCGTGGGTCGACGTGGGGACGGTTATCACGAACTGCAAACATTGTTTCAGTTGCTCGATTTTGCTGATGTACTGCGCTTCGAGGTGCGAAATGACGGCGTGATTCGCCGCGAAGGCGGGGCAGGTCTGCCTGAGTGTGACTTAACAGTACGGGCGGCCCGAAAACTACAGCAGTTCGGGGGAACCGACCTTGGTGTTGATATAAAGCTCGAGAAAAAGATTCCCGTTGGTGGCGGTCTGGGCGGTGGGAGCTCAGATGCGGCCACGGTGCTTCTGGCGCTGAATCGGCTATGGGAGGTACATGCCAGTGTTGACGCGCTTGCTCAGCTGGGGCTAGAACTCGGCGCAGATGTGCCGGTTTTTATCCATGGCCATTCAGCCTGGGGTGAGGGAGTCGGTGAGAAAGTGACCCCAGCAGTGCTTTCTGAGAGGATTTACTGTGTTGTGGTACCGCAAGTGCTGGTTTCCACTGCTGCTATATTCAATGATTCCGAATTGACACGAAACACGCCTCGAATCAGAATACCCACCCTTTTTAAGGGAGGTCTGAACAACGACCTGGAACCGGTCACATGTCGGCTTTATCCAGAAGTGGGTGAGGCGCTTTCCTGGCTCCGCCAGTTTGGAGAGGCCAGAATGACAGGAAGTGGTTGTGGCTTGTATGTGGCCGTGTCGGACCGACAAAGTGGGGAAGAAATTTTGGAGCAGGCGCCAGCAGGCATCAGCGGGTTTGTTGCAGCCGGCATAAACCAGCATCCACTAAGGACAACCGAGCCAGTTGGGGTGTAGCCAAATGGTAAGGCACCGGATTTTGATTCCGGCATTCCCAGGTTCGAATCCTGGCACCCCAGCCATATTGGTGTCGAAACCAGTGGAGGAATATTGATGGCTTTCGACGATCTCACCGTGTTTACCGGTAACGCCAATCCTGAGCTCGCTCGGGAGGTAGCCGGGCATCTGGGTGTCGGATTGGGACGTGCCCTGGTGAGCACGTTCAGCGATGGCGAAGTTAACGTAGAGATTATGGAGCACGTACGGGCAAGTGACGTATTTGTCATCCAGCCGACCTGTGCACCAGCCAGTAAGCACCTGATGGAATTGCTGGTAATGATCGATGCGTTAAAGCGTTCCTCAGCAGAACGGGTGACGGCCGTAATGCCTTACTACGGTTATGCACGTCAGGACCGGCGTCCTCGAACTGCCCGGGTCGCAATCACCGCTAAACTGGTCGCCGATATGATCGGCGTAGCAGGAGCCGACCGGGTAGTTACCATGGATCTGCATGCTGATCAGATTCAGGGATTCTTTGATGTGCCGGTAGACAATATTTATGCGGCACCGGTACTGAATAATGAATTGTGGCGGCAGCAGCCAGAAAACCTGTTGGTTGTTTCTCCCGATGTCGGAGGTGTTGTTCGGGCGCGGGCCATGGCCAAGCAGTTGGGTGCAGAGCTGGCGATCATTGATAAGCGTCGTCCAAAGGCCAACGAGGCTAAAGTCATGCACATTATCGGGTCCGTGGACAACCATACCTGCGTGTTAATGGACGACATGGTTGATACCGCAAACACACTGTGTGAAGCCGCGTCGGCCCTGAAGGATGCGGGCGCGAAACAGGTGACGGCTTGTTGTACCCACCCGGTGCTCTCAGGTTCGGCCGTAGAAAGGATTACTGAATCTGACCTGGACGAGGTGGTTGTAACCAACTCTATCCCTTTGAATGAGGAAGCTGTAGCTTGTGACAAGATTCGCCAAATCAGTATTGCTGAGCTGCTTGCCGAATCGATTCGCCGAATCGCTGAGGGCGATTCCGTGAGTTCGCTTTTTATGGAATGACAGGCCGGAACGGTTATCGAAGATTAATGCGGGAGTTAAGGAGAGCAAGAGATGAGTACTGATTTTGAGTTGAATACCAAGCCGCGAGATGTATTCGGCACCAAGGCAAGCAGACGCTTGCGACGTTTAGACCAGGTGCCGGCAATGATCTATGGCGCTGACCAGAACAACGAAGCCGTGCTTCTTGATCATCACGAGATCATGCGCAATCTAGGAGTTGAGGCTTTCCATTCGGCGATCATCTCTTTGAAAACCGAATCTGGTTCACAGCAGGTGGTTCTGCGCGAGGTTCAGCGCCATCGAGTTCAACCTAGGTTGGTGCATGTCGACTTTCAACGGATAAAGGCCACCGAAAAGCTGCATATGAAAATTCCGTTGCATTTCGAAGGGGTCGATGAAGCCCCGGGAGTGAAGGTCGAAGAAGGCATTTTTTCCCCACTGATGACAGAACTCGATATCACCTGTTTACCGAAGGATCTGCCCGAATATATTGAGATCGATGTTTCCGCACTGGGAATTAATGATGTTATACATCTTTCTTCAGTGGAGTTGCCTGAGGGTGTTGAATTGACCGGGGTTCTTCACGAAGGTGAAGATCCATCTATTGTTACCGTCATGCCGCCGCGAGAGATCGAAGAGGAAATCCTCGAAGTTGAAGAAGGTATCGAAGGCGAGGAAGGTGTGGAAGGTGAGGAAGGTGAAGCCGCGGAAGGTGCAGTGCCCGCCACCGAAGAATCAGCTGGCGACGCGGACTCTTCTAAAGAGAAGGCCGAAGAGTAATAGCCTACCGGCAATCACCGGGCCTGTGGTTTTGGACTCGGCTGCAGCGTGGTCGATATTCTCTGAATGGACCAGATCAGTCTCATCGTCGGATTGGGAAATCCGGGCACTGGCCATGCCGGTACCCGACACAATGCCGGCTATTGGTTTCTGGAGGAACTCGCGCGTCGCTATCCACTGGATTTCCGTCTCGAAGCACGGTTCAAGGGCGAACTCGCTGAACTGCAGATTGGTGGACGGAAGCTGCGGTTACTCCGACCGAATACCTTTATGAACTTAAGTGGTGCATCGGTCGCACCGTTGGCCCGTTATTTTGATGTCGCACCTGAGCAGATTCTGGTTGTGCACGATGACCTTGATCTGCCACCGGGTGTTGCGAGAATCAAAAACGGTGGTGGTCACGGCGGTCACAACGGACTGCGCAGCTTGTTCAGCGACCTGGGATCCAGGGAATTCATGCGCTTGCGTTTGGGGATTGGTCATCCGGGTAATTCAGATGAGGTTACCGATTATGTGTTGCGGATACCGTCAGCGCAGGACCGCGAGTTAATACTGGAAGCAGTTCAGCGCTCTGCTGGGTTGTTCGAAGACATGACAGCAGGTGACTGGGAGCGTGTGATGAACGAACTGCACAAAGGCCCGAACAGGATAGACGACTGAATGGGGTTCCGCTGTGGTATTGTCGGACTGCCCAATGTTGGTAAGTCCACATTGTTTAATGCCCTGACCCGCGCGGGTGTTCAGGCCGAAAATTACCCTTTTTGTACTATTGATCCGAATGTCGGGATGGTGGAGGTCCCGGACCAGCGACTACGTAAGATTGCTGAGCTCGTGCAACCATCCAGAGTGATCCCCGCCGCCATGGAGTTCGTAGATATTGCCGGATTGGTGTCTGGTGCCTCTCGGGGTGAAGGGCTTGGCAATCGTTTTCTCGCCCATATCCGTGAGGTCGACGCGATAGCACACGTGGTGCGCGTGTTTGAAGACCCCGATGTCAGTCACGTGGCAAATCAGATCGATCCATTGTCTGACATTGCGACTGTCGACACCGAGCTGGCCCTGGCGGATCTGGAGACCGTAGAGCGGGCACTGGATAAATCCCTTAAGGGATCAAAAGCAGGTGATAAGGCCCAGCTTCAGATGGCTTGCCTGCTAGAGCGGGTTCGAGTCTGGCTGGACAGTGGTGCACCGGTCCGCAGTATGGCACTTGCACAGATGGAGCAAGCAGCACTAAAACCGCTTTGCCTGGTGACCGCCAAGCCGGTGCTGTACGTGTCTAATGTTGACGAACACGATCTGGATGGTGGAAAGGGGTCAAGTGTTGCTGGTGTTAAAGCGCATGCACATAATTTTGGTGATGAGCTGGTTTTGGTCAGTGCCAGAATTGAGCAGGAGATCGCGATGCTTGATCATCAGGAGCGGGGTGTATTTCTAAATGAATTAGGGCTCGCAGAATCCGGTTTGGATCGGGTGATTCGAGCCGGTTATACGCTGCTTGGCCTGCGGACATTTTTTACCGCGGCGACAAAAGAAGCTCGGGCCTGGACCATCACGGCCGGCATGACGGCATCAGCCGCCGCCGGGGTAATCCACACTGACTTTGAACGCGGGTTCATTCGTGCTGAGACCATTGCCTACGACGATTTTGTCGAACTCGGTGGGGAGCAGGGAGCACGTGATGCGGGGCGGTTGCGCCTAGAAGGGCGAGATTATGTTGTAAATGACGGTGATATAATGCATTTCAGGTTCAACGTCTGATCCTACGGGTTGGTTATACGTACGTCAGACAGCCTGTGCCCCCCTTGGCTATGTAGCTCAGCTGGTTAGAGCACGGCACTCATAATGCCGGAGTCGGTAGTTCGAATCTACCCATAGCCACCATTTTTTCAATGGCTTACGACGCTCCTTATTTGTTGAGGTCGCACACTGTGACCAGAATGTGACCGATGATCGAGCAGACTCACGGCAGACTTCAGATTATCCGGCGCCAAGTGGGCGTATCGCTCGGTCATCTTGATCGTGCTGTGACCCAATAACCGGCTGACTTCCAACAAAGGCACCCCTTCGGTTACCAACCAGCTGGCGAAGGTGTGTCGCAGGTCGTGGATCCGAAAATCAGAGATGTCCGCACGCCTACAGGCCGTGGAAAAGGATTTCCTGATTGACCGAATCGGACACCCCTCACGGTTGACGAACACGAACGACGCATCTGGACAAAATGATGCGCGAAAGCGTTGCCTGCCGATCAGGGCTTGTCTTGCTTCTTTGCACAGGGGGATCGCTCGAGGTGTCCCAGTCTTGGTGTGAACAGCTTCAAGGTGGATGAGGTTGGCCCGTAGATCTACCCGAGACCACTCCAAACCCAGCAATTCGCCCCGTCGAGCACCGGTATAAAGTGCCAGGCGGATGAAATCATTGAGATGGGGTGCTTTGGGTTCGGAACTGGCCGCTTCCAGCAGGCGGTTAGCTTCATCCCGAGTGAGCCACCGAGTCCGGGCACTGCCCACATTGCTCAACTTCCGACCTGTTACTGGGTTACTCAAGCCCCACTCCCAGTGTCGATTGGCAAAGTTGATCGCTGTCGATAGAAATGCCAGTTCCCGATTGATGGTGGCGGGTTTAACACTGTCTTGTTTACGTTTTGTCTGGTAACCCCAAATGTCTTTTGAACTGAGATCGCTCATTAACCGCCCACCGAAGACTGTCCGCAATTGTTTTGCACAGCGAACATCGCGTTCCCAACTGCGTTTGGTGTCTTTCGTGGCTGTGAGATATTCCAACATCAGTTCATCAAACGATCGGTCGATCTGTTTACCCCAATTTGTGGCGTTGTAGATTTCAACTTTCCACTTCGCCTCTAAGACTTCTGCTTCTTTGCGGTCGGTGGTTCCAAGAGAGCGTCTAACTCTCTTGCCGTCTGCGTCGATGAATGACGACCACCAGTACAGACTGGTTTTGCGCTTATAGGGCATGTGCTTTCTCCTTGCACAGCCGATCCCGCGCAAGGTTCATTGTACCGACGTTGTTGATCAATAAAATGGCAAACTGATTGTTTTTCGATACGAACGGCTCGCCCAATCCGTACGACCGGCAATTTTCCTTTTTCAATGAGCCGAGCGACCGTCCTTGGGTGGACAGAAAGTTGCGAAGCCGTTTCTTCGAGGGTCCACAAAAGTTTTTTAGCATCATGAAATGTCTCTTCAGGCGTGCTCAGTGTCGCGCCCCCTTGGTATATTTATTAGAAGGTGTTCTCGATACGGACTAGGCGAACTGCGAGACTGATCCGCCCAGTGGACGAGTCGGGCAGAATTGGACGTTACTGATAAGCCTATTGATCCGTATTTAGGAGAAGTCATGAGCCTTCTAGTCCGTCATCAGGATCTGACCAGAGCTTCCAGTTATGAGGTGCGACGTCTGTGGATGGAGTGTCCAGCTTGCCTTTGCAGTCGTCGATCTGAAACCACGTCAGAGCAAAAAGACTGCATTTGTTCAAGCCGCCTTGACGCGATGTCAAAATCAAACCTCGATCCAGCAGTTCTTTTCTCGCTTTGAAGAGCTGATCGTTCGACTTCCATCCGCGTTTTCGCATCACGCTTAGGGGCGCACAGAGGTCACCGTTGTTACAGCCCCGGTATTGGGCTGCGATGTCGATCAATAACTTGGTCGCTCGGGGTGATAAGGTTCTGAAACTATCGTGGTCCAGTACGTTGTGCGGCAAGCTAAGGAAAGGCTGTGTCGTTTGGCGCCCCATATTTCGACGCCTTTTTTCGTTACGGACCGTCAATTAGCACGACCTCGTTTTTTAACCTTCAAAACTTCACCAAACTCGGGTGCCAGCACCTGGGAGAGCGTGGTGGTGACGTTTTCTACATCCACCAATGCATCTGCCAGGGTAGCGGCATCGGATCGTCTCACCATGAGCTCACCAAGACTTTGGAAGGCCGATGGAAAGGTGGGGTGATAGGTTACGGACTCCCAGTTGTCCTTGTCTTTCCTAGCGCGCTTCTTCTGGACGATCCACTGATAGGGGTCAGTGATAATGCGGTACTGCTTGTTGATTGGAACGATCATTTGTCGACCTCAAAAAATTAAGTCGACACCTAATGTATACGATAAAGCTACTAGGGTGTCACTATTCCAATTTCGAAAAATAAGTTGACTCAAGCGATGTTTTTATTGTCGCAAAATGTCGAGCGAGTTCCCGAACCTCGCGAGTGGTTAGCCACACCAATCTCTAACATAAATCCCGTTTGGGACGGGACGCAGGGCCCAGCAACGTTCTTCCGTTTCAGAAACGTTTTGCACTCTTTTCACAATACGCAGCGTAACTATGACCATCACTATCTGTATATTTTCCGTAGATTTCTAGTTGTTGCTTTTTGGTTAATCTCCAATACCAAATTGAATAACCAGTGACCCTGTCAATATCCAACGTCATCAAACAAGGCACACCTTCGCAATCCGTGCTGTTAAATCCAAAACCTTCAATCTTTTCATCGGTAACCCTTGAGAGTCTGAAATCTCGCCATTCGTTACCAGGTGCATGTGTCGCCCTAAATAGTTCGCCTTGTTCTAAATTATCTGGCAAGACAATATGCCAGGGCACAAGTTTTAGATATTTGTGTGTTTGGTGGCATTTTAAGTAAGTTTCCCCCTGCACTAGCCCGGAAACGACACTAACTATAACTACGAAGAGGAATGTGTAGATGTGTTTCATCACGATTTATAGGCGTGTTGGTCCACTTCAGTATCCAGCCTTACAAGATTTCCAGTCTTCATAAACCTTTCCATTTCTCGGCGATATAAATGCGAGATTTCCGCCTGGAAGTCGATCAGAAGCACGCCCTGGGGAGATAATCACGCAGCCATGCATGATTCCTACTTTTGCGTAGTAATCGCTATTGAAATCTGAATACATAAAATAGATGGCTGTGTCTGGAAACCCTACTCCCGCCAATCCAACATGAAGATTTGTGCCTACAAAATAGTCACAGTTGATTTGCTGTGAATCTGAAACCTTGCATGATTTACCAGCAACTACATCTTCATAAGTCTGATTACCAGCGATAACGACACCACTAAGCAGGAACAGACAGAAGAATGTGTAGATGTGTTTCATTCCTAATATCTCACTAAAACTGTAAGTTTCTCTGCCATAGTCAATCCTCAGATTGTTTTTACCCGCACACTCACACGCCTTTTCCAACCCTCTGACTTCATAATTTATCCACGTAGAGATATGATAAATTAATGTCTAGACTGATACCGGTTTATCGGGTTTTCTTTTGGTTAGGCAAATCAGAATCCGCACTACAGTTGCATTAACACCCACTTGAGTCGTCAGTGACCGTTAGCTGAACTGGCCACAGTGGAACATTGACGGTTGATACCAAAATGCCCAGCGTAGTTTTTGAAGTTGTTCCGAAAGGTGAGTTGGTCATTGGTAGGGGCTGTGTTGTTGTGGTCTCCGGTTACAATCATGATGTTGACAACCCTCTGTCCAGCCTCCAGTTGTGTATTGACGACAATTGGCAGACCGTCAAGTATCTGAACGAACGGCGGGACGATCTCTCAATGTCATTGACCGGGGACGTTAGTGCCATCCCCCGATGTGGGTTCTGGGGTACTTATCAACTCGATGCATCGATCGCGACTGGCCCAGTCACGATCAGGTACAGCGCGCTGTTCTTGGACAAGACCAAGGAAACCGGGACAGTAACAGACATCATTCTGGAATCCACGCTACGCCCTCCTAGCGAGGATAAGGCCAGTTTGACGACAGGCGCCCCGGTCACCATCTGTATGACCACTTATGAGCCGAATGAGGAGTTTCTTGGGGCACAGTTGCGATCAATACAGGAGCAAAGTTATCAGGACTGGGAGTGCCTTATCTGCGATGACCACTCCTCAGAGTCAACGCTCTCTGTCATAGAGCGACTGTGTCAGGAAGAGCCACGGTTTCATCTTCTCAAGAACCCTGACAACGTTAGCTTTTATTTGAATTTCGAGCGCTGCCTGAGAAACGTACCGAGAGATAGCCAGTTCATCGCGCTATGTGATCAGGATGATGTGTGGCATCCAGACAAGTTGCAACGGTTGTTGCAAGAATTTGATAATTCCACTTCTCTTGTCTACTCAGATATGCGGTTGGTTGATGCGAAGGAGGAAGTATTGAGCGACACGTACTGGAGTGATCGAACAAATAATTATTCCAAGTTAGACGTGCTCATGGTCGCTAATACCATCACCGGGGCTTCCAGTTTGTTTCGTGCGAGCCTGCTCGATCTGATATTACCCTTCCCCGAGAGAATCGGCGACGCCTATCATGACCATTGGATTGCACTGGTCGCCTTTCTCGGGGGAGACATAAGATACGTCGACGAACCGCTATATGATTATCGACAGCATGGAAATAATATCATCGGTCAGACCGTGTTTGATAGCGACAAGGACTCAGCTTCGATATGGCAGTCTATTCGGACAGAGTTTAAAACAGCCTTCTCGCCACCAGTGATTGAAAACGAAGAGGCCCCTAGCTTCTCGCCACCAGTGATTGAAAACGAAGAGGCCCCTAGTGCACCGCAACCATCTGAGTCGTCAGTAGCGCCGGTAACTCTTTTTGAGAAGCCCGCGAAGAGTGCGGCCCTCGCCGAGTCTCAGGGAGAAGGAGGTCCAGTTCAGCAAGCATCTATTCGCAATCTGCAAGATGGGGAAGTCGCTTTAATCGAATTACCGACAACCAAACTACCGGACCAACAGGATGCACCTACAGCCAATAATACGGTGCAAACTAGATCACAAATCAAATCAGTAATTGGTCTAACCTCATTCCCGAGGTTCGAATATAACCGAGTAAAATTTCAAAAACCTGCTAGTGACCCAATGACTGATCATCGATCAGCGGTACGTCGCGCGATAAGGCTCTTAGTCATATCAAGTCATTTTTGGGTACTAGTGACCGTCAATCTGGCCAGACATTGCGTCAGATTTGTAGTCATCGGGGCACATCATATTATTTTAGTAGCAATCAATCTGGCCAGACATTGCGTCAGATTTGTAGTCATCGGGGCACATCATATTATTTTAGTAGCAATCAATCTGGCCAGACATTGCGTCAGATTTGTAGTCATCGGGGCACATCATATTATTTTAGTAGCAATCAATCTGGCCAGACATTGCGTCAGATTTGTAGTCATCGGGGCACATCATATTATTTTAGTGACGCTACACTGGATACGGTTCTTGGTTCAAATCTGTTTACATTGGTTGAGAAGTTCCAGCAATATCGTTCTCCTGATGTCTCGACAAACGATATTAGGTTCTCTTAGCGCTATTATTTCTGTCGCCCAAAGAAGTGGCCTGCAGTTTCTTATTCGTCCTCTCGGCCGAGTCTTAATCACCCGCGAACATCATAAGAGTCAGTACGAGTTCTTTCGTCATCAGTGTCGTAGTCTTGAACTATTTTCCCAAACCCTACGCCTACGGTTCAATGATTGTGACTTTGACGACGATACCCACAGGGCCCTGAATATCTTCGGTCACGGGCGCACCAGCGCACGATACTTGCAACGAATGAGCCGGCAAGCGCAAGGGGATGGAGAGACGATGGGGGGTAGAGAGGTGGCGATGGCCAATGGCTATCTGGCCGCTACCCTTGAGTGGTCAGTTGCTGGTAATGCAAGAATTGTCGATGGACGCTACAGGACTTCGTAACCTAGATTCTCGATTTGCGTTCTATAGCGATCTCGGAAAATCTTTAGGTGTCTCGAACAGAGTTCACGCTGACCGCTGCCAGCGGTCGCGGTACGGACATGGCGCTCCATTCTATTATCGGCGGTTCGTAACCGCTCTGGGGTGCAAAGTTGAAACGCCGTCTCGCAGTCAGCCAAACTCACCGGCGCGATCTGCTGGCATAGTTGCCAAAGGTGATCTGCAGAGTGCTCTAGCAAGTCTTCATAGCGAACGATGATTGAACGCTTACAGTTAAGCCATGCCTCTGCTAACAACAGATGATCTCCAAAGCCACCCCTGCCTTGCGCATGGTAGGCGCTCAATAACTCTGGGTACATCCATACATAATCTGTGTAGCTGACCTTGGTTGGCAGAGTGCGCCCTTCGGCCTTCCCTTGATTGTTGTAGTGCAATCTACCCCAGCACGCAATGTTGGCCACGTCTTCGTTTAATCCACTGGTGTCAGCTTCGTAGGCTTTGAGCAAGTCTGGGTAATTCCTCACATAATCTCGATAAATTGGTAGCGCATGGCCTTCAGCTTTGCCGTATTGTTCAAAATATACCCGTCCCCACTGTTCAATTGAACGGTTGCCCATAAGATAATTAAACGCCGCCTCGTCCTCTAAATCTTTATCTATCATTTCTGACAGCGGATCACCTATATCGGTAAGTTCGTCTTTGAATCTTTGAACGTAATGGTACAGGGACACAAAAACGTCATAGGGGTTGCGAAGAATAGTTATTGTCGTGGCGCCAACGGAATCGGCTAACTCGAAATAGGCGTCAGTTGGCTCTGGATGAAGATGAATAACGGTGTCGTCATCGAAACGATCTCCCTTAATGAATTCGACGAAATCCTCGTAGGTATCAAGCGGCTGGTCGTCTCCCTGCTTAAGATCATAGGCGCCGATCAGCAGATTCTTTAGCCAGATATTGCCAGTTTTGGGGGGGCTTGCTACGATAAGACGCATTAGAAGGATTATCAGGGAAAACTGTATACGATTGCCAATCGGCTCCACAGATCAAAGGGCCGAGATGATAACTTTCTTGACCTCAGCATACAACACTTCCAAGAAATTCTTCTTGAAGAGGTCGCTAGGGTTACTCCTCTATATTGGCTAGGGTAAATGCCACCAAATAGCCATCCAATTTGCTCGCATTTAAGACTCTATTTACCTAACATATTCATAGCGCCGATTTGACTGCTTGCGGGCGCAATATAAATTCCGCTAAAAC
>Ga0187833_10002080_pt1 | contig 21950 bp, 21 predicted proteins | sample ETNtaG_37_FD_167968 | JGI IMG/M metagenome (GOLD analysis project Ga0187833, IMG submission 167968) | Marine microbial and viral communities from oxygen minimum zone, Eastern Pacific Ocean - ETNP2014_SV_400_PacBio MetaG (Illumina Assembly) | ecosystem: Environmental > Aquatic > Marine > Hypoxic...
GGCTCCTATTGAACCCATTCCTCTAAAATTTTTAAAGAGTTTCCCCCTTTTTTTTATTATCTTTCCTGGAGACTCGTTTGTTCCTGCAAATAAAGATCCTATCATCACCGCATCAGCACCTGCTGCCAGAGCTTTTGATATATCCCCTGAAAATTTAATTCCACCGTCAGCAATTATTGAAACTTTTTTTCTTCCAACGCCTTTTCTAACTGCTAAAATAGCACTGAGTTGTGGCATTCCAATGCCTGCTATTAATCGAGTTGTGCAAATTGATCCAGGGCCAATTCCAACTTTAATCACTTCTGCCCCTAGTTTAATTAAAAATTTTGCTGCTTCAGTTGTTGCAATGTTTCCTGCGCATAAGGTTGTTTTGTTTGATTTTAGTTTTTTTATTTTTCTAATTATTTCACCTACTTTTTTTGTATGTCCATGAGCAGTATCAACAACAATTAAGTCTACATTTGCTTTTAAAATTGCTTCTGCTCTTTTATGTTCTAATGGTCCCGCTCCAACTGCTGCACCAACTAATAATTTTTTTGATTTTACTTTATTAATCTCAGAAATCTGAAACTTAATATCTAAATTTCTATGTATAACTCCTATGCCGCCAGCCTTAGCAATTGCTATAGCCATTTTAGATTCTGTCACAGTGTCCATTGCTGATGAAATAATTGGTATTTTTAAATTTAAATTTTTCGAAAGAGATGTATTTGTTGTAACTTCCGAAGGTAAAATAGCAGAATACTTGGGAGTTAATAAAACATCGTCAAATGTAAGTGCTTCTTTAATAGGATCCATGTCCTTGTATATATGATTCTTTGAAAATTTAAAGAGGACCTATCGTAAAAATTTACAAATTATAAAATTTTCCCTTGAGTCTTTTCGACTTGCCGCGGGTTTAAAAACTTTACTTTCTTTAAATATTTTTTTTGCTTCTGCGATAATTTCATTAAATGTAGACCCCATAAATACTTTTGAGACAAATTTTCCATGATTATTTAATATTTTTTTAGAAAAATTCATAGCCTCCATACACAGTTCACCTGTATAAATAGAATCTAGGTCTTTATTTCCAGTAGTATTTACTGCCATATCAGACAAAACAACATCTATTTTGGAACCAAAATAATCTTTGATGTGGTCCTGATATTCTGGATCTGTAAAATCTCCTTTTATATGAAAAATGTTTCCAATTTTATCAATTTCTTTAAGGTCTATGGATAAAATTTTTCCATTTTTAATTTTTTTTTCAACAAATTGAGACCAACTTCCTGGTGCTGCACCAAGATCAATTAATGATATACCGTTTTTTAATATATTAAATTTTTTATCAATTTCCTGAAGTTTATATACCGCTCTAGATCTATAACCTTCAACTTTTGACTGTCTAACGTATATATCTCGTCTTTGCTTATTGATCCAATTTTTAGAAATTTTATTTTTTTTCAATTAATTTATAAACCTTAAGCTTTTTGAAATAGTTTTGTTTTCAAGAGTTTTTATTTCTATCTCAACACTTTTATCTAATCTCATATCCTTGTTATCTTCCCAAAGCCCTGCTGCCAAGTGCATGATACCAATCTTATAATTTGGCAGGTAAGGTTCTACAAAAGTTTGTTTCTCTTCATCAAACTTTGGTAATAAATTACTTGCTATCCAATTACAATTTAATGGAAGAAATTCTGTATCAATATCATCAACATAAACACTCATATTAATTGCCAGCCCTTCAGAACCAAAAATTTTTCCAGATTTTAAAGTTATTGCAAGATTATCTTGCCAACTCTTCCAGCATGATGAACCGTGTTCTAAGGAAAAAACACCAATATTGATATGTGGAGCAAATGCTAACTTTCTTGCTTTATCAATTCCTATTTTTGAATTAATTGCATGTTTAAAATTTTGAGATTTAATTAATGCTAATTTTCCAAAAATCCATTTAACTTTTGACAATATTTTATATCCAGGTCCCATTGTTTGAGTAATTCCAAGTTTTCCATTCTCACAAGCTTTGAAATATAGCTCAACTGATTGCCAGTCATTTACCCAAGCATCACAATCTATCCATAAATATTTTTTATATCCTGGAAAATATTTAGGTAGAAAAGCTCTTGATACTTGACTTTTTAACCATTCTTTTCCACTAACTTTATGCCCGGGGACTTCAATATCCCACTCTGCAATTTTAATTTCATCTATTTTTTCTGATAATTTGTTTTTTTGGCCTTCTGTTAATCCCGCATCTAAAATGCATATTGAAACATTTTTACTTTGCTCAAATTTTTTTATGGAGTCTATTAATTCATTCAATAACTCAAAATAATTTGAGTCAGCTAAAGAAACAATAACATTGTTTTTCATTTACAATATATCTTCATGTTCATCGTGGTCTAATATTTGTTCCTTATATTTGTTGCTTGTTCTTTGATAATGAAGATAGCTCATTGGAATCACGATAAAATAAAGTATTCCAGAAAGTACAATTGCGTTAAATGTATAAATTAAAATTAATCCAAAATATAAAATTATTCCAAATATTAAGAAGATTGTCATTGATCTTGGAACTGAAATTCGTTTCAATGAATAAGTTGGAATTTTACTGATTAAAAGAATTGAAATTATTACAAATAAAGATGGAACAAATATTTCATAATTTATTGAAAATAATTGAATATCGCTAAGACTATAAATTAGTGGCATTAAAACTAAAACACCTCCTGCAGGTGAAGGTATTCCTTCAAAGAAATTGTCGCGCCAAGAAGCTTCGTTGCCTGATGTAATGTTGTATCTAGCAAGCCTTAAAGCCACACAAATTACATAGACTAGACAAATCAACCAACCTACTCTCCCTAGCTCGTTGAGTTTCCAAAAATACATTATAAAAGCTGGCGCTACACCAAAACTAATTACATCTGTAAGTGAGTCTAATTCTTTACCAACTTTTGAAGTTCCTTTAATTAATCTTGCAATTCTTCCATCTAAACCATCAATAAGTGCAGCAATAATTATAGCAATTATTGCAAGCTCAAATTTACTATCAAAGGCAAATTTAATTGATGTAAGACCAATGCAAACACCTACCAATGTAAAAATATTGGGTAGAATGACTCTAGTCTTTTTATTGCTTACTAATTTTATATTTTTATTTGGCTGTTCCATAAAATTACTTTTTTGCTAGCAATGTTTCTCCAGCAATTGTTTTTTGATTTATTTTAACTAAAGGATGATAATTTTCAAAGTATATATCGGCTCTACTTCCAAATCTTATCATGCCAATTCTTGAACCTTGCTTTAATTCTTGATCTTTGAAGGTTTCATTAACGATTCTTTTTGCAATTAATCCTGCAATTTGAACTACAACAATATCTTCGTTCATACTACTTTTTATCTTATAATAATTTCTTTCATTATCTTCACTTGCTTTATCAAGAGATGCATTTAAAAATTTTCCTGGCTTATAAAGTATTTCAGAAATTTTGCCAGAACATGGAGATCGATTAACATGACAATCAAATATATTCATAAAAATACTTATTTTTTTAAATTTTCTATTCTCAAGTCCTAGTTCTTTTGGTCCATTTGTTTCAATTATTTGCAAAACTAATCCATCTGCTGGGCTAGTAAGAAAATTATCATCGCCAATTGATGCTCTTTCTGGATCTCTAAAAAAATAATAAACCCAAATAGTTAGTACCAATCCTATAAATCCCAAAAATCCATGAATAAAATAAAGGACAAGTGTGGCCAATACAAAGATAACCAGAAACTTATAGCCTTCGCTATGTATTTTAGGAAATATTCTCTCTAGCATAATTATTTATTTTGATAATTTTTAGATATATATGTATATAAAAAGCCTAAATTCAATTAATTAGATATATCTAAATATGAGCAAAATTAAGGTAAATAACCCTATTGTAGAGTTGAATGGAGATGAAATGACCAGAGTAATTTGGTCATTCATTAAAAATAAGCTTATTCTTCCTTACTTAGATTTAAAAATAGAATATTACGATTTGGGAATGAAAAGTCGTAATGACACTTCTGATCAAATTACAATTGATTGTGCTAATGCAATTAAAAAAAATGGAGTTGGTATAAAATGTGCAACAATCACTCCGGATGAAGCTAGAGTAAAAGAATATAATCTGAAAAAGATGTGGCGTTCTCCAAATGGAACTATAAGAAATATTATTGGAGGAACTGTTTTTAGAGAACCAATAATTTGTAAAAATATTCCAAAACTTGTTCCATCTTGGACTGATCCATTAATTATTGGAAGACATGCATTCGGAGATCAATATAGAGCAACAGATTTTTTAGTTCCAGGGAAAGGAAAATTAGAAATTAAATGGACATCAGAAGATGGTAAGGAAGAAATAAAACGTGATGTATTTAATTTTCCAGGATCTGGAATTGCTTTATCAATGTTCAATTTAGATAAATCCATTGAAGATTTTGCGAAATCTTGTTTGAATTATGGATTGATTAAAAAGTGGCCTGTTTATTTTTCAACAAAGAATACAATTCTTAAATCTTACGATGGTAGATTTAAAGATATCTTTCAAAAAATATTTGATGAAGAATTCAAATTAGAATTTGAAAAAAATAATATAACATATGAACATAAGTTGATTGATGACATGGTTGCCTGTGCTATGAAATGGAGTGGAAAATATATTTGGGCTTGCAAAAATTATGATGGAGACGTTCAATCTGACACAGTTGCACAAGGTTATGGATCATTGGGATTAATGACAAGTATCCTTTTAGCTCCTGATGGAAAAACAATAGAAACAGAAGCAGCTCACGGTACTGTAACAAGACATTTTAGAATGCATCAAGAAGGAAAAGAAACTTCAACAAACCCTATTGCATCAATTTTTGCATGGACCAGGGGTTTATCCCATAGAGGAAAATTAGATAAGAATGAAGACTTAATTAAATTTGCCAATACTTTGGAAAAAGTTTGTATTGATTCTGTTGAAAGTGGATCTATGACTAAAGATTTAGCAATTTTAATTGGACCTTCAACCAAATATCTTACAACTAATCAATTTTTAGATGAAATTGATGGTAGATTAAAAAAAGAATTAAATTAGAGATTTAATTTTTTCAAAGACATCATCGATTTTATTAGTATCGATTCCACCAGCTTGTGCAAAATCTGGCCTTCCGCCGCCGCCTTTGCCACCTATAATTTCTGATCCTGTTTTTGCAAATTTTACAGCATCATATTTAGTGGTAAGTTTATCTGTAACCCCTACTGCTAAACCAATTTTTCCATCTTTGCTTGCGAAAACAACTACGATCCCCTCACCTAATTCCTTTTTTCCCACATCAACAAGTTTTCTTAGATCTTTTGGTGGTAAATCAGTAACTTTTTGAAATCTAACTTTAATATTATTAACAGTTTGATCATTTATTATATTTTTTGTTTTATCGCTTAAAATTGATTTAACATAAAGTAATTCAAGTTGTTTGTTTAAATCTTTAATCAATACTTGTTGATTTTTATTCTCTAAGTTTGGTTTTCCTCCAAGTTTAATAATCTTTTCTGAAAATTCTCTGATTGTTTCTTCATTCTTTTGAATTGAAATATCAGATAGTTTCTCTTTTTTATTTAAATAATGCTGTAGTTCCTTGCCTCTTAAAGCTTCTACCCTTCTTACTCCTGCTGCAATTGAGGATTGACTGACAATTTTAAATTTTCCTATATCTCCTGTATTTGTTACATGAGTGCCTCCACACAGTTCTGTTGAGAAATGTTTATCTTTTTCTTCGCCCATAGATAAAACTCTAACTTCATCGCTGTATTTTTCACCAAACAAAGCTAAAGCTCCATTACCTACTGCTTCTTTGGGTGTCATTAATCTAGTTTTTACATCAAATTTTTTTTCAACCATTGAATTAACAAAACTCTCAATTTTGTTAATTTCTTCCGAAGAAATTGGTTTCATGTGACTAAAGTCAAATCTTAATCTATCAGGTTCAACTAATGATCCTTTTTGAATTACATGAGTTCCTAAAACTCTTCTTAAAGACTCGTGAAGTAAATGAGTTGCAGAATGATAGGCTCTTATATTGTTTCTTCTTTCAACATTTATTTTCATTTCAACGCTATCATCTACTTTAACTGATCCATCTATAATCTTTCCGTAATGAACAAATAAATCTCCCAATTTTTTTTGAACATATGAAACTTCAAATTTAAAATCACCAGAAATTATTTGACCTATGTCTCCTACTTGACCTCCAGACTCACCGTAAAAAGGAGTTTGATTGATTATAATCATTCCTTCGTCACCTTTGCTCAGCCCTTGAACTTCTTTATTGTCTTTTAATAAAGATAGAACAATTCCTTCAGCTTGATTCTTTTCATACCCTAAAAATTCTGTTGGTCCCAACTTATCTTTAATGCCGAACCAAATTTCATCAACTGTACTATCTCCAGATCCTTTCCAATTTTTCTTTGCAAGTTCTTTACTTTCTTTCATTAAAGATTGAAATTTTTTATGGTCAATTTTTAATGATTTATTTTTTAAAATATCTTCTGTTAAATCTAATGGGAATCCATAAGTATCATAAAGTTTGAAAGCTACTTCACCTGGTAAAATTTTATCTATTTTGGAAATTTCCTCATTTAATATTTTTATTCCGCGGTCTAGGAGAATTAAAAATTTTTCTTCTTCCATCTGCAGTGTTTCTTTAATTAATGACTGGGCTCTTTCTAATTCAGGATAGTTGCCCGACATTTCTTCTTGGAGTGTTTTAAAAATGTTAAAGAAGATTGGTTCTTTTGCTCCAAGTAAATGAGAATGTCTCATACCTCTTCTCATTATTCTTCTAAGTACATATCCTCTTCCTTCATTTGAAGGTAAAACACCTTCTGCAATTAAAAATGAACTTGCTCTTAAATGATCTGCAATTACCCTAAAACTAGAAATATACCTGTTATCTGGTTTTTTTTTTATAGCTTGAGAAATAGATTGAATTAATTTTTTAAAATGGTCAGTTTCATAATTGTCGTGGGTTCCCTGCAAAAGAGCTGCTGTTCTTTCGAGCCCCATCCCTGTATCAACTGATGGCTTTGGTAAATTTATTCTTTTTTCTTTTGTAACTTGTTCAAATTGCATAAAGACTAGGTTCCAAATTTCAATATATCTATCTCCTTCTTGATCTTTCGTACCCGGTAAACCACCTTTTAGATGATCACCATGATCAAAAAATATCTCTGAACAAGGTCCACATGGTCCTGTTTCGCCCATTGACCAAAAATTATCCGATGTTGGAATTCTGATTATTCGATTATCGCTAAAACCCGCTATTTTCTTCCAAAATTTGAATGCTTCATCGTCTTCATGAAATACAGTTACATAAAGTCTTTTTTTATCTATACCAAAATCTTTGGTAACTAAATTCCATGCAAGTTCAATTGCTCTTTCTTTAAAATAATCTCCAAAAGAAAAATTTCCTAACATTTCAAAAAATGTATGATGTCTAGGTGTGTAACCAACATTTTCTAGGTCATTATGTTTTCCACCTGCTCTTACACATTTTTGTGACGTTGTTGCTCTTTGATAATCTCTTTTTTCAAGTCCAGTAAATACATTTTTAAATTGTACCATTCCTGAATTAGCAAACATTAAGGTTGGATCATTGTTAGGAACTAGATTGCCAGACTCCACAATCTTATGATCATTTTTCTCAAAATATTTGAGAAAAGCATTTCTTATTTCATTAAGTGTTTTGTCTGCCATATTTTTAAAATACAGCATTTTTGTATGATGTCTATATCTCTAAAGGGGAAAAAGGCGCTCTATTAAAGCGCCTTTTTAACAACTAAAAGTTATCTGCTAATTTTTTTTAGAAGGAATTTCTTCTTTTGATTCAGTTTTTTCCTGTTCAATTGGATTGCCTTCAATCTTTTTTGAAATCACGCCTGCTTTTTCTCTGATGGCCATTTCAATTTCGGCTGCAGCTTTCGGATTTTGTTCAAGATAAAGTTTTGCATTTTCTCTACCTTGGCCAATTTTTTCTCCTTTATATGCATACCATGCTCCCGCTTTCTCTACGATGTCTGCCTTAGCTCCAAGGTCGATTAATTCTCCTGATTTGCTAATTCCTTTGCCATACATTAAATCAAATTCAATAACTTTAAATGGTGGAGAAACTTTGTTCTTAACCACTTTAACTCTTGTTGTATTTCCAATAATGTTGTCTTTTTCTTTAATTGCTCCAATTCTTCTAATATCCATTCTAACTGATGCATAGAATTTAAGTGAGTTTCCTCCTGAAGTTGTCTCGGGACTTCCAAACATGACACCTATTTTCATTCTGATTTGGTTAATGAAAATTACCATAGTATTTGTTCGAGAAATTGAACTCGTTAGTTTTCTTAAAGCCTGACTCATTAATCTTGCTTGAAGACCTACATGATGATCTCCCATATCACCTTCTATTTCAGCTCTTGGAGTTAATGCGGCGACATAGTCTATAACAAGCACAGATATTGAACCTGACTTAATTAAAGTATCGGCAATCTCCAAAGCTTGTTCACCAGTATCTGGCTGAGAGATTAATAATTCTTCGGTATCTACACCTAATTTTTTTGCATAAATTGGATCTAATGCATGCTCAGCATCTATAAATCCACAAATGCCACCTGTTTTTTGAGCTTCGGCTACTACTTGTAAAGCAAGTGTTGTTTTTCCAGACGCCTCTGGTCCATAAATTTCAATAACTCTTCCTTTTGGCAATCCACCAATTCCAAGTGCCAAGTCTAAACTTAAGGATCCTGTTGAAATAGAATCTATGTCCATTGTCGTTTGCTGGCCAAGCTTCATTACTGAACCTTTTCCAAAATTATCTGTAATTTGACTGATTGCTGCGTCTAAAGCTTTATTCTTTTCTTTGTTTTCCAAATCTTTGTCTTTGGTAGATTTAACTACCTTTAAATTATTCTTTGTCATTTATTGCCTTTTTTTTGTTTTTTAATGCTCGAATCATGCTTTTATTATGTACCACTTTTGTTCTCATTAGCAAGTTTTTTATTTAGGTACCACTAGTAGCTATACCCACACAATTATATTTGGCGTATTTTATGAGTATTTTTCCTTAACATATATATTACGCCATATATTAATGTTAATTTTGGCATAGAGTTGACGTAGTAATTTGTTAATTATTGGGTATAAACGGAGCAATTGGAGGAGATACGCACTACTCCAATAAATATTATTTTAATTTAAGATAGCTGCTATTAAGTAAACCAACTGATTTAAGAAGATTGTATTGAGCAAGCAAGTAATTTCTTTCAGAATTTGACAAAGAAACTTTTGCATTAAGCAATAATGTATTTGATTGAATTACATCTAAGGTGGTTCTTCCAGAACCTCTTTCATATTCAGCAGTAATTCCTTCGTTTGCAATCTGCGCAGCTCTAACTTGTAATCTAACGGAGTCTAAAAAACTTTTAGAGAACTGAAGATTGGCCCATGCAGTCGCAACAATTGTATCGTTTGTTTTAATAGCATTATCTAGCAATAGTCTTTGTCTGGTTTTTAAACTTTGATTTTTACTAATTGTAACTCTTTTTTTTCCGCCAGAATAAAAAGGCCAGCTTACAGTTGCTTTTAAAACATCTTTTTCTCTTTTATCGTATGTTGAGCTTAAATCATCAGAATAAGATCTCTCAAGTGATAAAGTTGCAGTTGGTTTTAAGTCTGATTCTGCAATTTCAATATCTTTTTCGGATTGCTCTAACTCTAATTTAGCGATAGTTATGTTTGGATTATTTTGTTTGGATAAATCTATTGCACCATTCAAAGTTTGAGGCATTGAAACAATTGATTCTGAAGTTTTTTCAAGACTTTTTAGATTTGAAATTTTACCAATTATATTTTCATAATTTAATTTATTAGTAACAATTTCATTTTTTGCTTGAATAAATTGTGCTTGAGCACCTGCTAAAGAAGATTCGGATTGCGCTAAATCAGATACAGTAATTTGTCCTCTCTCCAATCTAACTTTATCTGTTTCAACTTGCCTTTCTAAGAGACTTAAGTTTCTTTGATTAATTGTTAATTTTTCGTTTGCCAAAATTAGACCGCTATAAGCTTCAATTGCTTTATAAAGAATATCTTGTTCTTTTTTTAATAATTTAGCTTCTGCTAAATTTATTCCAATTTTTTTCTTCTTATATTCGGCATCTCTACCAAAATCGATTAAAGTTTGTTCTATCTTTATGGAAGTTGTTAAAGGATCAACATCGGTAATAGAAGCATCTCCTCCACTTTGATTAGTCAACTTATTAGTTGATTCTTTGCTCTTTGATCCAGTAATAGATGCTGAGGGTAGATAATCTGCTTTTGAAATTGTAAGATCTTCTTGTGAAACCTTAATATTTTCTCTTTCAGCATTTAATTCTGTATTATTTTTGTAAGTTTGAATTAATGCTTCTTTTAAAGTCAACGCAAATACATTGCTAGTACCAAGCATTACAACAATTATTATTAAAAAAACTTTTCCCATTACTTTCTATAATTTATTGTTTTGATTTGATGATTACTATTTAAATTCAAAATAATCGAGGCATATTTTGGCGCATCTTTAAACATATTCTGAGTAATTCTTTGATAAGTTTGCATAAAATTTATTACTTCTCCTTTACTCATTATTTTTAAATTTTTATTATTTGCTGACGTGAACCAAAGTTTTTTTTCTTGTTTTATACGCCATTTTTGAAGCAAACCAAAGTTCTTTGCTTTCATATATAAAAGGCAATCCAAATAACAAAAAAGTTTTTTATATTTTGTTTTAAGTTGATCATTAACATACTTTCTCCAAATTAAATTTGGATCATCTGTTTTCTCTAAAGAATTTATAGTTTTTTTTAACATGCTTTTTTTTTCCGGCCTCGCTCCCACACACCACCCTTCAAATATTATTACATCTGGTTTTTTTTTAATTTTATACCAATAATTTTTTTTACATCTATCATCAAAAGCTTTATCAAATTTGGGCAATTTTAAACTTTTAAAATTATTTTTTTTTAATCTTTTAAAAAAATTTAAGATAATATTTGTATCATGCGTTCCTGGAACACCTCTGATCATGAATAATGGATGTATTTTTTTAGATAAAAAAAATCTTTCTTTTCTTGTCTTATAAAAGTCATCAATAGAAATTCTAAATACATTTAATTTAAAATATTTTTTTAAAATCAACGTTACTATTGAAGAAATTGTAGTTTTTCCGGACCCCTGACCTCCGCCAAGTCCTAGAATAAATGTTTTTTTATTATTTAGCTTTTCTGTTATCCAAAAACACGTTGGTATTAAGAATGTCTTAATCATTCTATCTTTATTTTTAAATTTTTCGGCTGATGTTTCTTGGGAATTAATAAATTTAAAACAATCTTTCTTAACTTTTTTGTAACACTCGTTAACAGACTGCATTAATTTACTATTTTTTTTGGTCTAAAGGATGGTTTTCTCCATCATTAACTGGAACATTTTCTATCTCAAATGGTTTCACACCTTCAATGCAAGCAATATTTACACCATATATCTTTGGATTGCTTCTAGGTCTGTTGTGAGTGTGAATACCACAATTTGAGCAAAAGTAATGTTTGGCAGTATTTGTATGATATTGATAAAGTTTTAAAAGCTCTTCTCCTTTAACAAGTTTAAAATCTTCTGGTCCTATCACTCCTATAATGTATCCTTTTCTTTTGCACATAGAACAATTGCAACGCATAATTTTTTCAAATCCTTTTTCAGGAACATTCACTTCTGCTTCCACTCCCCCACAATGACATGTTAGTTTTTTCATTTATATTTCTCCTTTAGTTTTTTAATCATCTAATATCTAGCCATCGTAAAAACCAAGCTCTTTGAGTACGGTCTTTAATTCTTCTAAAGTTACTTTCCTAGAAATTTTTTTTTAGCACCTTTCCATACTACCTTATTTTTTTTTGCAAATTGTTTACAGGCACCATTTTCACATCCAAATGTTCCTCCCTCAGCAGCACCTACGTTATCATCATTCCACCATACCCAAATGTAAGGACCTAGTACATTATGTATAAAAAAATAGTTTGCATATCGAGCTTTTCCATCTGATGTTTGCATTGTCATGCCGGGCAAATTTTTTTCTTTAAAACTTTCTGCAGTTAATTTTTCAGTAAGGTATATATGAAAAAATTTTACGGCATCATCGTTTAATTTTAGCGGACCAGATCCCTTTTTTATTTTTGTTGAATCGCCTGCCAATGTATTTACTGACAGAAAAAAGCTGAGAACCACAATCCCTAAAATTTTTTTCATATTTAATGTGGAGTTCAAATTATCCTTGGTTAAAGTTATCCACAATAACACAAAATCTGGTTTCAATGTTCTCGTTTTGATTCACTTTTGATTCACTTCCAGACTCAAAATACAACCTGATTGACACCATTGAATAACTTGTATATTAATGAGAACAAAATAAGAACATTTATGAATTTAACTATTCCCTACTATTTGCACAAAGCTGGAGCTGGATTTCCTTCACCTGCAACGGATTATATTGAAGAGGATATTGATCTTAACATTCACTTAATCAAAAATGTTCCAGCAACTTTTGTTATTAGAGTTCAGGGTAAATCAATGACCGATATTGGAATTAATGATGGCGATCTACTAGTTGTCGACAAAAGTTTAAATCCTAAAAATTTCTCAACAGTCATTGCAAATATTCATGATGAACTAGTTGTTAAAAATTTTGTTCAAGTAAGAAATAAAAAATTTCTAACATCATGTTCTAAAGGATTTGAAGATCGAATTTTAATCAATGAAGAAGAAGATGTTTTTATTTGGGGAGTTGTAACTTATGTTATCCACTCAGCATACTAAAAAAATAGCTTTAATAGACTGTAATTCTTTTTATGTATCTTGTGAAAGATTGTTTAATCCTAAAATTAGAAAAAAACCTGTTGTGGTTTTGTCCAATAATGATGGTTGTATTATCTCAAGATCTAACGAAGCAAAAGCTTTAGGAATTAAAATGGGTGAGCCTTATTTTAAAGAAAAAGATATAATTGTTAAAAACAATGTTCAAGTTTTTTCATCAAACTATTCTTTATATGGCGATATATCAAGAAGAGTGATGAGAACTCTTAAACGCTTTAATTCTGAAATAGAAATTTATTCAATTGATGAAGCATTTTTGGATTTGTCAAATTTTTCCGATGACGAAGTTGAAGATGTGGGTCATGAAATTAGAAATGTAGTTTTAAAATGGACAGGTATACCAACAAGTATTGGTATTGCTAAGACTAAGACGCTAAGTAAAGTTGCAAATCATATTGCTAAAAAAAAACAATCTGGTGTTGTTAGTTTAATAGGAATTAAAAATATTGATTCAATATTAGAAAAAGTAGAGATCAATGATGTTTGGGGTGTTGGCAAACAATTAACTAAATTTTATCATAAAAGTAGAATTTATAATGCAAAGCAATTAAAAAATGTATCTAGCACATGGATTAAAAAAAGTTCTAATGTTTTAAGTTCTAGAACAGCAATGGAACTTAGGGGTATTTCTTGCATTGATTTGGAAACAACAAGTTCAAAAAGAAAAAGTTGTGTAGTTTCAAGATCATTTGGGCAAAGAGTAGAAAGTTTTCAAGAATTAAAAGAGGCGATTGCAAGTTATTCTTTAAATGCTTCAGAAAAAATTAGATCAGAGTCTTTAGTTACAAAATCAATAACAGTTTTTATTAGAACAAGTCCTTTCCAAAGTAGATTTGGGTATTATTCAAATTCAAAAACAATAGATTTTCCAATAGCTACAAACAACAGCATTGAAATAGTTAAAGCGGCTCTAAATTGCCTAGAAACTATTTTCAAAAATGGCTATCGATATCAAAAGACAGGCGTGATGTTGTCTCACTTATCTGATTCAGTTGGTGGTAAAAATTTATTTTCTTCTGAAAAAGATGAAAAAATAAATAGCTTAATGAAATCTATTGATAATACTAATTACAGATATGGCAGATCAACTTTAAGTCTTGCAAGTGCTGGTGTTCACAAAAAATGGAATACAAGAAGACAGCATTATTCGAAAATAGATACAGCTGATTTTTATTGTCTACCAACGATTAAAGCTATTTAATTATTGCTACCTTGTCTCTTTTTTTTTCTTTTCTAACTTCATCAAAATATACAATGGTTGTTGGTACTTCAGTGTGCTTATGATAATCTTTGCATTTATCATAGAGGTTTATTGAAGTTTTGTGTCCATACCACTTTTTTCTCTGTAACTTATAAAAAGCAGTATTTTCTTTTGTTGTAGAGCCTTTTTCTTCAAAACATTTTTCAATTTCATCAATATTTTTATAATTTAAATATCTTGTGATACCTGTTCGATAAACTCCAAATTTATAATAAACATATTGCTTTGTTTTTGTTGGACCTTTGTAATCATACTTTAATTCATTATTTGCCCATACTTTAAAGAAACCATCTTTTTTTTTAGACCATTTTACGTTAACTAAAATGTCATACCAATTTCCAGGCATTACATTTTTCCCAACAAGTTTTCTTTCATCATAATCATCATCACCAATTGTTCTAACAACTGAATAACTATAGTTTCTCTCCTTAAACATAAAAACTGGTTGACCCTTCTTTTGATGAAATTGTCCATAATTATTACTTAGTGGAAAAAGGTTTTGATGATCTTCTAGAAAATAAATTGACCAGGAGAACCAATATTCTCCTTTGCTCATATAGTCTTTTTTCCCTCCGGCAGTTAATTCGTGACGTTCTCGATCATTTTTGCAATCACTCCATTCACCATCTTCATCTTCTCCACAATCGCCCGATCTGACCTCAAACCTAATTGATTTATTTCCTGCTCTTACAGGGTGGCCATCTTTTTTATCCACAACTTGCATACCATAGTCTTTGTAATATTTGCCTGTTAAACTTTTATATAATTTTTTAAATCCAGATGAAGTATCTTTAGGAAGTTTAACTATCATTTCAGTAAATCCAATATTAGACCATAAAAAACATATAACCAATATTGCTAAAAATTTTTTCACAACTTTAAATCATCAATATTTAAAATATTTGATAACGAGTTATTAAGCTCTTCTAAATTTTCTCTCCCAGAAATTACAAATACTGAAACTAACAATGCTATAACCAATATTACTGGGATGAACATAATAACTGTAATATTTTGATGAATTAAAAATATATAGACTAATAAAAATAATATAGATCTTATTAAAACATTTATTTTAAAAACACTTATAATCGAAAGAGAATGTACAATTAAATTCTTAAAACTCATTTTTGATGGGCCAAAATATCTTATTCCTTTTACAGATGAAAATGCTGCTGTATCTCGAGCAACTTTTGTAAGCGAGCCTGAAAAACTGCTCCATGTAGCTTTTTCTTTTACCATTTTATCGACAGTTGATTTAGGCAAACATGTATAGTTTCCAAATTTTATTGACTTACCTGTAAATGTAAAAGTAATTATTTTATGAAAAAAATAACAAAATTTAAAAAATATTCCTTCAAATCTTTTTGTTCTCTCACCAACTATAGGTTTATCAGGATTATAATTTAAATTATCAACAAATTCTTTAATTTCTTCTGGTCTATCTTCGCCATCACCATCCATTGGAATTACATAATCAAATTCTTCTTTTTCAAGAATATGTTTTAATCCTGAGGCAATACATCTTGCATGGCCTTTATTTTCTTTCATATTAATTACTTTAATAGTTTTAATATTTTTCAAATTTAATTGATTTTCTGGTCTTATTTCGGTTGATGCATCGTTAACTATAATTACTGAAAACTCTGCATTTAAATCAGAAATTTTACTATCAATATTTTCTAAAAGTTTAAATATAGATTGCCAATCATTATAAATTGGAATTATGATTTTAATTTTTTTCATTAGTTAATTTTATTAATCCATTCTTTTTTTTTATCATCTTTTAAAAAAGAAGATTTAAATGAATTGATAATAAGTGTTTTGGTTTCTATAAATGAAAGATTAAGTGCTAATTGCGTTTCAATTAAATTTTTATTTAAATACCCTCCAAAATAAGCAGGGTCATCAGAATTAACCATAACTAGCAAACCTTTATTTAACATTTTTTTTAAATTATGATTTTCAATTTTATCAAATACACATAGCTTTATATTAGATAAAGGACAAACTGTGAGAGGTACTTGTGTTTTTTTTAATTCTTCAACTAATTTTTCGTCCTTTAAACTTTGAACACCATGATCAATCCTCTTAACTTTAAGTAGATTGATACTGTCCCAAATATATTCTGGTGATCCTTCTTCGCCTGCATGTGCAACAGTTAAAAAACCTTCGTCTCTCGCTTTTTTAAACAATTTTTCAAATTTTTTTGGAGGATTTCCTAATTCTGATGAATCAAGTCCCACTCCTATAATCTTATCTTTGTGTTTTATTGCTTGATCTAAAACTTTAAACCCAGATTCTTCATCTAAATGTCGCAGAAAACACATTATAATTTTAGAAGTTAAACCAAACTCTAAATTAGCTTTGTCTAGTGCTTTACTGATTCCGTTGATAACAATGTCGAAAGATATTCCTCTATTAAGATGAGTCTGGGGATCAAAAAAAATTTCAGTATGAACAATATTATCCTCGTTACATTTTAGTACATAAGCCCAAGTAAGGTCAAAAAAATCTTTTTCATGAATTAATACTTTTGAACCCTGATAATAAATATTTAAAAAAGAATCTAAGTTTTTAAAATTGTAAGCAGATTTAACTTCCTCAACATTGTTATAAGGAATTGAAACATTGTTTCTTTTAGCAAGCTCAAACATATGTTCTGGTTCAAGAGTTCCTTCAATATGTAAATGCAATTCAGCTTTTGGAACTTTTTTTATAAATTCAATTATTTGATCGTTCATTTATATCTTTATTTCCGGAAATGATGGAGAATTTATTTTATCCCCATGTTTTAATTTAACTTCTGGAAAAGGTGGAGAAACTTCACCTTTTCTTTTTGCAAAAGTTGCATCATCTCCAACAAATCTCACTGAAAATGCTCTTCTTTTATTTGGACTACTATTTCCAGGTGCACCATGAATAATTGAAAAATTAAATGCAATAAGATCTCCTGGGTTTAATTCCCATGATGCAACTTCATAGTCCTTTCTGTTAGCGCTTATATCTGGAACAATTTCTAAGCTTTCATCTTTTTTTTCATAAGCATTTCCAAAAAATTTTGTGGGTAAATATTTTTTATTCCAAGTGTGTGAAAATTTTACAAATTCTGGGCATACTTCTTTTATAATTTTGTCTAAAGGAATCCATAAACTACAATTATCTTTACCATCTACACAATAATAAGGTTGATCTTGGTGCCATGGAGTTCTTTTTTTTGCGCCTGGTTCTTTAATTAAAACGTGTTCATGAAATAAATTAACTTTTTTTGACTGCATTAATTGAGCTGCGATTTTTGCTATATCCGAATTAAATATAAAGTTTTTATATTCTTCTATTCTTTGCCAATTACAGTAGTCGTCGTAAAAGATTTCCTTACCGTTTTTTTGTTCATAAACACACTTATATTTACTTGGGTTTAGAAAATTTTTTTCGATACCCTTTGTTAACCTTTCTAACCAATCACCTGATATAACATTACGAAGCAAAGCAACGCCTTGTTTTTTATAATCATTTATTGTTTCTTCATTAACAAACATATTTAGATATTTTACGAAACTTAATTGTTTCCGTATATAATTTTAAAATCTTCTTTTTCAGTACAAAAATAATGCAGCCAAATAGAAATATAAGTGTAAATTGCAACTATAAACATTGATTGAGATCCTGTTGCAGTTGCAAAAGCAAATGGTATACCAATTCCAAAAGCATACATAGCATTAGAAGACCACTTAAAAATTCCTCTTTTTTCAAAAGGCATATCTCTATATTTTGTATCAAAATGATCAGCACCAGTAGCTCTTAAAAATCCAAAATATTTCTTAACTGAATACATTGTATAAGCGCCTGGAATAAATAATATCAATCCTAATATCCAAGCAAACCATCCGGGTTTATATAAAGAACCATAGTCAACAAAGCACAAGACAATCGCAGAAAGTCTTGAGATAATTAAAATAAAAAAAAGTATTGTGTATCCTTTAAATCCAATAGTATTACTTATTGATTTCCAACATAATTCTGATCTCCAACAAATCCATACATAAGCCTGATGAATTAAAGGAATAGACATGGCAAACATAAACCAGCTTAAAGCACTTATCCCAAGAAATGTATTGGTATTACTTCCAAGATCAACAAATTGAGTTCCTATATAAAATAAAACAATAGTTCCACCCAAATGCCAAACCTGATGTCTAAAGAAAAATTTTAATTTATTTTCAATCATTTAAATTTAACACATTTATTTTTTACTTTTCCTATTTTAAATGAAGCATCAGGATCTTCTCCTTCTGTAGAAAAATAATCACCACATAAAGTTAAGCCTTCACCGTATGTCCATATCAATCTTCTATGATTACCATCTATTCCAAACTTGCTTAATTGGTAGGATAAATTACCAGCAATCCACTCATCACCTTCTATAGAAGTAAAAAAATATCCCATAACTCCACTGCCATAACCAAATTCAAAGTTCGTTTTTTCATAGTGTTCTATTCCCCAACGCTTAACATCAAAATCTGGTAATTCTTTTTCCCACTTTAGCAAAATATCTCTTGCTATTTTTTTTCCTTGATAGTCTGTTCTTTTGTCTGTTTGTGTAATTGAAACATAGGCATAAGCAAATGGAGAGAAAATAAATAATATTACAAACAATATAGTAAAGCCTTTTAGTTTATTTAAATTAATTTTTGATTGAAAAATGTAAATTACTAAAACTCCAAAGAACAAATAAAAAGGTGTCATCCACATGGTTCTAATCTTAACTCCCATAATCATAGAAGTTAAAAACACCAAAACTATTGGGACAATATTTATTGCTAATAAAAATAATAACTTATTATCTTTAAAGTTTAATTTAGTTTTTAATTTATTATTCAAAAATAATAGCATTAAGAAGAAAGGTATTAATATTACAATTTGCTTTCCTAAAAATATTAATGGATGCTTAATATGGTTTAAAATATTTGGATCTTCTGTTCCTGTTCTGTGAAGACCGTAAATAATTGTTATGTAATCATTTTCGCTTATCCAAACCAGATGGTTAAATATTATAAAAAAAAATGGGACTAGTGAAAACAAACATTTAAAATCAATTCTTTTAGTATAAATCAAATAAATTAAATAAATATCTATTGCTAGCCCAAGATAGATAAATAAGTATTTAGATAGAAAACTTAATGCTGAAAAAAAGCCAAACCAAAACCAAGCTGAATATTTATTTTCCTTTACCCCTCTCCAAAAAAATAAAACTGATAACGCCCAGAAAGGTATCAAACAAACATTTACGTTAAATTCAGGAGTAGTGAAATTATAAAAGTAAATTCCTTCTAATAATAAAACTGACAATAGGCAAAAAATTTTATTTTCAAAAAAATCTTCCGCAAGTTTAAAAACAGCAAAAAAAGAAATGATAATACAAATTTGACTTAATAAATAATAAGCCCAATCTTGTGTACCAAAAAAAAAATAAAATGTATCAGCCACAAATGCGGTCATTGGTGGATGTTTATTAAATCCCCAATCTAAATTACTTCCCCAAGCTAAGGCCTCGATGGTATCGAGAGGTAAATTATTATTTGTTAAATATGGTATCGTAGTCCATATAATTAGGTGGGTTGTAAGAAAAATATAAAATAAATTTCTTAAATTCTTTTTATTTAAAGCCATTTTATTAAATTTATACAATTAATGCTTTCTTGACACTCATTAAATGATGAATATATTCTCCTGTTTTTAAATGTAGATATGGTTAGAAACTCTAAAACATACATTCCAAAATTAAAAGAAAAGTACATGTGTGCAAAACACTTAGCTTATTTCAAACGAAAGCTATTAGATTGGAAAACTGAGCTAGTAAAAACTAATAATGAAGCTCTCTATAATAGTTCATTAGATGACAACAGCGCTTCTGCTGACATTGTTGACCAAGCAAGTTCTTATACGGAAAAGAATGTTGGAATGAGAGCAATCAATAGACAGATTAAATTAATTTCAAAAATCGATGCTGCATTAAAAAGAATAGAAGATGGAACCTATGGCTATTGCAAAGAAACAGAAGAACCCATTGGTTTAAAAAGATTAATGGCTAGACCTGTTGCAACACTATCTATAGCTGCCCAAGAAAAACACGAAAAAGAAGAAAAAGTATTTGCTAGCGATTAAGGTTGAGGAATAATCTCTCCTCTTTTCATAAAGTCATAACCTTTAATAACCGCTTCTCTATTTGCTATTTCTAAATACCATCTAGTCAAATTTTTATAATTTTTAATCCTAATATCATGCCAATCATGTCTTGCAATCCAAGGAAATGTTGCAATGTCGGCAATTGAGTAATTATCTCCAGCAAGATATTTTGATTGACCTAATCTTTCATCTAAATCGCCATATATAGTTTTGGTTATTTTAAAATATCTTTCTTCGCCCCATTTATCCTTTCCAGAATTGTAACGATGAAATTGATGGTGTTGCCCCAGCATTGGACCAACATAGCCCATTTGGGCCATTAACCATTGGTTAATTTTTGTTCTATCTTTTTGTTCATAAAATTTATTACTTTTTTCTCCTAAATACATAAGGATAGCTCCAGATTCAAAAACAGCTTCTTTATTATTTTCATGATCAATGATTACTGGAATTTTACTAAAAGGACTAATTTTTCTAAATTCTGGTTTAAATTGTTCACCTTTTGAAAAATCTCCTCCAGGATTAATCTTTATTTTGGTAACTTTGTATTCAAAACCAATTTCTTCAAGCATAATTGAAATTTTTTTACCATTTGGAGTATCTGCTGTTAAAAGTTCAATCATCTTTTTTAATACCTAATCTGCTATGAACACTTTTAGACGTGGTAGTAAATTCAAATCTTAATTTTTCATCAGGTCTTGCATATTTAAAACAACCTCTAGCAGCAAGTGCACCTTCATGAAAACCCGAAAGAATTAATTTTAATTTACCTGGATATGTGCATATATCACCTATAGCAAATATTCCTTTTTGGTTTGTTTCAAAATTTTCTGTATTAACTGGTATATGTTTTTTATCTAAATTTAGTCCCCAATTAGCAATTGGACCAAGTTGCATAATTAATCCAAAAAAGCCTAACAGATAATCTGTTTCTATATTTTTTATACCACCATCATCATGTTTGATGCCAATACTTTCAATTTTTTTATCGCCTTTAATTGAGCTTAATTGATATTTGGTTAATAATTCAATTTTACCTTCTTTGCTTAATTCTTTAACTTTATCAACGCTAGCTTGGACTCCTCTAAATTCATCTCTTCTGTGTATCAATTGAACCTTTGAAGTTGCAGAAAGTTCAATCGCCCAATCTAAGGCTGAATCTCCACCACCAAAAATAGCTACAGTTTTATCTTGAAAAATTTTCTTATCTTTTACTGAATAATAAACAGATTTACCTTCAAATTTTTCACATTCTTTAACTGAAAATTTTCTTGGCTCAAAAGAACCCACTCCACCAGCAATTACAATATTTGGTGAATTAAATTTAGTGCCTTTACTTGTTTTAATAATCCATTTTTGATTTTCATTTTTTATTTCTTCAACTCTCTCATCTAAATAAAAGTTAAAATCAAATGGTTTAATTTGTTCAATTAAATTATTAGTTAATTCTTCACCAGTACATTCGGGAATTGCTGGAATATCATAAATTGGTTTATCAGGATAAAGTTCAATACATTGTCCTCCAATTTTATCTAAATTATCAATGATCT
>Ga0187833_10002082_pt1 | contig 21943 bp, 22 predicted proteins | sample ETNtaG_37_FD_167968 | JGI IMG/M metagenome (GOLD analysis project Ga0187833, IMG submission 167968) | Marine microbial and viral communities from oxygen minimum zone, Eastern Pacific Ocean - ETNP2014_SV_400_PacBio MetaG (Illumina Assembly) | ecosystem: Environmental > Aquatic > Marine > Hypoxic...
GAATTTAATTATTATGGTTATAAACACTCACTAACGGAGAGATGGCTGAGCGGTTGAAAGCACCGGTCTTGAAAACCGGCAAAGGGGCAACTCTTTCCTGGGTTCGAATCCCAGTCTCTCCGCCATTTATTCTTTGTACATATAATCTTTATACAATTTTGTGATTTTGTTTTCGGTTATTTGAAATTCAGTCTTCATTCCTTGTTTAAATTTAAAAAGATTGTCATCATCAATATTTAGGAAATTTAATAAATTTTCTAATTCTTCATTATTTAATTGATTGATAATATCTTTGACAAAAGATTTTAAAAGAATATCCATTTCTTTTGTTCCCCTATAAGTAGATCTATAAATAATTTTATTTTTTAACTCATCGATATCTAAAGCCATAATAATTAGTATATTATATTAATAATAAAAAATATGAATAATTATGAATATTTATTACAGGATCTAATTAAATTAAAAGGAGTTGGAAAAAAAACAGCAGCGACTTTAAAAAGAATAAAAATTAATAGTTTGTTTGATTTACTTTTTAGAGCACCACATTCATATACTGACAGAACACAAAAAATAAAAATTAATGAATTACAAGTAGGTAAAATTTCAACAATAAATGTAGTAGCAAAAAAATACTCTTTTCCAAGAATTAGAAATTTGCCTAATAAAGTAATTTGTGAAGATGAGACTGGAACAATGGACTGTGTTTTTTTCAATAGTTATGAAGGATATATAAGAAAAATACTCCCATTAAATGAAGAAGTGATCATAAGCGGAAAAGTCAATTACTTTAGAAATAGATATCAAATAACAAACCCTAGCTATGTATCTAAAGAAAATAGTCTAGTTGAAAGAATACATAATAAATATAGTTTAACAGAAGGTATATCGGAAAAAATTTATAATAAGATTATAAATCAAATTTTAGAAAATCTACCTAATTTAACAGAATGGTTAAGTCCTTTAATTTTAAATAAGTTTGGTAATGAATCATGGAAAGATTCAATTTCAAAACTCCATGATCCAAAAAATATTGGAAACTTTAAAAGCAATTTTTACAAAAGATTGGTTTTTGATGAAATTTTAGCTTCTTTTTTAGTTTTTTCGGAAATTAGAAAAACTATTAAAAAAATGAAAAAAAAAAATAAAAAATTTACAAATAAAAACTTTCTAAAAATTAAAAAAAAATTAAGATTTAAACTCACAAATGACCAAAATAAAGTTTTAAATGAAATAAATTACGATTTAGCTTCACAGTCTAAAATGTTTAGAATTTTACAAGGAGATGTAGGAAGTGGTAAAACAATCGTTGCTTTAATTTCGGCTTTAAATGTTATTGAATCAGGTTATCAAGTAGCATTGATGGCACCAACTGAAATTTTAGCTAATCAACATTATTTGTTGGCAAAAAAAATATTTCCAAAAAATATAAAAATTGATTTAATAACTGGAAAAACCGATCTCAAAACAAAAAATGAAATGCAACAAAAAGCAAAAGATTGTGATTTAAAAATGATTTTTGGAACTCATTCGTTGTTTCAAAAAAAGATGATTTTTGGAAAACTTGGTTACATAATTATTGATGAACAACATAAATTTGGTGTTAAGCAAAGAAAAGCTTTGTCAGATAAAGGAGGGAATAATTGTGATGTTTTATTAATGTCAGCTACACCTATACCTCGTACACTTACTATGACAATTTATGGCGATATGGATCTATCTGTGATTAAAGAAAAACCAAATATTAGAAAAGAAGTTAAGACTTATAGCAAAATTGATAATAAAATAAACGATGTTATTAAATTTGTAAAAAAAGAAATTCAAATTGGTAATCAAATTTTTTGGGTTTGTCCTTTAATTGAAGAGTCAAAAAAATTAGATCATCAATCTGCAATTAAAAAATATGAATTTTTGAATAAAATATTTCCAAATGAAGTAGCAATAATTCATGGAAATATTGAATCCTTTGAAAAAGAAATGGTGTTAAATAAATTTCTTGAAAAAAAATATAAAATTTTAGTTTCAACAACTATTATTGAAGTTGGAATAGATTTTCCAAATGCTAATGTGATTGTAATTGAGAATGCAAATAAATTTGGCTTATCTCAATTACATCAATTAAGAGGTAGAGTTGGCAGAGGTGAAAAACAAGCCACTTGTATACTAATGTTTAAATCAAATTTAAATGAGAATGCTAGAAAAAGAATTAATATTTTAAAACAATCAAATGATGGTTTTTTTATATCAGAAGAGGATATGAAATTGAGAGGATTTGGTGATTTATTAGGTTTTAAACAAAGCGGTATTAAAAATTTCCGATTAGCAGATCCTATACAAAATCATGATTTGTTTTTTTTGGCTGAAAAGGAAATTAAAAGAATAGAGGAAGAAGAAAAAAATTTAATTAAATACAAACCATTGATCAAACTGTATGATCAAGCTGAAATAATCAATGATTTAGTTTAGTTAACTGGGTTTGATGTGCCCGCAGATACAATAAATTTTGAAGCTTCTTCAAAAGTCATATCTAAATAAATTACTTCATCTTTGGGAAACATTAATAAGAAACCACTTGTAGGATTTGGTGTAGTTGGTACAAAAACATTAACCAAATCTTTATTAGTTTTCTTTGATATTTCACCTTGATTTTCTTTGGTTACGAATGCTACGGCCCAACTACCCTTTCTTGGATACTCAATTAAAACTACACTTTTTTTGCTTTTTCTTTTTGGCGTAAAAGTTTCAGTCATTTGTACAATGGCAGAATAAATTGTCCTTAAAATAGGAATTCTCTTAAACAAATCATTGACTAACTGAAGAATTTTTTTTCCTATAAAAGAAAGGGATAAACCACCTATAAATGTAATAAAAATTACTGATAAAATAATTTCTAGACCTGGTATTGAATAAGGCAAATAACTATTTGGATTAATTTCGTCAGGAATTAACTTTGATGAAATTCCTATGAGAAATTTTATTAAATAAAGCGTTATACCTATTGGTACAAGAACAACAATCCCAGTAAAAAAATAATTTCTTAATCTTGCAATTACTGAAATACTTCTTCTTTTTAATCTAGCCATATTGAATCAAGTAATTTAGTATTATATTTATTTAAAACATGAATAGAAGAAATTTTTTACATTTAATAGGCTGTGGTTGTTTATCTATAGGAATTAAATCATGCACGACTACACCAATTACTGAAAGAAAACAGTTAAAATTAATACCTGAAGCTAAATTAAATGCAAAAGCAGCGCAAATATATGAAAAAATTAAAGAAAAAGAGAAATTAATTAATAATGAAAAATTAACAGAAATAAAAACCATAGGAAAAAGAATGGAATATTCGATTAGTGAATATTTTTATAAAGCAAATATTCCCGATCCAACAACCAATTTTGATTGGGAATATATTCTTATTGACAAAAAAAAAGTTAAAAATGCTTGGTGCATGCCTGGTGGAAAAATTGCTGTTTATACAGGTATATTAGAAGTAACAAGAAATACCAATGGATTAGCTGCAGTGATGGGACATGAGATTGCCCATGCAGTTGCAAAGCATTCTAGTGAAAGAGCTAGTAGAAATGTAGCAATAAATGTTGTTACAAAAGTTACAGATATTTTGTCTGGAGGTAAACTTTCTACTGTTAATAGAACAACCGGAATGAATACAGTTGGTCTATTGACTCAAATGGGAATACTTAATCCTTTTAATAGAAAACAGGAAAGTGAAGCTGATTACTTGGGTTTAATTTTTTCCTCCTTATCTGGTTATGATATACGTGAAACAGTCAAAGTTTGGGAAAGAATGAAAGAAGCAAATAAAGGTAAGACTCCTCCGGAATTTATGAGCACTCATCCTTCTCCGGATAATAGGATAAAAAAAATTAATGAATGGATGAATGAAGTTATTATTAAGTATCCACCAATTAAATAAGCCTAGTAAGTGGTGAGCTGTATTGGATTCGAACCAATGACCCATTCCTTAAAAGGGAATTGCTCTACCAACTGAGCTAACAGCCCACTACCCAAAACATACACATTCAAAATGAAAATGCAACGTTAGGAACTGCACTGTATAGTCAATAAAGTTATATTTTTCAAACATAATTTTAATTTATGTGTGCTCTTTTATTAATGGAATCTGTACGGTTATTTTAAGTGTGCACTTTTGTTTTAGTGAATTACACGCCAAAAGTTGAACACAAAGTGAGCACACAAGTTTTAAATCGGCGTTTAACAGCAATAGAAGCTAGATATTTAAGGTGTACACTATGTTAAAAGGGAATTGCTCTACCAACTGAGCTAACGGCCCAACGGGATTTCTTATATTGATTTTTTTCAGTTAATCAATCGCAAATACTTATAACTTGTTAATATATTCATCATGGAATTGAGAAAAAGTCCCATTTTTTATATTTTCTCTAATTGATGACATTAATTCTTGATAAAAATTAATGTTATTCAATGTAATCAACATGGATCCAAGCATTTCGTTAGTATTAAATAAATGATTTAAATAATTTTTTGAATATTTGTATAAATTAAAGTTTATAGTATTTTTATCTAATGGTTCATTGTCATTTTTGTGTTTGGCGTTTCTAATATTTATTCTTCCTTCCCATGTAAAAGCAAGCCCAGTTCTACCGGACCTAGTTGGCAAAACACAGTCAAACATATCAATGCCTCTTTTTACTGCGCCCAGTATATCTGATGGAGTGCCAACCCCCATTAAATATCTTGGTTTATCTTTAGGCAAATGTTCTTTAACGCTATCTAATACTTCAAACATCTCGTTTTGAGTTTCACCTACAGCCAAACCACCTATTGCATAACCATCAAAACCAATTTTTATTAAATCGGATAATGACTTTAATCGTAAATCTTTGAATAAACCTCCTTGAACTATTCCAAATAAAGCTTTGTGTGGATTGTCACCAAAAGCGATTTTGGATCTCGAAGCCCAATAACTAGATAAATTCATAGAAGTTTCTATCCTTTTATAATCATTTGTTTTTTTTGGACATTCATCCATCACCATAACGATATCTGAATTTAATCCTTTTTGAATTCTTATGCTTTCTTCGGGACTAAGAATTATTTTTTTACCGTCTATATGTGATTGAAAAATTGCACCTTTTTCTTTGTCAACTCTGTTGAATTTAGATAAAGACATTATTTGAAAACCACCAGAGTCTGTTAAAATTGGTAATTTACAATTCATAAAATTATGAAGACCTCCGACAGATTGAATTCTTTCTACACCGGGTCTTAAAATTAAATGATATGTATTTGATAAAATTATCTCACTACCTGTTTTGATGATATCTTCTAAAAAAACACCTTTAACAGTTGCCTGAGTTCCAACTGGCATAAAAGCTGGTGTTTTAATGTCACCTCTATGTGTTTGAATAAATCCTAATCTTGCGTGACCTTTTGTTTCTAAAACATTAAAATTAAATTTCTTTAATGTCATTAGTTTGTAAATCTACTGGGATCTAAAACTAATAATTTTATCTGGATCTGAAACTGATCCACTTGCTCCGTCGCCTCTTTTAATCTTATCTATATACTGCATGCCTTCTACGACTTTTCCAAAGACTGTATACTCTCTGTCTAAATGAGGAGCTGCTTTAAAACAAATAAAAAATTGACTATTGGCACTATTTGGATCAGAAGATCTTGCCATAGACAAAGTTCCTTTTTCATGAGGTATATCATTAAATTCCGCTTCTAAATCTGGTAGATTTGAAGCTCCCATTCCAGCTCTTCTTAAATCAAAATCACTTGTAGAAGAATTTCCAAATTGTATATCACCTGTCTGAGCCATAAATCCATCTATAACTCTATGAAACACAACATTATCGTACTTTCCTTCTTCAGCTAATATTTTAATTCTTTCAACATGTTTTGGAGCAGCATCTTGAAATAATTCTATTTTTACATCACCATCTTTAAGTTTTAAAATCATTATATTCACCTTTGCATTTAAATTATTCGAAAACATTAAAAAAATAAAGATTATTAAATTAATTAAATATTTATTCATATTTTTTTTTTAATGAATGAATTGTACTTTTAGTTGTAAATTTTTTAACATCTCCATTTAATTCAATAATTTCTTTGATTAATCTAGATGATATTATTTGATTATTTACATCAGACATTAAAAAAATAGTTTCAATGTTCCTGTTTAATTTTTTATTCATTCCTGCCAACTGATATTCATATTCAAAGTCAGATACAGCTCTTAAACCTCTTAAAATGACATTAGATTTGTACTTTTTACAAAGAGTTGTTGTTAAAGTATTAAAAGAAATAACTTTTATTTTGTTTTTATTAAATTTTAAATCTTTAAATAATGCTTTCCTTACAATTTCAATTCTTTCTACAGCTGTAAAAAGGTTTTTTTTTTGATTTCTGTCTGAAATTGCTACAATTAAGTTGTCTACAATTTTTAATGCTTTCTTAATTACATCTACATGGCCGAATGTAATAGGATCAAAAGTGCCTGGATAAATAGCTGTTTTTTTCATTATATCAAATTATCATCAATTTTAATTGCTGATACAACTTTCTCATCCCCCGATAATTTAATAATTCTTACTCCTTGTGTATTTCTGCCAGCTATTCTAATTTCTTTGACTGCAGTTCTAATAACTCTTCCTTTATTTGTTGATATTAAAATTTCATCACCTTCATGAACAGGAAATGAAGATGCTACGTTTCCATTTCTAGCAGAATTGACAATTCCTATAATGCCCTTACCTCCTCTATTTGTAACTCTAAAATCATAATGAGAAGTTCTTTTGCCATAGCCATTTTCTGTAATTGATAAAATAAATTTTTCTTTAGCTTTAAGTTCAGATTTCTTATCTTTGTATAATTTTTCATTTTTAGTAGATTTATCATGATTAATAATAGAAAGTGATACGATGGAATCATTACCGCGCAAGTTTATACCTCTAATTCCCTTAGAGGATCTTCCTTTAAATATTCTTAACTTTCTTGCTTTAAATCTAATACATTTACCAAATTTTGTGCTCAAAATTATATCTTGATCATCTTTACAAATTTTAACACCTGCTATTTTATCATCAGCATCTAGCTTCACAGCAATTTTGCCAGACGTATTTATTGAAGAAAAGTCATCTAAATTATTTTTTCTAATTTTTCCTTTTGCTGTTGCAAAGATAATATGCATTTCTTTTGTGTCTGATATTTCATCAGGAAAAGGCATGATTGAACTAATTGATTGATGATTTTTCAAAGGTAAAATATTAAACAATGATTTTCCCCTGGACGAAGACGTCCCTTCCGGTATTTTCCAAGCTTTAATTCTATAAACAAGTCCTTCAGTTGAAAAAAATAGTACTTGTGTGTGAGTATTTACGGACAAAGTTTGCACTACAGAGTCCTCTTCTCTTGTTTTAATACCAGCTTTACCTTTTCCTCCTCTTTTTTGTTGCTTTACACTACTAAGAGCGCCTCTTTTAATATAACCCTGTAAAGTAACCGTTATAATAACACTTTCTTTTTGTATAGTTTCCTCAATATCATAATTTAAAACGGCATCAATAATTTTTGTTCTTCTTGGTACTGAAAATTTTTCCTTAATAGTTTTAAGTTCATCACTTATTACTTTTAATAATTCTTTTTTTGTATTTATAATTTTTTTGTATTGTAAAATTAATTCCACTAACTTTTTAATTTCAATTTCAATTTCATTAATACCTAAAGCTGTTAATTTCTGTAATCTAAGTTCCAAAATTGAATTAACTTGAGGTTCGGTAAATCTGTATAAATTTTCTATTTTCTTATCTTCAATTAATTTAATTAGTTTAAATGATTTTTTTAATTGCCATTTTACATTTAATAAAGATTTTTTTGCAACATCGGGGTTTTTTGAAGATTTTATGATTTTAACAACTTTATCTAAATTTTCTACTGAAACAGACAAGCCAATTAAAATATGAGCTCTATCTTCTGCTTTTTTTAAATCATATTTTGTTTTTTTAGTAACTACATCTTCTCTAAAATTTAGAAAATTTTCTAAAAAATCTTTTAAGTTGCAAGTCTTTGGTCTGTTATCAACAATCGCTAAAGTATTAAAACCAAATGAACTTTCTATTGATGTATATTTATATAGTTGTCTTTTGATAGTTTCAGGTTCAACGTTGGATCTAAGGTCTATAGCAACTCTAATGCCTACTCTATTAGATTCATCTCTTATGTCTCTAATTCCTTCTATTTTTTTATTTCTTACTAATTCAGCAATTCTCTCGTTAAGAACAGATTTGTTAATTTGATAAGGCATTGATGTAATAACCAATCTATCTCTGCCATTTTTTAAATTTTCAACTTCAATATCTCCTCTAATTTTAAATGAACCTCTGCCTGTTTTATATCCTTGCTTAATTATATCTTTACCAATAATTATTCCCCCAGTTGGAAAATCTGGACCAGGAATATGTTTCATTAATTCCTTTAATTTAATGTCTTTATTATTAATTAATGCAAGTGTTCCATCTATAATTTCACCAAGATTGTGTGGGGGTATACTTGTAGCCATTCCTACAGCGATGCCACCTGCACCATTTACTAATAGATTTGGATATTGAGCTGGCAATACACTTGGTTCTTTTTCTGTTTCATCATAATTACTTTTATATTCTACTGTATTTTTTTCAATATCATCAATGAGATATTGTGAAATCTTTGAAAGTCTAGTTTCAGTATATCTCATCGCTGCTGCTGGATCACCATCGATAGATCCAAAATTACCTTGGCCATCAATTAATGGCAAGCTCATAGAAAAATCTTGAACCATTCGTACTAAAGCATCATATACAGCTTGGTCGCCATGAGGATGATATTTACCAATAACATCTCCAACAATTCTTGCCGATTTTCTAAATTGTTTAGACCAATCAAAACCTCCTTTATGCATTGCATAAATAATTCTACGATGAACAGGTTTTAATCCATCTCTTACATCAGGAAGCGCTCTACTAATAATCACGCTCATTGCGTAGGATAAATATGATGAACTCATTTCATCATACATTGAAATAGGTTTTATATTTACATCTTTAGAAATTTCGTATTTTTGCATAAAAACTAAAATGGAATATCGTCATCCAAATCGTTTTGAACAACTTGCGAACTATCATCAAAGTTTTTTTTATTATCTTGAGATGGAATATTGTTTTGGTTTGCTCCACCAAGCATTGTTAAAGAAGAGTTGTACCCTTGTATAACTACTTCAGTAGAGTATTTATCTTGTCCTGTTTGTTCGTCTTTCCATTTTCTTGTACTTAATTGACCCTCAACATAAATTTGTGCTCCCTTTTTTAAGTATTGTTGAATAACGTTAACCAATCCTTCGTTAAAAACCACAATTCTGTGCCATTCAGTTTTCTCCTTTTTTTCACCTGTATTTTTATCTTTCCAGTTTTGACTTGTTGCAAGACTTAGTCTTGCTACACTTTTTCCATTTACCATTTGTTTAATTTCAGGATCTGCGCCTAAACGACCAATTAATAATACTTTATTTAAGCTTCCAGCCATAATATTTTAAATTAAATTGATATGAGTTATATATATATATCACAATTTTACTTGAATATTAATTTTATTAATCTAAAGCAACAAAAATTATGCTCAAAAAGATAGTTATTAAGGGTGCAAAAGAACATAATTTAAAGAATATTTCTTTAGAAATTCCAAAAGATAAATTTATAGTAATAACAGGTCTTTCTGGATCAGGAAAATCATCATTAGCTTTTGATACCATTTATGCAGAAGGTCAAAGACGGTACGTTGAAAGTCTATCAGCTTATGCACGCCAATTTTTAGAAAGGATGAAAAAACCAAATGTGGATTTAATTGAAGGTTTAAGTCCTGCAATTTCAATAGAACAAAAAAACACTTCAAAAAATCCAAGATCTACAGTTGCAACAGTAACTGAAATATATGATTACATGAGGGTACTATTTGCAAGGGTTGGAATTCCTTATTCTCCATTCACAGGAAAACCTATAACTTCACAAACTATTACTCAAATAGTAGATAAAATTAAAGAACTACCAAAAAAATCAACAATTTATTTATTTGCTCCTGTAGTAAGAGGTCGAAAAGGTGAATACAAAAAAGAAATTCTTTCATATAAAAAAAAAGGTTTTAGAAAAATCAAAGTCGATAATGAATTGTATGAAATAGATAAAGTTCCTGAATTAAATAAAAAAGTAAAACATGATATTTCATTACTAGTAGATAGAATTGTAATAAATTCATCATTAGGAAATAGATTGGCTGAAGGAGTTGAAACAGCAATAAATTTAGCTAATGGATTATTATTTATTGAATATGAAAATGAAACTTTACCAAAAAAATTTAGAAAAATAGAAAAAATTATTTTTTCAACAAAATTTGCATGCCCTGAAAGTGGATTTACAATTGAAGAAATAGAACCTAGGTTGTTTTCATTTAATAGTCCTTATGGAGCATGTGAAGAATGTGAAGGTATTGGTATAAAATTAAATGTTGACCCAAATTTAGTTGTTCCAAGTGAAAAGAAGAGTATTGCAGATGGCGCAATTGAACCTTGGTCAAAATCAACCTCTTTGTATTACGCTCAAACATTAGCTTCCCTGGCTAAACATTACAATTTCTCAATAAATGAGCCTTGGCGAAAATTACCAAAAGAAATTCAAGATATTATTCTATATGGTTCTGATGAAGATGAAATTAAGTTTACTTACGATGATGGATACGAAAAATACACGACAGCAAAGAAAACATTTGAAGGAGTAATTAATAATTTAGAAAGGAGATTCCTCGAAACAGACAGTGATTGGATAAGAGAAGAGATAAGTCAGTACCAATCAGATAGTAAATGTGAAAGATGCAATGGTCAAAGACTAAAAGAAGAGGCTCTATGTGTGAAAATAAACAATTTAAACATAAGCAAAGTTTCAGAAAAATCAATTTATGATGCAAGTAAATGGTTCAGATCACTTGATGAAAAATTAGATCAAAGGCAATTAAAAATAGCTGAACATATATTAAAGGAAATCAATGAAAGATTAGATTTTCTTTTGAATGTTGGTTTAGAGTATCTAACATTGTCAAGAGAGTCAGGAACATTATCTGGAGGAGAATCTCAAAGAATTAGACTTGCGTCGCAAATAGGTTCTAGCCTTACTGGAGTTTTATATGTATTGGACGAGCCTTCCATTGGTTTACATCAAAAAGATAATATTAAATTGATTAAAACTTTAAAAAAATTAAGAGATTTAGGAAATACTATAATTGTTGTCGAGCACGACACAGAAACAATGGAAAGCGCAGATCATATAATTGATCTAGGTCCAAAGGCCGGTAAAAACGGAGGAAATATTGTTGTTCAAGGGACCTATGATGATGTTTTAAAACATCCAAATAGTATTACTGGTAGATATTTATCACATAAAAGCTTTATCTCTATTCCTAAAAATAGAAGATTGCCTAGAAATGGAAGGTTTTTAGAGATTACTGGAGCTTCAGGTAACAATCTTAAAAATGTAAATTTGAAAATACCTTTGAGCTGCTTTAGTTGTGTTACAGGAGTATCTGGCAGTGGTAAATCAACTTTAATACTTCAAACACTTTATAATGCATTAAATTTAACATTGAACAAGAATAAATCTAGAAAAATACCAAAACCTTTCAAAGGTTTCAAAGGAATAGAATTAATTGATAAAGTTATTGATATAGATCAGTCTCCTATAGGAAGAACTCCAAGATCTAATCCAGCAACTTACACAGGTGCATTTGGACCAATTAGAGACTGGTTTACTGCATTGCCTGAATCTAAAAGCAGAGGTTATAAACCAGGAAGATTTTCGTTTAATGTTAAAGGTGGTAGGTGCGAAGCTTGTGAAGGTGATGGCGTTATAACTTACGAAATGCATTTTTTACCTGATGTTTATGTCCAGTGTGATGAATGCAAAGGAACAAGATATAACAGAGAAACATTAGAAATAAAATATAAAGGAAAAAGTATTGCAGATGTTCTTGACATGACAGTGGATGAAGGCTGTGAATACTTTGAAAATATTTCAAATATTAGGGTAAAACTGCTTACTTTAAAAAAAGTTGGATTGGGTTATATAAAAATTGGTCAACAAGCTACAACCTTATCAGGAGGTGAAGCTCAACGAATAAAACTTGCAAAAGAATTATCTAAACGATCGACAGGAAGAACTATGTATATTCTTGATGAACCTACAACTGGTTTACATCAACATGATATAAAAAAGCTTTTAGAAATTTTGCATACCTTTGTGGCCACAGGAAATACTGTTGTCGTTATTGAGCATAATCTAGATGTAATAAAAACCTCAGATCACATTATTGATATGGGACCTGATGGTGGAGTTAAAGGTGGTAATATAATTGCTGAAGGAAAACCTGAAGAAATTTGTAATATAAAAGGTAGCTATACTGGTAAATTTCTAAGACCAATGTTAAATAACAAATTTAAAAAAACAGCTTAAAAATTAAGCTTATATAGTATATAAGACTGGGTGACTGGGATTATGGGAAATTTTTTTGCATCACTTTCAAAAGTAGTTAATGCATCAATAGCTTTAACTGTTATATTTTTTTTATATCTTTTCTTTGAGAAAGGTGGATTTGCTTTAGATAATCTTTTTTGGAGTTGGTTATTCAGGTATCTGCATGTGTTATCTGGAATTATGTGGATTGGATTACTATGGTATTTAAATTTTGTTCAAATACCAAGTATGCCAAAAATTAGTGATGAACAAAAACCTGCAATTACTAAAATAATAGCACCAGCGGTTCTTTTTTGGTTTAGATGGGCTGCTTTAGCTACAATAGTCACAGGTTCAATTGTAGCTTATTTTAATGGCTATATACATCAAGCTCTGGTGTTAGGAATTGGTAGTGGTGGTGGAAAAAATACTGCTATTGGTATTGGTATGTGGTTTGGTTTAATAATGGCATTTAATGTTTGGTTTATTATTTGGCCAAATCAAAAAAAAGCTTTAGGGATAGTTGAAGCTTCACCTGAAGAAAAACTAATTGCTTTAAAAAAAGCTCTAATGGCTTCAAGAATAAATACTTTGTTATCATTGCCAATGTTGTTGTCGATGGTTGCTGCACAAAACTTATATTAATACTATTCTTTATCTTCTTTAATAACTGTTTTTTGAGAAACGTTTAGTAATACAAGAATAGGGTTAGCTATATATATTGATGAATAAGTTCCAAAAATAACTCCAAGTATCATAGCAAGTGAAAATCCTTTAAGAATTTGTCCACCAAGGAAATAAATTGATAGTAAAGCAATTAAAGTGGTGACTGAAGTTATTAATGTTCTTGAAAGTGTTTCATTTATAGAAATATTTGTAAGTTCAAAAATTTTAATATCAGAATATTTTTTAAGATTTTCTCTTACACGATCAAATATTACAACTGTGTCATTCATTGAATAACCAACTATTGTAAGAACTGCAGCAACAATAGATAAGTTAATTTCAAGTTTAAATAACGAAAATATACCTAAAGTTACAACAACATCATGAAATAATGCTATGATAGCTCCTAAACTAAATTGCCATTCAAATCTAATCCAAATATAAATTAACATTGCTGCAAGAGACAAAACAATTGCAATTATTCCAGATTTCAACAATTCTGAACTTATTTTAGGTCCAACATTTTCAACTCTTCTAAAATCATAATTCTCTCCAATGGATTTTGATAATTTATTTTTAATGTTTTCAATGAAATTTGTTTGGTTTGTATTTCTTTTCTCAAATTTTACAATAAAATCATATTCATTACCGAACTGCTTTACGTTAACATCTCCAAGATTCATATTATTGAATGATCTTCTTAAATCCGAAATTAAAATTATGTTATTATTTGTTCTGACTTCAATTAACGTTCCCCCTTTAAAATCAACACCATAATTTAACCCTTTAAATATTAATAACAATAAAGAGATTATTATTAATATTAACGATGCTAAATTGCAGGATTTGTATAAATTATTAAAAGGTATTATTTTTTTTTTCATTAAATTAAATTTTTCTTCATTTTATTTTTTGTCACATAATAAGCAGTTAATAATCTTGCAATAAAATATACCGAAAATAATGTAGTAACAATTCCAACACCAAGCGTGACTGAAAATCCTTTTACTGGTCCAGATCCCATAATAAATAATATTATAGCTGCAATTAAAGTTGTTATATTTGCATCAAGAATAGTTGTTTTGGATTTGGTATAACCGCTATCAAATGCCAAAATTTGATTTTTTTCATCTTGGATCTCTTCTTTAATTCTTTCAAAAATCAAAACATTTGCATCAACTGCCATTCCTACAGTCAATATTATGCCAGCAATACCGGGCAAGGTAAGTGTTGCTTCAAATAATGTTAAAATTCCAACTAATAAAAAAAGGTTAATAATTAATGTGATGTTAGCTATTAATCCAAAAACTTTATATTTAAAGGTCATAAACATTACAACTAAAACAAAACCAATTATTAGAGATAACATTCCAGAATTGATAGAATCTTGACCTAAATCAGGTCCAACCGTTCTTTCTTCAATAATGTTTAATGGAGCAGGTAAGGCACCAGATCTTAATAACAAAGCTAAATCCGTAGCTGATTGAAATGTAAAGTCTCCTGTTATTTGACCAGAACCACCAATAATAGGCTCTTTAATCATGGGGTCACTTATAATTTTTCCATCTAAAATTATGGCCAATCTTTTACCAACTCCAGTTGTTGTTGCTTTTGCAAATTTTTTTGCTCCAACTCTATCCAAATTAAAATAAACAACAGTTTGATTGGTTTGATTGTCCATTTTTGGCTGAGCATCAATTAAATTATCACCACTAAGAATTATTCGTTTACTGACTATTGCATCTTCAGATCCATCTTCAAAAAATAATTTTTCAGTACCAAAAGATTCTTCTTCATTCTGAGTTACAAATCTAAAAGTTAAATTAGCGGTTTTTCCTAACAAAGATTTAATTCTACCAGGGTCATTCAAACCAGGTAATTCTACTAAGATTCTATTATTTCCTTGCTTTAAAATGTTTGGTTCGTTTGTTCCAATCTCATCAACTCTTCTTCTAACAATTTCTATTGCTTGATTTTGAGATGAACTTTTTATTTGAATTAATCCATATTTTGAAAAAAATAATATAAATTCATTATCTGAATTTTCGATATTAAATTGATGAGACTTAAATTGTTGAAAATAAGGATTAATTTTACTGTCATCACTGTCTAGAAGTGATCTTGTTTCTTCAATATGAGCTTGATCAACTATAAAATAAATCTTTTCATTGTCTTGAAGTATAATATTTTTTAAGCTTATCTTTTTTTCTTTAAAATACTTTTTAATTTGAACAAGCTTATTTTGAAGATGTTGAATAATAACCGGTTTATTGTCAATTTCGAGTAAAAGATAAGAACCACCTTGTAAGTCTAAACCAAGATTTATATTTCTATTAATAAAATTATCATCAAATTTAAAAAAATTTGATGCAGTAAAATAGGATAATAATAAAGTAAATATAATAACTGAAATAATTTTAAATTTAGAAAAGTATAACACTTAAGTTTAATGTTATTTTTTGGTTTCTGTGCTATTTAATAGTGATTGAATTCCTGTTGCTCTAGTAATTTCAACTTTAACATTATCGGAAATTAAAACTTCAACTTTGTCATTATCAATAATTCTTTCTATTGTACCAATTATCCCACCTGAAGTAACCACTTTGTCTCCTCTTTTTAAACTTTCTACCATTTGCTTATGATCTTTGGCCTTTTTTTGCTGAGGTCTAATTAAAAAAAAGTAAAAAATTACAAAAATTAGTATTAATGGTATGAATTGACCTATTCCTGATCCTGACATGTGTCTCCTTTTAATGTAAGGGCTTATTTATACTATCTAATTTACTAAAACAACTCTTAATTATTTGTAATTATATCTAAATTATTCATATATGGTTTTAATACTTGAGGAACTTTTATTGAACCATCAGAATTTTGATAATTTTCCAATATTGCAATTAGAGTCCGACCAACAGCTAAACCGCTACCATTTAAAGTTCCAACAAATGCTGTTTCTTTATTTTCATTTTTGTATCTAGACTTCATTCTTCTTGCTTGAAAAGTTCCGCAAGAAGAGCAACTTGAAATTTCTCTATACTTATTTTCAGAAGGTAACCATACTTCTATATCATAAGTTTTTTCTGAACTAAAGCCCATGTCGCCAGTGCATAAAATAACTTTCCTGTAAGGAAGTTTAAGTTTATCCAAAATCATAGTGGCACAGTTAGTCATTCTTTCTAATTCGGAAACGCATTGATTTGATTCAACAATGCTAACTAATTCAACTTTATAAAATTGATGTTGGCGGATCATACCTTTAGTGTCTTTACCATAACTTCCAGCTTCTCTTCTAAAACAAGGAGTTGAGGCAACCAACCTCATTGGAAGATCTTTAATATTAATTATTTTATCTTTAACCATGTTAGTTAGTATAACTTCAGCTGTAGGAATTAAAAATTTTCTATCATTTTTATCATCAAGTTTAATTTCAAATTGATCGTTTTCAAATTTTGGTAATTGTCCAGTACCAAACATAGTGCCGTCAGATGCCATTAAAGGAGGAGATATTTCTCTATATCCATTTGTTTGAGTATGAGTGTCTAGCATAAAATTCGATAATGCACGTTCTAACAAAGCCAATTGATTTTTAACAAAAACAAATCTTGATCCAGTTGTTTTTGTTGCTAAATCAAAATCTAACATATTGAGATTTTCTCCAATTTCATAATGTGATTTAGGAATAAAATCAAAATTCGGTTTTTCATTGAACTTAGAAACTTCTACATTTGAATTCTCATCTTTTCCTACAGGGACATCCCCAAGAGGAATATTGGGTATATTTGAAAGCAATACATCAAGTTGTAACTTAACACTAGATTGCTCTTTTGAAAGTTTATCTATTATTATTGAAATCTCCTTAGATTTTTCAAATAAAGTTTGATCTTTTGATTTAGAAATATCTTTCTTTTCCTTTTCCAAAGATTCTTTCTTTTGAATTAACTTTCGATTTTCTTGGTCTAAATTAATAATTTCATCAAAATTAATTTGAACATTTCTTTTTTTCAACGAATTTTTAAATTGATCAAAATTATTTTTTATATCTTTTATATTATGCATTTTCTTTTTCTTTTATTTTTTTTTCTATAATTTTTACGGAATATATAGACAATTCATATAAAATTAATAAAGGAATTGCCAAACCTATTTGTGTAATTGGGTCAGGTGGCGTTAATATTGCTGCTGCAGCAAAAATAATTACTATAAAATATTTTCTTCTATCTTTTAAATATTTTGAATCTACAAAACCAATTCTTGCCAATAAACTTAACACCACAGGCAGTTGAAAACTTAAACCAAACGCAAAAATTAATTTCATTACTAAAGATAAATATTCGTTCACTTTAGCTTCTAATTGAATAGGTAAGTTTGTACTTACTCCAGAACTTTCAAATGATAGAAAAAATTTAATGGCTAGAGGCATAACTAAATAATAAACAAGCATGCCTCCAAGAAGAAATAAAATTGGTGTTATGATTAAATATGGCATGATTGCTGATTTTTCATGTTCGTAAAGGCCTGGAGCAATAAATTTCCATATCTGAATTAAAATAAAAGGACTTGTAACAAAAAATGCTGCAAAAAATGAAACTTTTAAATAAGTTAAAAAAGTTTCTTGTAAAGCTGTAAATATTAATCTTCTTTCTAATCCATCGTTTTTTACTGCTTGGGCGTAAGGATCAACCAGAAAGCCATATATATATTCTGAAAAATAATAACAAATTACAAATAATACTGATAAAAAAACTAAAGAATGAATTAGTCTTTGCCTAAGTTCTGTTAAATGACTTGTGAATCCAGTATTATTTTGTTCCTTGGTCATTAGTATTCTTTTTTGCAGCCTGATTTTTATTTACTTCATCAATATTTTGATCAAAATTTTCGTTATCTAAGACAGAAACTTCTTGTTGAACTTTATTAACATACCTTTTTATCGTACCTATCCACGATCCAATTTTTTTTAACATTATAGGAAAATCCTTTGGACCGATTACAATAATCGCTACAGCTACTATAATTAGTATTTCAAACCAGCCAATTTGTGGCATTTAAATTATTCTTTAGTGCTTGAATCTTGATTTGTTGAATCTTGATTTGTTGAATCTTGATTACTAGGACTTTGATTTTCAGAAATATTCTTTTGAGTATCATCTTCTATAGTATCAGATGCCATTCCTTTTTTAAAACTTTTTATACCTTTAGCAACATCACCCATTAGACTTGAAATTTTTCCTCTGCCAAAAAGTAAGACTACCAAAACCACAACAATTGCTATTTGCCAAATACTTAATCCCATACAAAACTTATATCCTCATTATTAATTTTTTAAAAGTGTATTTTTACTCCTTATCTTCATTTTTGAGGGTGCTACTTAACATTTCGTCAATATCAGAATAAATATTTTCTTTTTTTTGCTCTTGTTTTTCTTTATAGAATTTTCCAGTACCAAATATCGTTGAATCTATACTAGAACTATCAATTAATCCGGCTAAACTTAATTCATCAACAGTAGGTAAATCTGATAATTTTTGTAAACTAAAATGACTTAAAAATTCATTTGTAGTTCCATACTGTATGGGTTTTCCAGGAACGTTTTTTCTTCCTTGAGGTTTGACCCAATTTAACTCCATAAGAATTTCGAGTGTATTTGTTCCAAAAGCCACACCTCTAATTTCTTCAATTTCAGCTCTTGTGGCAGGTTGATGATAGACGATAATTGCCAAGGTTTCTATAGCAGCTCTTGATAATTTTTTATCAACTGACTTTTGTTGAGACATTAAAGGAGAAAGACTTTCAGATGTTCTAAAAGACCATTTTTTTGAAATACAAACTAAATTAATGCCTCTATTGGCATATACTTTTTGGAGTTTTTCAAGAGTATTTAAAACATTAATTTTTTTTGTTATTTTAGATTCTATTGTATCAACATCTAATGGTTCAGCAGCCGCAAAAACAATGGCTTCAACTTCTTTTTCTCCATCAGTCAAGTTAGTTGGAAAATTTACAATGTTATTTTTTTTTAATTTATTCATTTATTTTCTTTTATAAAAATATCTTCAAAAAGTTTGTCTTGTTTAATTAATATATTTCCATCTTTTGCAAGCTCTAAGGAACCAGAAAATATTCCAGCTTTACCAGTGTTTTTTAAATTTTTTGAAGATGCAAAATTTAACGGAACTAATTCATTCAAATTTTTCCACTCAGTTAATTTACCAAAAAATCCTTTAATTCTTTTTATTCCCTCTTCTGTAGTAAATACAGCAAGCTTTGGAATATTCATTTTTTGAAAATCTTTTGTCATGATTATTGTGGAATAAGCTTTTAGAATCTCAAAAAGTGTTAAGGAATACTTTGTGCTATATATTGAACGAATATTACCTTTCATTCCTCTCATAAAAATATCTTTTCCAAGTCGTTTTCTTTTTAGCATTTGATCGGATAATAATCTTATCAACTCTAATTTTTTTAGTTGTAACTTAAGTTTATCAGCAACCTCTAGAAGTTTAAACTCTTCTTCATCAGATTCGGGTAATAAAAGTTTTGATTTTAGATATGTTAACCATGTGGCCATTAAAAGATATTCTGAAGCCAACTCCAAATTAATATCTTTTGATGTAGTGATGAATTCATGAAATTGATCTGCTAATTTTGCAACTGATATTTTCTCTAAATCGACCTTTTGAGATTTGGCAAGATCCAATAATACTTCTAATGGTCCACTAAAATTGTTTAAATCTACTTTTAATTGTTGAGAATCAGTTAAGTACATTGTTAATATTATCTAATTATATTTATAAATTGCGATGTTTTTTTAATAACAAAATTATTAATAATTGGCGAATTATTTGCAACTTGAAGCATTTCTGAATAATTTGCATTGCAATGTAGCACCAAATTACAACCGGCATTGAAAGCTCTGATTGTATTTTCAGTTATTGAATACTTTAAAGCATTCATTGAAATATCGTCTGAAAGTATCAAGTTTTTATATCCAATTTTTTTTCTTATTAATTTGATTACTTTTTTAGAATGAGTAGCCGTATTATTTTCGTCTATTTTCGAATACATTATATGAGCAGTCATCGCTAATATCGATTTGTTATTTTTAAAGGGAAAAAAATCAATTTTACTCATTTCTCCTAACGATTTATTAACAATAGGAAGTTTTTTATGACTATCTACTTTGGCTAATCCATGGCCAGGAATATGTTTAATTATAGTTGCAATTCTCTGTTTATGAAAATTTGATATACAAAATTTTCCAATTTTAGAAACAATTTTTGCTTTTGATGAGTATGAACGACTTCCAATAATTTTATTAGTAATTTTTCTTCTTACATCTAATACAGGAACTGAATTAATATTTATTCCTAAAATGTTAAGCAGGTGACCAATCTGTTTAACATAAACATCAAAATATATGTTAAATTTTTTTTTGTCTTTAATGAATAATTTTCCAAAAAAATCTGCTGAAAATACTGAATTATCAATAAATTTTCTTAATCTGCTAACTCTGCCACCTTCTTCATCGATAAGTATGGGATAATATTTATCTTTAAATATTTTTTTAATATGATCGGTCAATTCTTGTGTTTGTAAAATAGTATTTATATTTCTAGAAAATAATATAACGCCCCATGGTTTATATTTTTTCAGAAATAAAATTTCTCTATTCTTAAGTTTAGTGCCTTTAATTCCTATAATAAAGGCCCTCCTTCCACTAATCATTATTTGATAGCAATTCCCAAAAGTAATATTTCTTTTTATCTTTATTATTATCATTTTCTATATATTCAATAATATTTTTCGTATCATTTTTTAGAATAACTAGATTATCACTGAATTTATCAATTTTTTGTTCCAGTTTGTTAATTGATCTATATGAATTTTTTTTATTTTGATCTGAAAAATAATATTTGCCTATAAAGAAAAAAAATATAAATATTGTAATAACAAATAAAAAATATTTTAATTCTTTTATCATTACATTTTTTCAGGACTTGAAACGCCAACTATATCCATACCTGATTTTATTACATTGGCAATAGCTTTTAAAAATACCAATTTATCATCAGAGACATTTTTATTTTTATCGATAAAACGTTTTTCTTCATTTTCTTTGCCCATATTCCAATAAGAGTGAAATTCAGATGCTAGTTCATATAAATAAACTGGGATTCTATGTGGTTCCAATTTATTTGAAGAAACTTCAACACATTTCGGCCATTCTGAAATTTTCTTAAGTATTTTAATTTCTTCTGATGAATAATTAAAATCATATGAACTTATATTGATTTTATCATTAATATTTTTACCAATATGTCGATAAACAGATGAAATTCGAGCGTAACAATATTGAACATAATATAAAGGATTATCTTTTGATTTTTCTTTAACTTTTGTAAAATCAAAATCCAATTCAACGTCACTACTTCTATTAAGCATGATAAATCTTGAGGCATCTTTGCCTACTTCGTTTATTAAATCCTCGACAGTTATATAGTCACCTTTTCTTTTTGACATTTTAAAAAGTTTTCCATCTTTAATAAGTTTTACCAACTGACTTACTTTGCAAATGAGTTTATTTTTTTTTCCAGATAATGCTTCAACAGCAGATGTTATTCTTTTAACATATCCAGCATGATCTGCTCCAAGAATATTTATTAAAATATCAAATTTTCTATTTAATTTGTTATTATGATAGGCAACATCACTAGCAAAATATGTCCATGAGTTAT
>Ga0187833_10002083_pt1 | contig 21941 bp, 19 predicted proteins | sample ETNtaG_37_FD_167968 | JGI IMG/M metagenome (GOLD analysis project Ga0187833, IMG submission 167968) | Marine microbial and viral communities from oxygen minimum zone, Eastern Pacific Ocean - ETNP2014_SV_400_PacBio MetaG (Illumina Assembly) | ecosystem: Environmental > Aquatic > Marine > Hypoxic...
TCGCCTGAATGTTGCCAGTCGATCTGGAACAGCCCTGAGCTAAAGTTAAACAGCCCTGAGCCAGAGTTAAACAGCCCTGAGCCAGAGTTAAACAGCCCTGAGCCAGAGTTAAACAGCCCTGAGCCAGAGTTAAACAGCCCTGAGCCAGAGTTAAACAGCCCTGAGCCGGAGTTAAACAGCCCTGAGCCTGAATTAAACAGCCCTGAGCCAGAGTCAAACAGCTCTGAGCAAGTGTTAAAAAGAGTAGACACAGCAGTGCTTAGTAATCAAAGTGAGTCATAAGAGCAGAGTAAATCGTTGATAAATTCAGCATAGTGGGCGGATTAGAATATGTGGAATCTGCCGAGAATTAAAACGAGAGCTATAGGAAGGTGACCTGTGGAACATGAAGCCATGCATCTTGCGGAATTGGTAACTGGCATCACGTTGCTTATGTTGGTAGCAGCCGTTACTACAGTTGTCATCAAACGCCTTGATAAACTACCTCTGACCATCGGGTTAGTTTTTGTTGGTATTGGTATTTCCTATGCGTCCACGTCGATACCTGGCTTTGGGTCACTCGCCCACTTTGAACTAAGCCCGGACCTTGTTCTGTTCGTATTTATCCCAACCTTGATCTTTGAGTCAGCCTTTAACCTGAATGCGAGGCAGTTGGGTAGAAATATCGTGCCGATATTGACGCTTGCTGTTCCCGGGCTTCTGATCTCGACCGCGATTATTGGCTTAATTCTTTGGTTCTTTTCACCCTTTGAAGTGTTGATAGCTCTGTTGGTTGGCGCCATCTTAAGTGCCACAGACCCTGTTGCAGTCATAGCAATATTCAAACAATTGGGTGTGCCTGAACGGCTTACCGTCCTGGTAGAGGGAGAGAGTCTGCTGAACGATGCAACTTCGCTGGTACTTGCCACCATACTCATAGGAATTCTAAGTGCTGGTACATTTAATGGTGATGTTGTTGTCAGCGGTATAGGGAAATTCTTCGTGGTGTTCTTTGGCGGCGCCCTGGTTGGCTGGTTACTAGCTGTCGCGGTTGGCGAAGTCCTGGGAAACATTGAAGCTGATGCTGCAATTGAAATTACTCTGTCTACAATCCTTGCCTACTTCTCGTTTATTATTGCTGAGCATGTATTTCATGTCAGTGGCATCATGGCAGTAGTTGCTGCAGGGTTAATGATTGGTTCCTGGGGTAAATCAAAGATCTCTCCATCGACAGAAAAATTCATGGAATACTTCTGGGAGTATCTTGCGTATCTCGCCAATGCTCTGATCTTCCTCATGGTGGGCATGCAGATTGATCTGGCAGCTCTCTGGGCATCCATGGATCTAATTATTCTGGTCGTGTTTGGGATGTTAATCTCACGAGCTGCTGTTGTATTTGGTGTGGTGCCAATTCTTGGCAAAGTCCCGGGATCAGAAGTGATAGGAATGCCTTATCGTATGGTGATGTACTGGGGAGGCTTGCGAGGTGCGATCGCACTGGCAATAGTTTTATCGTTAGATCCAAACCAGGTGCCCATAAAGGACACCCTGGTTGCTGTCGTGATGGGCGCGGTTCTGTTCACGCTAGTTTTTCAGGGCCTTTCAATCGAAGCGCTGGTCAAGAAACTTAAACTTGACCAGATGAGTCTGCCTGACAGCCTGGCGAAACTTGAAGGAGATAAAGATGCTCGCAGTGAAGGACTGTCAAGGCTGGACAGGCTGGCTGAAAGTGGACTTTTTTCACAACGGATTGCGGACAATATTAAAGAGAAGGGTGTTCGGCAAATCGATGAGCTAAAAGAAGATATTCTTAAACTCCATCGTCAGATGCACAGTGAAGAAATGAGGAAAACACTGGCAATGCGGTGTCTTGTCAGAGAGAAAGCGAGGTACCGAGTGTTGTTCGCGCAAGGGCTCATTAATGAATGGGCTTACCGAGAATTGGATCACACGATAGATGTACAGATGGATGGCGCGCGCCATCGGGACCGATTGCCCACAGCCAATATCGAAACGTCGATAGGAAAGAGGATCAGCCAACTTGTGATGTCAATGCTGGATATCGTGCCGGGATCCCAACGCCTGCTGGAAATCCTTCGTACTCGATGGATCGTCAGAGACTATGGTGTTGCCTGGGGTCGTTACCAGGGTGCGCATAGCGTGCTTGAGCAAATGACTCGTCTGGCAGGTGGCGAGATCGACGAGGTCAGTCTGACGGAATTACGTGAATGCTACGAGGCAATCGAGAAAACCGTTAAATCACAGATTGATGAAGTCGCAGAGCAATATCCGGAATTTGTAGAGACGACACAGGAACAGCTGGGTCAGCGGTTGATGTTGGTAGTCGAGCACGATTCGGTTGAGCATGCGGCAGATTTAGGCATTATCCAATCTGGTATAGCCAGCAAGATTCTCAAAGACCAGTCAGAACGTATTCGTTTGCTGGCAAGAGATAACCTGTCCGCCTCGCTTGAAATCGAAGTGGATGAACTGCTTCGCAAAGTACCGGTGTTCGCTGAAATCGAAGCGTCTCAGTATCCACTGATTGCAAACTACTTGCGCGCAAGAACCGTTACCAGGGGCACTGACATCATTCGTCAGGGGCAGGCTGGTGATTCAATGTTCCTCATTGCTCGTGGTATCGCCAACGTCCTGATCACTGACAATGGAGAAACTCATCAGGTAGCCACATTACACGCCGGTGATTTTTTTGGTGAGTCGGCACTCTTGCATGAGACTCCCAGGAACGCCACTGCGAGGGCAGCGACGCCTTGTTCACTATATGAATTAAAACGTGTTGATCTGGATCGGATCTGTGAAAATCATCCTGAGATTCGTGAAATGGTTGAGAGGGTAGACGCCGAACGTCATACCGATAACGCAGAATCTGGTTATGAGAGGTCATCTTGATCATTTGACTTGCCGTCTATCAGGAAGCAGATGAAACCCTTATCGGACTCATTCAGGCCATTCTGGTCATTTCATCCACACTCGGTCTGATTGATGTTGCTGAAGCTATAGAAACACTCGAACAGATGAGTGACGGCAGACCCACTAGAATCGGGTGCCAAGATATCCAGTTAATTCGTCCTGATTCCCGGTTCTGAGGATTCGGCCTTTTTTCTGACCGAGTTGATAGTCGTACATGGGATCGTAATAGTCTCGCAGCAGACTTTCGATCCAGACTTTGTGCTGAGAGACATCACCTTTCTTATGACTAGTGAAAGCCTCATTCATCTCTTTTTTAATCCGATCATAGCCAGCACCGCCTAGTCTTTTTTTGATTGCAGCAAGTGCCGTAGTGAATTTTTCCTCAAGGCGGGGAGTAGGGGATTCAACACCCTCTTCAGCCATTTCGGCGAGCTGCGTCACAACGTACTCCTGGTGAATTCTGCAGACGCGGTTACAAAGACTGTCCTCTAAAAGTACAAGCGAGGCTTTCTTCATTTTCTCCTGAAGCTGTGGCGGCAGCGTAAGTCGTCCTATCATCCTTCCTTCGTCTTCTACCACGATCGATTTATCGAGTTTTAGCACCTTGATTGCCAAAGCGTTTTCAAAGTCAATCTGAGTGGGCTGGGGTGCTAGTCTGGCCCCAAATGCCGATCCACGATGATTTGCAAGACATTCAAGGTCGATTGAATTGACAATTCGCTCGAGTAGCACCGTTTTACCCACGCCTGTCCTGCCTGAGATGACGGTTATCGTCGGCAAGCGCTCGAAAACGTCCAGCAAGTAACGTCTCATAACCTTGTAACCACCTGATATCAGCTGTATCCGGATACCAGCTTCACGGAGCCATTGCTGTGAGATGTGTGATCTCTGCCCGCCACGAAAACAGTAGATCTGTGCAGTCGGATTGTGGTTTATGAAAGTACGCCACTGCTCAATTCGCTCCTGACGTTTATCACCCTTAACGAGTTCATGTCCCAGCGCTGTTGCTGCATCAGCTCCCTTGTCTTTAAAACAGGTGCCCACTTGTTCTCTTTCGATATCATTCAGTACCGGAAGGTTAGTTGCGCTTGGAAATGCGCCTCGAGCGAATTCAGCGGGCGCTCGCACATCCAGCAATGGTATGTCTTCGAGAAATATCTGCCTCAGACTCATGGATGATTTTTGTGCTGGTACCAAGAAAGGCTAAATTCTATTCGATATGCAGGGGTAGAAATAGCAGGTTAAAAGATATTGCTGTGAAGAGGGGATCAGAAACCCGCCGGAATCGCCTGATAACACCGGTCTTGAGATATAGCGTTCCATAGAGGGAGCAGCTCCTGTAATATCTATAATTTAACATAATATATATTATGCGCAATCTAAGTTGTAAAATAGAGTCCAACGAGCATCACTTACCCAAGTATTCTTTGGCCATACAGCCTGTTCGGGGATTGAGAGGTCAATATGAGTCATCGATAGAATATTCCACCGTTCCGTGCACTTTATGGTCCACACAAGCAATTCAGCAGGATGCCTGGTCGTCAAGATGTATTGGTCTAAACGGCACCGAATGGCATGCATTCTATTTCTTGAGTCGGTTATACTGCATGCCAGGACAAGGTTTCGAGTCCTTCCAATTAACAAGAAGAGACGGTGAGAATCATTATGGAATGCCCTAAGTGCAAATCTGCAATGGAAGAAGTTACCTACGGCCGTAATATGACAGTTGATCGCTGCACCAGCTGTAAGGGCATTTGGTTTGATGTTGGTGAAGCTGAGACCCTGAGAGGGAAATGGATGTCCGAGTTTGTTGATAGCGGTGATCCCGAAACGGGAAAGGAATACAACAAAATTGATGAAGTTGACTGTCCGCGTTGCGGAGAACGTATGCAGAAGGTCTCTGATCCCGATCAGCCACATATATGGTACGAAACCTGTGCCGAGCATGGTATGTATTTCGATGCCGGAGAGTTCACTGATTACAAGTACGAAACGCTGCTGGACAAGTTTCGTGATCTGGTGACAGGCAAACGCGCGCAATAAACAACTAACCGCCCTCTCCTCTTGTACTGATTACTTTTTCAGTGTTAGCAACTCTATTGGCTGGGCCGGATTCAGTGCTGCAAAAATTTAGCGGCAGATACATTCTATGCGTGTAGTTTCATTCAACGTCAACAGCATTCGGGTTCGACTGCATCAGTTGGAAGCAGTCATACAAACCCATAATCCTGACATCATCGGCCTTCAGGAAACCAAGGTCACCGATGAGGATTTCCCCCTGGACAATATCAAAGAGCTTGGTTACGAGGTTATCTATCATGGTCAGAAGGCTCACTATGGGGTCGCTATGTTGTCCAGGAAACCAGCCCTCGAAGTGACCAAAGGGCTTCCCCGGGGTGCGCCCGACAGCCAGCGTAGATTCGTTGCCGGTAAATTTCGGCTCGATGACGACCGAATTCTTACCGCTATCAATGGCTATTATCCACAAGGCGAGAATCGGAGCCACGCTGCGAAATTTCCGGCAAAAGAGAAATACTATGCGGACGTTCACGACTACCTGATGAAACACTGTTCACCCCGCGACCCGGTTATCGTCATGGGTGATATGAACGTTGCACCTGTTGATTTTGATATCGGAATCGGTGAGGCCAACAGAAAGCGCTGGCTGAAGGACGGTAAAACCAGTTTTCTTCCCGAAGAACGGGATTGGCTTGCCAGGATCACCGATTGGGGTCTGTTTGATTCATTTCGGTTTCACCATGCCAAGACAGATGATCGATTTAGCTGGTTTGATTACCGCAGCCGGGGTTTTGATAAGAATCCGAGACGCGGTCTGCGTATCGATCTGATCCTGGTGTCGAATGTTCTGCAGGGTATGAGCGTTGACGCAGGGATCGACTACGACATCAGGGCAATGGACAGACCTTCCGATCACTGTCCGATCTGGAGTGAACTGGCTCTGAATTTAGCCTGACAGACCCCAGCCAGGTATTGAAGACAAGAACCATCACGTAGCTGGCGGGAAATATCAGACGGAATTGAATCACGGTCAGCAAAACTGGTTGATCTGATCTCTAGTATCTAATGCCGCTGCTCGTGCCTGTTGGACAAAATCACGCTTATCAGATGCATAGATAATCCCGCGTGATGAGTTGATTATCATTCCCCCGCCTCTGCCGCTTTTCATCAGAGATTCAATATCGGCACCCTGTGCCCCGACGCCTGGTAGCAGGAAGGTCATCTCACCGGTGATTTTTCGAATATCAGCAATCTCCTCTGGCCTGGTGGCACCAACGACGAGGGCGATATTATCATTCTGATTCCAGTCGGTTACCGCGAGTTCCGCCACATGCTCATACAGACGCTTTCCATCTGCGAGTACTAGGTTTTGGAGGTCGGAGCCTCCCGGGTTTGATGTTCGGCAGAGTATAAAGATGCCCTTCTCCGCAAAATCCAGGAATGGTTTCATGGAGTCTAATCCCATGTAAGGGTTGATCGTCACCGCGTCCGCATTGAAACGTTGAAACGCCTCTTTGGCATACATCTCGGCGGTACTGCCAATATCGCCCCGTTTAGCGTCGAGCAGGACCGGAACACCCTTCTGTTTCGCGTATGCGATGCTTCTGACCAGCGATTCTTCTGCTCCGGCACCGCCATAGTAAGCTATTTGGGGCTTGTAGCAGCAGACCAGATCGCTCGTGGCATCAATGATCTCCCGATTAAAAGAAAAAACCGGATCCGGGTCATTTTGCAGAATCTGCGGAATTCGCAGTGGATCTGTATCCAGACCAACACAAAGCAGCGACTGGTTCCTGTCTCGAACCTGCGCCACCTGCTGAAAGAAGTTGGGCATGTATCACTCTTTAGGTCACTTATTCAGTCCCTCAGCGTCACATGGGACCGTTTTTGTCAGCGCAGTATACCGGATTTCCACCCTGTTTCCATCATAACTTTTAACACAACATACTGTTTTTATTGAAGAATTTAATAGATCGCGAAGCTGGCACGATATTCATGTTCATAGACTGTAACGTGAAACTGAATGAGTAACAGGAATGGCAAGCTCACTACTTATATCGAAACAAGCTCACTACTTATATTGAAACAAGCTCACTACTTATATTGAAACAAGCTCACTACGGATATTGAAAAATGGCGAGGAGTCAACGCCCGGACCAACTAGGCTTTCTTGACTCTTGGACCTTCCTGGGTGTCCTCGATGACGTAACCGGCAGTTAGCACCTGATCTCTTAGTTCATCTGCCAGCTGCCACTTTTTTTCCGTCCTCGCTGTCTCTCTATCCTCTGCCAACTGCAGAATTTCATCCGGCACTTGCACAGCCTCAGGCTGCCAATGTTCGATACCCAATCCAAATATTTCATCAAAGGCAAGCATCGTCGCCTTCTTGTCACCTGGATCCGCGTCAGACTTCACCAGATCCCAGGCGACGGCCCTAGCCCTTGGCATATTCAGATCATCATTGATGCAATTCATAAAACGATCCATGAATTCAGGAATAACGGTACCTGGCTCCCCCCAGTCAAACGCCGCCTGGTATAGCCTCCTCAACGCCGTCTCTTCGGCTTCGAGGCTCTGCCAGCTGAAGGACATCTGAGTTCGATAGTGGGCACCAAGACAGAAATACCGGTAAACCATTGGGTCAACCCCTTTTTTGGTCAACATCTCCAGTCTCAGGAATTCACCCGTGGACTTTGACATTTTGGTGTCACTTAACTGCAGAAAGTATCCGTGCATCCAGAAGTTGGCCAGCCTGGTACCACGACTCGCCTCGGTCTGTGCGATTTCGTTGGTGTGATGGATGGGAATGTGGTCTTCTCCGCCGCAGTGAATATCAAAGAAGTCACCCAGGTATTTGGCGGACATGGTAGAACATTCAATATGCCAGCCTGGAAAACCCACTCCCCAGGGGCTGTCCCACTCCATCTGGCGGTCCTCATCCGGCGGTGAAAACTTCCAGAGCGCAAAGTCAGTCACGAATTGCCTTTCAGTGTCTATCCGGGCGCCTTCCTTCAATCCATTGACATCGAGTCGAGCCAGGTAGCCATAATTATTCAACTTGCGTGAATTAAAATAGATGCCGTCGCTGGTTCGATAAGTGAATCCCTTCGATTCCAGATCTTCGATGAATTCGATCTGTTCCTTAATGTGATCGGTTGCCCTGCACCAGATATCAGGAGGATTGACGTTAAGTGCAGTGAGGTCCGCCTGAAAAGCTTCGGTATACTGATCGGCAATCTGCCAGGCAGTCAGTCCGGTACGTTTTGAGCCGACCTCCATCTTGTCTTCGCCTGAATCAGCATCTGAGGTCAGATGACCGACATCCGTGATATTCATGACGAAGTTGACTTCAAAACCGTTCCTTCTGAGAACCCGCAACAGAATATCCTCGAAAATATAGGTTCTTAGATTACCGATATGAGCGAAGTTGTAGACAGTGGGTCCACAGCAATACAAACCGACCTTGCCCGGGACAAGTGGTTCAAACAGGCGCACTTTGCGCTCATAGGTATCGAATAGCCGCAGATCTACCATGGTGCTTACTGGCTCAAAAGTTGTCGAAGAGAAAAGAGGCGCATCTTAAAGCATCTCGAGATGATCTCAAACGTTATATCGATCTCGCATCACGCGTTCAACAGTCTCAACGATAACCTGGGTTTGCTGATCGATTTCAACATTGACCTCATCACCGAGCGCCAATAGTGAGAAGTTTGTTCGTTTCAGGGTCTCGGGGATAAGGTTGATTGAAAACTCACTCTTCTCCTGATCAATAGCAGCCACTGTGAGGCTACAGCCATTCAGTGCCAGAAACCCCTTGTTGAAGACATATTTCATCCAATCCGGGTGCCCCTTGAAGGTCATATGGCGATTGTTTTCCTCATCTTCAATTCGGATCACTTCTGCAGTATCAACGATATGACCAGACAGAATATGTCCGCCCACCTCAGCGTCCGGTTTGGCTGAACGCTCGACATTCACTTCTTTGCCAGGTGCAAGGTACTTGATGTTGGTAATGGCCAGAGTCTCTGCAATCGCATCAAACTGGATTTCGTCAGCTTCAATTGTTGTAACCGTGAAGCAACATCCATTAATCGCGACGCTTGCTCCCCTCTCCAGATCGCCCTGGAGTGCCTCTGGCAGATCAATACCAAAGGTCAGCAGGCCCGCTGCCTCACTGGTGAACTTCACCGGTACCATGGCTTGTACTATACCTGTATACATTTGCTTTGCTCCTGCATTCCAGATCCAGTTTGACTCATCCGTCTTCCAGTTGAGCTGGAGACTCAAGAATAGCGGTAACTATTTGTAATATAAAGATTAATGGTGCTGTATTTCGGTAACCATATACCAGAAAACTGCCACACCATCGATTACTCGGAAACCTTAGTTATCACATGGACCAAAGTCAACGAAACGAACCGACACGGCTGATATAGATGAACTTGGCGGCACCTTGCGGATCAAGATATTTTGATTTCCGGACGTCGTTGAATATTTCATCAGGATGTATCGGATGAGAATGTAGAAATGATTATCAAGGCTTGCAGAAAGTTTGATAAGTTTCAATAGGTCTCCATGAGATATCCTCTAATAATCAATGAGTTATAGCGTTAAAGGCATGTTGTACTTTAAGCTAATATACCTGCAATCGAACCTGTCATACAGGTTGCCAGAGTGCCGGAGATCAGTGTTCTGGGTGCGAGCTGAATAATTTCGTGTCTTCTCTCCGGACACATCCCGCCCAGGCCACCAATCATAATGCCCAGACTTCCGAAGTTCGCAAATCCGCAGAGTGCATAGGTCATGATCAGTACGGATTTCTTGGAGAGCGCACCAGGTTCGACATCCGCGAGCGCAAAAAAGGCGATGAGTTCATTCAGCACGGTCTTTATTCCCATTAAAGACCCGGCTGTAAGACATTCTGACCAGGGCACACCCATGAGCCAGACAACTGGCGTAAAGATAATACCTAACAACCATTCGAGCGTGATAGAACTGCCGCCAATATCCGGCAGGAGGGCTAATATGCTATTGACCAGTGCGACCAGTGCAATCAGTACGATCAGCATCGCTCCCACATTGACCATCAGTCGAATCCCGTCAGCGGTACTTCCGGTTATGGTATCCAACAGATTCGTATATTTGACCGGGTCTGTGATCTCATCACTACCTGTTGATTCGTCCCCCGGGATCATCAAACGGGCGATCATAATGGCAGCCGGTACGCTGATCACCGAGGCGGTCAAGATATGGCCGAGAGCATCATCCAGCACGTTCTGCAAAATGATGGAATATAAAATCATCACCGACCCCGCCACTGTGGCCATGCCGCAACTCATGACAATAAATAACTCACTTCGTGACAGCTGTGACATGAACGGTCGGATCAACAGTGGAGATTCAACCATGCCGAGAAAGATATTGCCTGCCGTACTCACACCAACAGCGCCGCCAACCCCCAGAGTGCGTCTCAACACATAAGAGAATCCGCGTATCACAACCGGCAGCACCCGATAATGCCACAGTATCGCTGACAGAACCGTGAAAAACAGAATCAGCGGCAGAACGCGGAATGCAAGCACAAATGTCGCGCCCGGATCTTCGACAGTAAAGGGGTAAGGGATGTTAGCCGGTTCACCACCCAGATAGCCGAAGACAAATTGGGTCCCTGCCTCGGTTGCCGATGCAATCGCGTTGACCCCCTTGTTCAGCCAGGCCAGCACAGTTTGCACAATCGGCAACTTGAACATAATCAGGGCGACGATAAGTTGCAGGCCAAGGCCAACAAAGATAAGGCGCCAGTTCGGCCACGCTCGACGCTCACTCAGGGCGCACGCAATTGAAATAAAGATCATTAAGCCAAAGATTGCTTGAATTTGTCCGGTTACACTCTGCATGATGGGTCTTGCTCAGAAATCGTTTTAGTAGAATTATGTTTTCTTGTTTTAGTCTGCAGCGTGGATACTTCCACGAAAAGATGTCCAAATGCAATACATGCCTTGTCGTTGCAGTATGGAATATCGAGGGGATCCGGTGAAACCGGTCATCATCTGCGGCAGTATCGCAATCGATCATCTTGGCACCTACTCCGGATCCTTTGACGACTATCAGGCCAGGTATCCGATTAAAGGGCTGAACATTTCATTGCAATTGAATGCGCTTGAAACCAGCTTCGGTGGCTGCGGCATGAATATTGTCTACGGGCTTGGATTATTGCAGGTCCCCGTAATTCCGATCTCAGCAGCGGGACAGGATTTCAACGACCATTATCTGGATCATTTACACGCCATTGGCATCGACTGTCGTTATATTGCCGTTGACGAGGCATTCGAGCATTCGGCTCAGTGCATCATTTTTACGGATGATTCTGGCAATCAGATTACGGCCTTCAATTCTGGTGCATCCGTTTCAGAAAAGCGATTGTTACCCAGTGCTGTTGCTGATATTGATCAGGTAGCTCTGGCGCTGCTGGCGCCGGAAGATGCGCCGATTATGCTCCGCCAGGCTAAAGATCTGTATAGAAAAAAAATACCGTCGATCCTGGATCCTGGTCAAGGGGTTGCTGAATTTGCCAGAGATGAAATCAGGGAACTGCTCTCGCTGACTCAATACGTTATCGTCAACAATCATGAGTGGCAAATACTGCAAACCAATGCTGACAAGCAAGCCGAGGAGATTATCGCCACTCACGAGGTTATCGTCACCCGCGGCAAGCATGGGGTGGACATCTATCAGCCAGCTGCTGATTCAGCTATTCACGTTGCGGCAGCTCAATGTGAGTCTCCCCTGGATCCAACCGGTTGCGGCGATGCGTTTCGTGCCGGTTATATATTTGGATTACTAAAGGAATTTGAGACGCGCCAGTGTGCAGAGCTCGGCTGCCTCATGGCGGTATACAATCTTGAAACCGCTCAAACCCAGCACTACCAGGTGACAGAAGAACAACTGATGCTGAGACACCGTGAGGTCTATGGGAAGGTCTGATTCAGTCGGTGTCGCGGGGTAGAACCAGGGAACGAAGCCAGTTGAAGAATGAGTTGCCTCTCAGTTTAGCTGCGTTATAGCCATCTTCGAATTCCGCGTAGGACTGTTCCATGTTGAACATATATTCTCTTTTTGTCATGTGATCAGGGTCCAGCTGCCTGATGATCCTGGCAGGATTTCCGGCCACCGCTGTGTTATCAGGCACATCTTTGGTGACAACCGACCAGGCGCCAACGACGCTGTTGTCCCCAATAGTGACGCCCTTGCAGATAAGAGCGCTGTCACCGATCCACACATTGTTGCCAAGTACGATTGGACCATGACTCCCTGGCGCATAGATTCTGTGCTGGATGTCATGCCAATCTGCATCGGAAAGATATGCATTCATGGCTAACATGCAGCTGTGACCAATGTAGATCGAATCGGCGGATGAAATACGCACACCAGGACTTATAATACTGTAGTCACCGATATGGATACTACCGAGCCCTTCAAATACCGCCAGACGCACAGGTGCATCTCGAAGCGCCATGAAATGCACATGATCGCCCACTGAGATCTTCGGTCCTGATATCTCGAGGAATCGCGGATTCATGACCCGCAGATCAATACCAGATGAATCGAAATGAGGTCTGCAAAAAGAGTCAACGTAAATAGCATTCAATCGATCGAACAGTTTCTTTAACCAAAAGGGTTGTAGATTATTTCGTGCCAATTGAGCCTCCCGGCCCCTGGTGCCTGATCATTAGTAGCCAATTAAATCATTGTATGTAAGCATTGCCCTTTTCCCGGTATCAGGGGCTTTTGGCAAGACCGAAGCGGAGTATTCAATGCCAGCTGGCACCACTATCTTTCTCAACGGTACATCAAGTGCAGGCAAAACGACACTCGCCCACGCACTTCAGGAACGACTGGATCAGCCCTACATCCACATCGCGCTGGATCAGTTTCGTGACGGCTTGCCAGACAAGTACCGTGGCCTGAATGCACCAGAGAATACCACGGGTGACCGGGGACTTAATGTCGTGCCGGTTACTGATGGATCCAAACCCTATACAGACATTCGATTTGGCGAGGATGGTCAGACAATGCTGCGAGGCATGAGACGTGCAATGCTGGCCATGGTTGTCAATGGTAACAACATCGTTATCGACGACATCATCCTCAGGCAGGCTTATCTCACTGACTACGTCGAGGTATTCAGATCTCAGAAAGTCATATTCGTGGGCGTTCATTGTCCTCGAGATGTAATTAATCAGAGGGAGAGTACCAGGCCTGGTCGATTTCCTGGAACAGCCATCGGACACTTTGATGTGTGTCATCAGCACAAGATCTATGACGTTGAGGTCGACACATCCACCATGAAACCTGCTGAATGTGCAGATGCAGTCCTGGCCTTTATTCTCAATGGTACGCCTCACGCATTTGAAGAGCTGCGAGCCATGAACGGTTAACCCGCTTTTAATTAATATCAGCGTGTGGCATCGTCTTGGAAAAGTTTAACGAGGTTCATAGGATGGCTGAACCAGAGATTACAACAGAGCAAATTACCGCATTTCGAGCACTGATTCGAACGGCAAACAGGATTGTGGTCTTTACCGGTGCAGGCATCAGCACTGAATCAGGGATACCTGATTTTCGGGGCCCAAATGGCATATGGAAGACCCAAACACCCATCGATTTTTCCGACTTCATCGCATCGGAAGACGTCAGGCGCGAATCATGGCGACGAAAGCTTTCAGGTGACGGTATGGCCAGAGCTGAACCTAATGCCGGGCACGTGGCGATTGCGAGGCTGGTTGAACTTGGTAAGGTATCCCATATCATCACCCAGAACGTCGACGGTCTTCATCAGAAATCGGGCGTGCCCGACAATCAGGTCATTCAACTACACGGCAATGCGAATTACGCATCATGCTTGGACTGCGGCCGACGATACGAACTGACTGAGGTCCGCGAGATCTTCAGTGACAATGAAACCGTTCCTTACTGTTCTGAGTGTTCAGGAATCATCAAAACCGCCACGATTTCTTTTGGTCAGTCGATGCCGGTAGATGAAATGGAGCGTGCACATCACGCGACTGCTGCTTGTGATCTGTTTATTGCAATTGGCTCAAGCCTGGTGGTATATCCTGCTGCGGGTTTCCCGCGACTCGCGAAACAACAAGGTGCCGGTCTTGTCATACTCAATAACCAGCCTACAGACCTGGATCCGATCTGTGATCTGGTGCTGCCGTATCAAATCGGAAATACCTTGACCGCGGTCGTCGACTAGGTTTGTTCGCATCTCCGTCGACGATTAATCAATAATCGTACTGACCATTTCAGTCAATTCACTGATATCTATTGGCTTACGTATGAAGTGTTTGATTCTTACCCGACCATTTGATTGTTCTGAAATTAGCTCCTGATCGCCTGTGCAAAGTACAATAGGCAGGTCGATGTTGAATGACAACAGCTCTGTCGCGAGGGAAATACCTGACAATTCAGGCATGATCTGATCCATAATCACGAGATCAATGTGATCTTTGTTTGATTTGTAGAATTCAAGTGCTTGGAGACTATCGGTGAATGCGGTCACTTTGTATTGTCGCCCGCGCATCAACTCGGCAAGAAACTCTGCGATTGAGGGCTCATCATCGACTACCATGACATGCTTACGGTTGAGGGGCACAGTAACCGGGCTGGGTAGTTGTTTACCCTTCTTCTGTTGCTTGATGAGTTTCTCGACTCGCTGCAATCCTGTGTAGACCTCCTTTTGATAACGTAGAACCGCCTCTCGTCGTTCACCAGCAATCGATTCATGTTCACCCAGCATCATGGTAATCAGTTCGGAATAACCCATGATTGTTGTCAGGGCATTGCCGATAGCGTGTATGAACTTGCGTTCCGGCTGTTTGTTCTTGCTGAGCTGTGAGCCAAGGGCTACCTGCTCTGAGATATCACGCAAAATGAGTATCTTCTCTTTGGACTGCGGGATATCGTGACAACGAAGACTGATATGAAACGTGGCGTTTTGCCGCTTCAGTTGAATCTGGAAATCCTTCTCGGACACTTGAAGAGATTCTTCGAACAAAGCCAGCGAATCAGTGTGAATGACACGGTTGAGTTTTTGACCAACATTCAGGCCGAATTGAGATTTCCCAAATTTATTGACGGCAACTATTTCGGAGGCTGGTGTGATGGCGATGATACCAACCGGTACGTTATCGAATAATTCAGCAGAGAAGTAAGTGTCATGAGTCATTTCATTATTGCTCTTTTGACAGATCCCTTTCGCCAGGTTAGTGCTACGTCTGACTAACCTTCTGAAGGCGCGACTCTACAAGACCAACCAAATGATCCGCGTCAATTGGCTTCCTGATAAATCCCGAAGCGCCCGAAGTTTGTACCAGACCTTCGCTCACACCCTGACTATAACCGCTACAGATAATGATGGGTAGTTCGGGTCTGATCTGATGGACTTTCTGTACAATCAGCTCCCCGGGAAGATCCTGCATTCTCTGGTCCGATATGATGAGGTCAAAATAATTTGGATTCCGGGAAAACCGTCTTACGGCCTTAATTGGATCATTCATTGTGGTTACTTCGTAGCCCTGACGCTGGAGCACCTCTGAGATATAAGCACAGACCGCGGGTTCATCGTCAATAACGAGAATTCGAAAGAAAGCGGTTGGAGATTCAAGCATGTTCTCAACCCTCGCCACAGGCAGATACAGAGACACCCGAGTGCCTCTTCTGGAGGAATTCAAGGTCACATGACCCATGAGTTCATGCATTTCGCTATCGAGCAGGTAAAGCTCGTTTTCCTTCCTCGAATTGACACACCTGGTACTGAATCCGCGCTCGAAAATAACCGCTTGTCGTTCCCTTGGAATCCCACCTCCTTCATCAGTGACCGATATCTGAAAGTGCTCTCCTGCGATGTCACAACCACAACTGCTGCACTGACATTCGGAAAAATCACCCAGGTCTGTACGGACACGAACACCGTCCGGACCTGATCCGGCCGCGATCGAGTTTTTAATCAATACTAAGAGAGCTTTTTCCAGCAACTGGGCAGGTGGTTCAAAAGACCGCTCTCGATTCATGTGGACGGTCGAATATATACCCAGATCATCGCAGACTTTGTTTACGAGCTCATAAACGCTATGGGGATGATTTTTTGCATAGCCCCACTCTGCCGAGATAATCTGCTGAGCTCGCTCTACACCTGTTTGAATCTGTTCCGCATATCCGGCGATTTGTGAATCTGAGTCATCAAGGATTAATTTTGTATATCCCTTAATCGATGTGAAATGGTTAGCAAGATCGTGAACCGTCTCCTTTAACTTCAGGCGCTTTCTTTCAGACTCATTCATTATTCTGTGAAAGCCTCCGATTTTTCCCGGCGAACCATCGGCGAGTCGCTGAGTAACCTGTCCCGTCGTCTGAACGACAACCTCTTTCCCATCAGCCCTGGCAAAGCTGTACTGAAGTCTCAGATGATCTACCTCCCCTTTCATGAGCTTCCGATATTCGTTCTGAATAACAGGCAGATCATTTGGATGTACACATTGAAGCCAGAATTCGACGCCAGATCCTGTACTATGATGGTCGTACCCGATAATTTCGATCCAGCGCCTGGATTGATGCAGGGTTTTATGAACGCTATCGAAAACCCAGGTCCCGGAAGGCTCGTCAAGGATATCTGCCTGCTGCCTCTGATCCGGTAGGACTGCCGGCTGTCGAACACACGCAAGTTGGATTTCGTCAGAATCCTGGGCGGAGAAATGCCAGATCATCCTCTCACAGCGATTTTCAGCGATAACACTTAGTACCGGAACTGAGAAGTTCCCGTGGCGAGTTCTGGCCCTGATAATCTTAAGGATACGCCTTTGAAGGTCTGTCTGAATAAGACTGGTAACAGATCGACCTTTTTGCAGTCTTTCTCCAAAGAGGCTGATCGCAGCACTGTTGAAACCCCTGATCGACAGGCTGGGAGTTAAGGTTATCTGAACCAGGGTGCGAAAGTTGGCGCTAATTTGCGACGTGGCGATAGGTCTTAGGGAAATATCAACCTGTTTCCCCGATACAATGCTCACAATATATACCGAATAGAGTTGTTTAACGCCGTCGAGTCTTACTGACCGGGTTGTCTCAAATTCAAATGGCAAGTCAGAGGAAGTAATTCCAAGGTTCGATATCGCTTGAAGATCAAGATCCGGCAGGTGGTTGTCAATATGATTATTTAACAAACAGTCTTGAGTTGTCGCGTAGCCTCGGCATTGCGCGAACTTCTCGTTGCAGTCAAGGATTTCACCCGAGATCAAATTGATCCTCACCTGGGGCTCGGGGTGCTCCTGATAGAACCTGTAAAGGGTTCGCCATGTCTGCCTGTATCGAATCAGACTCATGGTCGCTATCACCAGTGCGGTAGAAAGCGAGAGAAAAATCAAATAGCTCATCGGTGATCAAGTCGTCGAGGATTGTTCATTTAAGCGCGATGATCACCAAATATCTACGTTGCAGGGCACTGAAAAAGCATCGATAGAACAGATATTCGCAGTGGATGACCTGCTGCAGTTTCAACACAGAAACAACGTCAGTGTTCGTCTGGTTGCGGGCAATATTGTCAATCAGAAACCTCGCTGCTCGATTGCTAAAAAATGGGCAGCACGTGAGGCAGAAGTTCCACTCTCCTGCTAGTGTTTGTTATCATCTGAAAAAAATCCACCATGTAGTTGTCCCAGTTGATATTTAAGAACTTGACCTTTCAGGTCTTCCTGGCAGCACTGCTAGGCATCGGTCTTGGAATGACATTCGATGAAGTACTCCTCTCCCCGCAGGGTAGTACTTTTTACGAGGTCATACTACTCATCAAGACTGTCTTCTTGTCTGCATTGCGTATGCTGATTGCACCTCTGATTTTCTTCTCGTTGATTACGGGCATTATTGGCATTGGCAGTGTCGTAAAACTCAGGCAACTAGGTGCGTTAACAATCACTTACTACCTGAGTACGACATTGATCGCAATTCTGCTGGGTCTGTTTGCTGTATTTTTCATACACCCTTGGACGAATTACCCGCCAACGGCCGAGATCACATCCGAGTTTTCATCCACGGGGATGATAGATCCCGGGAGTGGATCTATTGTTGGCGTGGCGCAACAGATTCTGAATCTGGCCCTGACGAATCCCGTCTCGGCACTGGTCAATCTAAATATTCTCGGGATTGTCACAAATGCAGTTCTGATTGGTCTGGCCATGGTCATGATTCTGCCAGCCGGGAGTCCACTCCATGTCATCATTCAACAGGCCAATGATGTAATCTTGCAGATTTTAAAATGGGTTATCCGGATTCTCCCAATCGGAATCTTTGCGATCCTGATGGATTTCACCCTGCAACTCGATTCAGGCACTGGCAGTTCTGCCACCTTCCTAAGTCAACTGTTTCAGTTTGCGCTTTTAATCATTGCTCTCACTTTGGTTCATGGACTCATCGTCTTGCCTGGTATTGCCTGGCTTTTAGCTGGTAAATCACCAGCCAGGCTGCTGAAACAAATTGCCAGACCTTTGATGGTTGCATTCAGCACATCATCAAGCTCGGCAACCTTGCCGGTCACTATGTCAACCTGTAATGAAGAACTGGGAATCAGTACTTCGGTAACCAGTTTTGTCCTGCCACTGGGTGCAACCATGAATATGGACGGTACTGCCTTGTTTGAAGCAGTCGCAGCGATCTTTCTCGCCTATATGTTCGGCATTGAATTGACGACCACCACCATATTTGTTGTGTTTCTGATGTCGATGGTCGCATCGATTGGTGCGCCAGGCATGCCTTCTGCTTCGATGGCGGGGATGCAGATGGTGTTACTTGCAGTTGGGATACCTCTCGAGGCCATTGCAATACTGTTAGTCATTGAGCGTCCTTTAGATACCATTCGCACAACGGTCAATGTTGAGGGTGACATTGTGGGCTCGTTAGTGGTTGAGCGATTCTCTCGATCTGGCCAGACCGAATTCAAAGAGGCCTAGTTACTTTTCATACCTGAGCCATCCGGGCTCAGACCATCTGAACCGAGTATCAAACGGGCAAAGTAGTGGATAAAATCCTTGTGCTGCTGGGAAACCTGCAATCTGGATAAACAGTCCTCCCCCGCTTTTGAGATCAGGTACTCATAGCAGCTTGTGATAGTCTGGTCAGATCCCAGGACCTTGCTGATTTCTTCATTGAAAAAGTCGTGCAGAATGCTCAGTTCGCTTTCCTCGATACCACTTTTTTCTGGGTCCAGCACCGCATTTCCCCAAATAGTGGCGATGTAAACTCGAAATCGATCCTTGTCAACAAAATCCTCCGTGATGCGACAGGAATCAATAATTTCGTTAACTGCTGGATCAAAACGTCTTCTTACTTCTTCGATATCCATGTAGGGAACAACACCAGTACTGCTTATGACTTAATCGAGGCACACCAGTATAACCCAATCTCTGGCTGGTGCTTATTACGTCGCCTGTTTAAACTTGAACGCTTCAATACCAGCTCGTTGTTCCGAGGCCGTAATGGTGCGTCAACGGAAAATAATTCATATCGATATGGATTGCTTCTATGCCGCTGTAGAAATGCGTGACGATCCACGCCTTAAAGGTATTCCAATAGCAGTTGGTGGCGCACCTGACCGGCGGGGTGTCATCTCGACCTGTAATTATGAAGCAAGGGAGTTTGGGGTGCACTCGGCAATGGCTACTGCCTATGCGCTTCGACTCTGCCCTCAGCTAAAAGTACTGCCGGGTAGAATGAGTCATTACCAGTCAATTTCAAGGCAAATACGTCAGATATTTGGGCGCTATACTGACCTTGTTGAACCTTTGTCTTTGGATGAAGCATTCCTTGATGTATCAGACAGTAACCTTTTTAAAGGCAGTGCAACCAGGATTGCTGAGGATATTAGAAAAACGATAAAGAACGAACTGGATCTAACCGCTTCTGCAGGCGTGGCACCGAATAAGTTTCTTGCAAAGATCTGCAGTGACGAAAACAAACCCGACGGTCAGTTTGTGATAACACCAGATGAGGTTGATGCTTTTGTCGTCAAGTTACCGGTGAAGAAGATTTCAGGGGTTGGCAAAGTCACCGCCCAACGCCTGGCGAAGCACAATATTGTGACCTGTGCAGATGTACGCGAAATGGGCGAGAAGAAACTTATTCAGCTTTTCGGTGGACTTGGCGAGCTGCTCTACCGACGAGCTTATGGTATTGATGACCGAGAGCTGGCCACTGAATGGATTCGTAAATCCCTGAGTGTCGAACGGACATATCCTGAGGATATCGCTGAGCCAGATAGTGCAGTCGCATCTCTTGATAAACTCTATGACGAATTACTTCGTCGTCTTGAAAAGCACCAGGAACGCCCGATTCGGAATCAACAGGTAAAATTGAAATTCTCAGATTTCAAAACCACTACCATCGAGAGATTCAGCCAGGAATTGTCCAAAACCCTGTTTCTGGAGCTATTACCAATTGCGTGGGAACGCGGGGCCGGGAAAGGAGTTCGGCTCCTTGGTCTTGGCGTAACTTTCAGGAGTATTGATAAGGTTGCTGAAGAAAAGCAACTCGCTCTGTTCTAAACAGATTCCAGTCTCTGATTGATGACCTTGCCCCTTAGGTCGATATCGGTTGACTAAAAGTTTTTTGAATTAATAAGCCAGTCACAATGACAACTAGCCCAACATATGTGCTCGCATAGATGGATTCCCCCAGGATCTGGTGAATAAAGAACAATGATAAAAATGGCGAAAGGAACACGAGAGTACTCACTCGAGTTGTGTTCTCAGCTAAGCGAAGTGCTCTCGACCAAAACAGGAATGCTAATCCCATTTCAAACACACCAACATAGACCGCGCTGGCAATGCCCTCGAAACTCACATCGAGTGAAGAAAAAGCCAGACAGACCGTCAGAGCAATGGGCACTGCAGTTAGAAAATTAAGGCACATGGCGTACTGATGATCTCTCGGATCTTTCATATTCAGAATCCAGTAACTCGACCAGATGAAGGTTGAGAAGAGTGCTAACAGCAGACCAAAGCCATCGACGACCTGAAAATCAGTGAACTGACCCCTGGTCGCAATAATAATGACTCCTGCATAGCATATAATCGCAGCTAGAAAGTCAGATCCGGTGGGTCGTTGTTTTAGGAAGACCATGGACATCATTGTCAGAACGATAGCCCAGGTGTAGTTGATTGGTTGCGCTACCTGCGCTGGCAATCGATCATAGGCAGCAAATAACACAATGTAATAAATAAGCGGATTCAGACAACTGGCGATCAGACTAATCTTCCAATGTGTTCTAAGTGTGATCCAAAGTGCTTTGATCTGTCCCCTTGCAATCACCGGCACGACAAGTATGAAAGCAGAGGTCAAAGATGCGTAGAAAACCAGTTGGAATATATCCAGGTATGACAAGGCAACCTTAAACGCTGTCGCCACTGTTGACCAAAACAAGACAGTTGTCAGAGCATAGAGATAAGCTTTGTTCGAATCGGACATCTGGGCGCCAGTTATAAGGTTAGTTCTTAACAATCCTTGCGTCTCATCAGATCGGCTCATAGCATGCTGCCATGGAATTCAAAAAGAACCTAGCAGATCTGCTAAGCATTGTGGCAATTGCTGCCGTTACCTTTCTCCTGATAGCCACTATCATAAATTAGTCCTGTTCCACCGTGAATTTGCAGGCGAAATTCTGTAGACTTGCGCCCTTTCGACGGCTGGGCGGCAGCAAAGTGGTCAGCTCGACCCGCCCAGGGGCGGACTGCATTAATGCGAAGCATTGAGGCTCTTCTCAGTCGAAGTTAGAAAACCAGTTTATGAGAGGCTGGGTGGCAGAGTGGTCATGCTGCGGACTGCAACTCCGTCTACGCCGGTTCGATTCCGACCCCAGCCTCCACTGCAACTCCGTCTACGCCGACCTGGGCGGCCCCGTTCGATTCCGACCCCAGCCTCCACTGCAACTCCGTCTACGCCGACCTGGGCGGCCCCGTTCGATTCCG
>Ga0187833_10002085_pt1 | contig 21931 bp, 23 predicted proteins | sample ETNtaG_37_FD_167968 | JGI IMG/M metagenome (GOLD analysis project Ga0187833, IMG submission 167968) | Marine microbial and viral communities from oxygen minimum zone, Eastern Pacific Ocean - ETNP2014_SV_400_PacBio MetaG (Illumina Assembly) | ecosystem: Environmental > Aquatic > Marine > Hypoxic...
ATGTACCGGCATCTATTGTAGTTATTTTTTTAATTCCCTCTCCATCTGTTGAAAGCATTCCCTATATTATTTTAAGCGCAATATTGCATAATGGATATCAATGGTTTTTATTATCTGCGTATAAATTTGGAGATTATACTAAAGTTTATCCTATAGCTCGTGGATCAGCACCAATATTTGTTTCAATTGTTTCTTTAATTTTTTTTGCAGTGGTATTATCTAGATTTGAATTATTAGGTATAGCTGTCATTTGTTTAGGAATTTTGTCTTTAAGTTTTAAAGATTCTACAAGTATTATAAATCGTAAAGCCATCATCTATGCACTAATTACTGGTAGTTTTATTATGGGTTATTCGATAACAGATGGATATGGAGCAAGAATAAGCGCCTCAGTCTTAAGCTACATGGGTTGGTCATTTATTTTGAACGCATTTCTTTTTGCAATCCTTTTAAACTTTATGAAACAACCTGGAATAATTACTAGAGTTGCGAAAGATGGAAAATTTATATTTTTTGTAGGTGGAACAATTTCTTATTTGGTTTATGCAATTATTGTATGGGGATTCACCCAAGCGCCCATCCCAGTAGTTACAGCTTTAAGGGAAATAAGTATTGTTTTTGCATTATTAATTGGAACATTTTTTTTAAAAGAAAAGTTTACTTACTTAAAAACAACAGCAGTATTGACTATTTTTATTGGTGTAATACTGTTAAAATTCTTTTGAAGATTTAATAAAATCTACAAAAAAAATAGTAAAAATGTATAGTAAATTTGGACAATTCATAAATGGCAAATGGCAACCATCAACAAATAAAGAAACATACGAAGTTATAAATCCAGCGACCGAAGAAATAATTGGGAAAGCATCCAAAGCATCTCCCGAAGACGTTGATAAAGCTTTAAAATCGGCTGAAAAAGGATTTGAAATCTGGAAAAAAACACCACCCTGGCAGAGATCTTATATAATTAGAAAAATTGCAGATTTGATTAGAAAAAAGAATGAAGTTTTAGCAAAATGGCTTACTCTGGAAGTGGGAAAACCTTTGGTAGAAGGTCTTGGAGAAGTAAATGGAGCTGCGGATATTTTTGAATGGAATGCAGAAGAAACTAAAAGAATTTACGGTCAAACTGTAGAAAGTAGGTTTGAAAATACAAGAATTCATGTTTATTACCAGCCAGTCGGAGTTGTTGCGGCATTGGTTCCTTGGAATTTTCCAATTGTGTTGGCAGCAAGAAAAATTTCTACAGCCTTAGCTGCAGGTTGTTCCGTTATTTGTAAACCTGATGTTATTACGCCAGGCTGTGTAATGGAAATGGTGGATATAATTAAAGAAGCTGGGGTTCCGCCCGGAGTTGTAAATTTATTGTCCGGTGACCCCGCATCCATTTCATCCCAATTAATTTCTTCCGATACTGTAAAAAAAATTTCTGTCACTGGATCAACGAGAGTAGGTAAACTAATTTTAAAACAAGCGGCTGACAAAGTTCAAAGAGTCACAATGGAATTAAGTGGTCATGCTCCTTTTATAGTTTTTGATGATGTTGATATAAAAAAAGTTGCTGATATGGCTATTGCTGCAAAATTTAGAAATAATGGTCAGGTTTGTATTTCTCCAAGCAGATTTTATATTCATGAAACAAAAAAGGATGATTTTACAAAATTATTTGTAGAAAAAACTAGCAAATTAAAAATTGGAAATGGTTTAGATGAAGGTGTTCAGCTAGGTCCCATGACTACAAAAAAAAGATTAAATGAAGTTGAAGAACTTGTTGAAAAAACGAAACAAGAGGGCGCACAAATTTTATGTGGAGGAAAAAGACCAGCTGGTTTCAATAAAGGGTATTTTTATGAACCCACAGTCTTTGATAATGTAAAAGATAGTTTTACCATTATGAGACAAGAACCTTTTGGGCCTTTAGTTCCAATAACAACATTTAAAGATTACGATGAGGTAATTGAAAGAGCCAATAATCACGAATTGGGTTTGGCGAGTTACATTTACACAAATTCAATGGAAAAAGCACACAAAACTTCTGAGTTAATGGAAACCGGAGTAGTTGTGGTAAATACGGCTATGGTGACAGTAGCAGAAGCTCCCTTCGGTGGAATTAAACAAACAGGTTATGGAAGAGAAGGTGGCTCAATGGGAATTAAAGATTATTTAAACATTAAATATACTCACCTAGGACTTTCGAATTAATCAAGATTTATTAGAATGCAAAGCTTAGTGAATATATTGGAAATGAACAAATTATTACTTTTGATTATTTTGGACAAGAAATTCTTGGAAAATTTTCATCATCCCTAAACATAGAAATGGATAAAGAAATAATTTTATATATTGATATGAACCAAGTTTCATTGTTTGATAAAAACACTAAAGACAGATTATAATTTAACAACTCAAATGAAATTATTAAGATATGGAAATAAAGGTAAAGAAAAACCAGCCGCTTTAGATAAAAATGGAAAAATTAGAGATTTATCTTCTTATGTGGCTGATTTTGATTCAAAAAACCTTAATTTCGAAACTATAGCCAAATTACAAAAAATCAATCTTGAATCTTTACCTGAAATTCCAAAAGAAAATAGAATTGGTTCGTGTATTAATAAGCCAGGCAAATTTGTTGCTATTGGATTAAATTATTCTGATCATGCAGAGGAAACTGGAGCTAAACCTCCCTCAGAACCAATTATTTTTATGAAAGCAACCAGTTGCATCATTGGACCAAATGATGATGTGATTATTCCTGATAATTCAAAAAAAACAGATTGGGAAGTGGAAATTGCCTTCGTGATTGGTAAAGAAACAAAATACATCTCTGAAAAAGATGCTCCTAATCATATTCTTGGTTATTGTATAGTAAACGATTTAAGCGAAAGAGAATGGCAAATAGAAAAGTTGGGTCAATGGGTAAAAGGAAAATCAGCTGACACTTTTGGTCCAATAGGCCCTTACTTGGTAACAAAAGATGAAATTCCTGATGTTCAAAAACTAAATTTAAGTCTAGATCTAAATAATCAAAGAATGCAAACGGGAAATACTAGCAAAATGATATTTAACATAAATTTTATTCTCTCTTATCTAAGCAATTTTATGTCTTTACAGCCTGGAGATATTGTTACAACAGGAACACCCTCAGGAGTGGGTATGGGAAAAAAACCACCGCTATACTTAAAATCTGGTGATGAATTGCGTTTAGCTATAGATTATTTAGGAAGCCAAAACCAAAAAGTTAGATAAAATTGTTAATAGAAAATTCAAAACAACGCATCTTTAATCTTAGCAATCTAGAGTATTTGTTTTTTCCCAATCAGTTATTGGATCTTTTTTTGAAAAAGTCTCTTTGGAATTAAAATCCTTTAATTCTTTTCTTGATTGGATATTGGATTTACGTGAAAAAATAAAAATTCCACATAAGTTATCGGAGTGCGCAAAAATAACAAATAAAGATATAGAAAAATTATCTTCCATGGCCTTAAATGATCCTTGCACACCAGAAAATCCTAAAAAAACTTCATTAGATGATATGAAATTGATATATCAACATAGTCTTGAAGGAAAACTTTTTTAAATTATTTTCTTAAAATTATCGTAGATTGTTCTAGCGCAAGCATTGAACGAGCTTAGATTTTCTTCAACATCTTTTTTGAATTTTTCAAGTGCATTTGCTCCTAAGGTTTTTTCTAAAGCTGACTTATATTCTGGCACACATGCCCACTGAGGAACAGTATCGTTTGTTTGTTCGACATGAAACTGTAGTCCAAAGGCATTATCTGAGGAAAAAGCTTGAACTTTACATTCAGGTGACGATGCTAGTAAATTTGTGCTAGATGGTAAATCATGTACTTCATAAGAATGCCACTGCAAAACTTTTAACTCTTTATTTAAACCTTTAAATAATGAATTATTATCTGTTAAAGAAACTCCAAGAACACCTATTTCTGGCGACTTCATTTTTCTTACTTTACCGCCTACAGCTTCACCAAGAAGTTGGGCGCCAAGACACAAACCTAAAAAAGGTTTTTTTTGTACGCAGGCAAATTTGTGAATTTTTTCTTTTTCAGGTTTTAGCCAAAGATAAGTTTCTTCTTGCCAAGTATCCATAGGTCCACCCATCACTATCATTGCATCATATTGGTCTAGTTTTGGTATTTTTTCGTTCTCGTCTAATTCTACCGTGTCTATTTGAATACTATCTTCTTTTATAAATTTTAGAAAAATACCTGGGTGTTCAATATTAATATGTTGTAGAACTATAAATTTCATATAATTAGATAATGAATAAATTAAAGCTATTGATTGTTGAAGGCAACACAAAAGAAGAAAACTTAAATTTTGATCAAGCTGGCTGCATACCACAATCACAAAATTTTAGTCAGCATATTAAAATGCATGAACCAAATTCTGAAATTGATATCATCGAACTTTGTGATAACAATGTTATTTCAAAAATTGTTTCATCCTTAGAGAAATATAATGGAATAGTTTTAACCGGAAGTACGCTACGTATAAACAACAATTCAAGCGAAGTTAGAAAACACATAGAGTTTACAAGAAAATGTTTTGAACATGAAAATTATTTTTTTGCAGCTTGTTGGGGCCTACAAGTATGTGTAGTTGCCGCGGGAGGAAAGTGTAGAATTGCACCAAAAGGTGCACACACTGGTATAGCTAAAAATATTGAATTAACTGATGCTGGAAAAAAGCATAGACTTTACTTTTCTAAGCCACACAAGTTTACTGCGCCTGCTTTTAATTTTGATGAGGTAGAAATTCCTCCAAAAAATTCTACTTTGTTGGCAAGCGATAAAATTAATAAATTTAGCGCAATGTATTTCAAAGCTGGAAAGTCAGAAATATGGGGATTGCAGTATCATCCGGAAATTCCTTATTCATATATGGTTAGGTTACTAAAACATCGGAAAAAAAGATTATTAAGTGCAAAAAGTTTTAACAATGAAAAAGAAATTTACCAACATATTGATTTAATTACTAAAGAAGATCTGTCAACAAATGATATCAGCCGTACCTTGGAATTAAAAAATTGGTTGGATTATTTAAAAATGAGAACCGATGGATAAAATAAATTCAAAACAAGATTTAATAAATTTTTTTGAAAAAGGTTGTAAAAAAGAGAGCCAGCTAAATATTGGGGTGGAGCATGAAAAATTTATATTTGATAATAATTCTAATAAAAGAATTAACTTTGAAACAATATTAAAAATTTTTAACTTTTTAATGAAATTCGGTTGGAAACCTATAAAAGAGGGTAAAAGTATTGTAGCTTTATCAAGAAAAGATCAAAAAATTACTCTAGAACCTGGCAATCAAGTGGAACTTTCAGGTGCCAAATTTAATTCTGTCCATCTTGTATGTGAAGAGTCTTATAATTTTTTAAACGAATTAAAAAAAGCATGTTCAAATCTTAATTTAAAAATGATGTCGGTAAGTTACGATCCATTTACAAAATTAGAAACAATTCCTAAAACGCCAAAACAAAGATATAAAATTATGACCGAAGAAATGCCAAAAAATGGAGAACTAAGTTTACATATGATGTATCAAACCTGTGGCACACAAGTAAATTTGGACTACATTTCTGAAAAAGATTTTATCAAGAAATTTAAATTAAGTTCATTTTTAGCACCTCTGTCGATCGCAATTTTTGCAAATTCTCCCATAAAAGAAAATAAACCAAGCGGCTATTTATCATACAGATCAAAAGTATGGCAAAATACCTCAAGAGGAGGTCTACCAAAAATTTTTTTAGAAAATATGGATTTTGAAAAGTACACAGATATGGTTATTAACACGCCTTTGTTATTTGTTGTCAAAAATTCTAATCATCTTAAGGCAGAAGGCAAAACATTCAAAAATTTCATGGAAGGAAAACTTGAAATATTAAATAACAAAAAACCTAATATAAATGATTTTAAAATTCATTTATCAACAATCTTTACAGAAGTTCGTTTAAAGCAATTTATTGAAATTAGATGTCTAGATACTTGTGAATGGAATTGTCATTGTGGTGGTCCGGCTTTTTTTACAGGGTTACTTTATGGAAGTTTAAATGAGGCTTGCGATATTATTAATCAATGGAAATCTTCGGAAGTGCTTAATGCTTATATAGAAGCACCTAAAAAAGGCCTAAATACTGTCATCAATAATAAAACATTATTAGAGTGGGGAAAAATATTTCTGAACTTAGCACAAAAGGGTCTTGAGAACAGATCATTTAAAAATAACACTGGAAAGGATGAATCGATTTTTCTACGTAGTATGGAAAGTATATTAGCTAACAATAAAACGAGAGCAGATATTATAATTGAAAAGTTTAAAAACAATAATGGTTTAGAATTTTTGTATGAAAAAAAATAAAATTATAGCAATTCAAGGCAATTCTTTTCAATCGATTAATAGAAAAACTGACACAACTTTATTATTAGCGTTAGAGGCGCAGAGAAGAGGATATAAAATTTATTACTATGAAACAAAAAATCTTACTTTTTCTAATGGTAAAATTTATGCCCTAAGTAAAGAAGTTAAATTTAATGAAAATAAAAAAATATTTTATTCTGTAAAGAAAATAAAAATAGTAGATCTATCAAAAGTTAAATTTATTCTAATGAGACAAAACCCACCTTTTAATATGGATTATATTACAGCAACATTTTTATTGGAAAAGATATCAAACAAAACACGGATAATTAATGATCCTGTAGCAGTACGAAATATGCCGGAAAAACTTTATTCTATTGGTTTTATAAAATTAATGCCTCCAACTATTTTTACTAGAAGTATTAATGAAATTGAAAAGTTCAAAAAAAAATATAAGAAAATAGTAATTAAACCGACCCACGGTTATGGGGGTAAAAATATTGTTTTTATTAATAAAAGTATGGAAAAAAATAAAATATCCAATTACTTAAAAAAACATGAACATGTAATGGCGCAAAAATTTATTCCTCAAATTAAATATGGAGATAAAAGGATTTTTATTATTGGAGGAACTATTAGGGGAGCCATAAGAAGAATTCCAAAAAAAGATTCTATCGTAAGCAATTTAGGACAAGGCGGGAAAGCAGTGGAAACTACTTTAACAAAAAAAGAGCTTTCTATTGCCAAAATTGTAGCTTTAAATTTAAAAAAAAGCAAAATTGTATTCGCCGGAATAGATTTAATATCTAACTATTTAACTGGAGATATAAATATTACTTCTCCCACAGGGCTAAAAAATTTTAAAGATTTAACCGGTGTAGATTTAGCTGTTGATTTTTGGGATTTCTTGGAAAAAAGATGATTATAAAACAGAAAATTGGCGCATCAGTAAACTTTAGAAAAGCTAAATTTCCATTAAATAAAAAAATTATTGGGAAATATTCTTATTTAGAATCTATCAAGAATAACAAACATGCAAAAGATTTATTTAATAATTTTTCTTTAGATAAGACAAATACTCTTTGGACATATATGCCCTATGGTCCATTCAAAAATTTACCATCATTTAAAAGTTATTTAAAAAAAAAATGTATTAGCAAGGATCCATTTTTTTATGCCATTTACTCAAAAAGATTTAAATCATTTTGTGGATTAGCAAGTTATTTAAGAATTAAACCTGAGATAGGAACTATCGAAGTAGGGTGGATTACTTATGCTCCAATTCTTCAAAGAACCGTAGAAGCAACAGAAGCTATGTATTTGATGATGAGTAACGCTTTTGATAATCTTGGATATCGTAGATATGAGTGGAAATGTGATATTTTAAATTTGAAATCAAGAAAAGCAGCTTTACGGTTGGGATTTAAATATGAGGGAGTTTTTAGACAAGCAACGATTTATAAAAAAAGAAATAGAGATACAGCTTGGTTTTCAATAGTAGATAAAGAATGGAAGAAACACAAAAAGAAATATTTATCTTTTCTTAAACAAAGTAATTTTGATAATAAATTAAATCAGAAAAAAAAGTTAAAAATCTAATTTTTTTTCTAAAAAAGACCTTCTGTATCACCTTTATCGTTTAGTTTAATAGATTCAGCCGCAGGAACTTTCGGAAGTCCAGGCATGGTCATGATAGATCCGCATACAATCAACACAAATTCAGCTCCGCTTGATAATCTCACTTCTCTAATTGGCAATACGTGTCCCGAAGGAGCTCCTTTTAAATTTGGATCTGTTGAAAAACTATATTGTGTTTTTGCGATACAAATAGGAAATTTTCCAAAACCATCATCTTCCATTTTTTTAAGTTGATCTCTAATTTTGGTGTCTGCAACTACTTCGCTAGCTCCATAAATTTCTTTTGCAATAGTTTCAATTTTTTTCCAAAGAGATGTTTCGTTTGAATACAAAAACTTAAAATTATTTTTTTTCATCTTTTCACAAATTTTGATTACATCGTTTGTGAGATCTTTTATTCCTTCGCTACCTTTTGCCCAATGCATACAAAGGTTTGCTTTAACACCAAGTTTTGTACAAAACTCAATGATTGTTTTATTTTCCTTATCTGTATCAGTAATAAAATGGTTTATAGCAACAACAACTTCCAAACCAAATTTTTTAATATTTAAAATATGTTTTTCAAGATTAGGTAAACCTTTTTTTAAAGCTTCTATATTTTCTTTTCTTAAATCTCCTTTTTTTTCACCACCGTGCATTTTCAACGCTCGGACTGTAGCAACTAATACAACGCAACTTGGTTTAATGTTTGCTTTACGACATTTAATATCAAAAAATTTTTCAGCACCAAGATCCGCACCGAAACCTGCTTCAGTCACAACATAATCAGATAATTTTAAAGCGGCCTTTGTCGCGATGACTGAATTGCAACCATGAGCGATATTTGCAAAAGGTCCGCCATGAATGATCGCAGGGTTATTTTCAAGCGTTTGTGTAAAATTAGGTCTAATGGCTTCTTTTAATAAAACGGTCATAGGTCCATGTGCATTTAAATCTTTTGCATAAATTGGTTTTTTATCTCGTGTATAGGCAACTGTAATATTTCCAATTTTTTCTTCCAGCTCTTTTAAATTATTTGATAGGCAGAAAATTGCCATAATTTCTGACGCTACGGTAATATCAAAACCATCTTCTCTTGGAAAACCATTTGCCACCCCACCAAGATTAATATTTATGGAGCGAAGCGCACGATCATTTAGATCAACAACTCTTCTCCAGACGATTCTTCTAAGATCAATATTTAATTTGTTTCCCCAATAAATGTGATTATCGATTAATGCCGCTAAAAGATTATGAGCAGAAGTAATTGCATGAAAATCACCAGTAAAATGTAAGTTAATTTGTTCCATGGGAACAACTTGTGCATATCCACCACCTGCAGCACCACCCTTCATTCCAAACGATGGTCCAAGACTAGGTTCTCGTAGACAAACAATTGATTTTTTTCCGATTTTATTTAATCCGTCACTTAAACCCACAGAAGTTGTAGTTTTTCCCTCACCAGCTGGCGTTGGAGTAATAGCCGTAATTAAAATTAAATTGCTATTTCTTTCTTTTAATTTATCGATACATCCTAAATTTACTTTAGCGATATGACGCCCCATAGGACTAAAAGCTTCAGGATCATCAGGCACATTAAGTTTTGCAAGTATATTTTTAATTGGCTGCATTTTTGCCGTTCTTGCTATTTCAATATCAGATTTTGTACCACTCATCGGCACTCCTATATCTAAAAAAGTATATTATGTATACATTATATTTTTAAGGTCTTTTACAATTTATTAGGGTTATATAAGATTATAGCAATGCAAAAATATTCTATAGGTGACATTGAAATTTGAATATTATCTTTTCCAGCAATACTTTGACAAAGGCCACAACCAATACAAAGACCGTTATTAACAATATTACTCAAGTTATTTATTTCGGACATGGATTATTTTCTTATTTTATTTTCGTATTTTTTTCTAAGTTTTTGAAGGCTAACTAAATATTCGTCTCTAATATTTGAAAGCATTGTAACAGATTTTCCTTTAGCCTGCTGTTTGGTACCTGCAATAACTCTTGATGATAACTTTTTTGAAAGTTTAGGTGCCTTTAGTTTGGTCCAAGGCAGTTTTAATGTAGGTCCAAATTGCTTCAGCATATGTTTCATACCAGCTTTACCTCCTGCCATATGAAAGGTTAAAAATGTTCCCATTAATGACCATCTTAGCCCTGGACCATCCTCTATTGATCTATCTAAATCCTTAGTAGAAGCATAGCCTTCATTTATTATATGCAAAGCTTCTCTCCACAAAGCTTCTTGAAGCCTGGTTGATAAATAGCCAGACAATTCCTTTTTAACCATGATCGGATTCATTGATATTGATTTATAAAATTTATTAGCTTTATTTAGAAAAATTTTCTTTGTTCTTTTTCCAGGAACAATTTCAACGCCAGGACACATATAAACAGGATTAAATGGGTGTCCAATCATTGTTCGTGCTGGATTTTTACAATTAGAATATATTCTTGTTGCAAGCAATCCTGATGAACTTGACGAAATAATAGCGTTAGGCTTTGCATATTTACCAATAATGTTCATTAACTTAGTTTTTATTCTATAATTTTCGGTTGCACATTCCTGAATAAAATCAGCTTCTTCCAAAGCTTCTTCTGCTGAGGTAACATATTTGAAATTTTTTAGATTAAGTTTTTTTTTATTAAATAATTTTTTTACATAAGGCCAAGTACGTTTTATCTCAGCAACTAATCTTTTCTTTAATTTAATATTTTTATCATACGCTATAACTTTTTTATTGTGAGCTAGACATCTAATAATCCAGCCGGTGCCAATAACTCCTGCGCCTATAACAGCAACTTTTTTGATATTTTCTAATTTCATATCAAATTTTTTCTAAAGTTTACTATGATTGCAGTAAAAAAACAGCGTAATATCTTTTTGCGTCTTTCCAGTATTTTATTACACACCAACCAGAAGATTTGGCTAGTTTACTAAATTTTGAAATTGTAAATTTATTTGATATTTCGGTTTGAATTTTTTCACCTTGTTTAAGATGAAATTTCTTTTTGTTAATAAGGAATATTTGATGTTTTTTAGATACAATAAAGTTTTCTATAGAATTTTTTTTCTTATTGTAGGTAGCAATATATTTAAAATCTTTTACTTTAAGTTTTGTTTTAGCTTTATTATTTATAATATTGATTAGATTAAGATTAAATCTTGTAGTAAAATTTTCTTTATCATTATAGGCTTTTCTAAGTATTTGGGGATTTTTAATTAAATCAACACCAACAAGCAAAAAACTTTTTTTGCATAAAGTTTTTCTTGCATTTATAAGAAATTTTTTTTCTTCTCCATTGTAAAAATTTCCAATTGACGAACCTAAGAAAAAACCTACTTTAGTTTTTGAAATATTTTTTGGTAATTTAATATATTTTGTGTAATCACAATATGTTGGTAATATTTTAAGTTTATGAGAAGATCTAAATAATTTTCTTGATGATTGATTGATGAACTCAAAAGAAATATCTAAAGGTACATAAAATTTTACCTCATTACTAAGTAAGATACGAATTTTTTCAGTAGATCCACTACCAAATTCAACAAACGTTAAATTATTTCCAAAAATTGAATTTATTTCTTTTGCAATTTTTTTTAATATTTCTTTTTCAGTTCTTGTTATGTAATACTCTTTTGTTTTTGTAATTTTTTCAAAATATTTACTTCCTTTTAAATCATAATGAAATTTTGATGGGATAATTTTATTTTTTTTTGAAAAACTTAATGATAATTCCCTCAAAAAAGAAAATTTTTTCATCAAGAGTTTTATATATTTTTGCAAATTCTTAATGAATCATAATCAGATCCTGCACGAATAAATTCTCTATGTAATTGAGTAACAACTTCAGGTTTTTCTAAAACTACTTCAGGGACAAAAGGTCCAGCTTGTAGGTAACCCCTTCTTTCCATTGCAAAAAGATAACCTGCAGCACAAAGAATGGGTCCTTCATTGAGTCTTGCGATTAAATCCTTGGTCATAAAAAATCCTAGCATTTTCATATAAATTAGCAATGTATTTGGGACACTTTGATATCGAAAATTCTGGACATTCCCTAAGGTCCACTGATATATCCCGTGGATTATGAATTTCTCTATAGAAATTACGATGAAGACAGTTTTGTCGAATTTGCCTAAAGTTAAGGATGTTTATATTACCTTTTTACCAGGTAATGATTTTAAAGAAATAGCAGGCAAAGCAATAGAGCTTGTTAAGTCTGGTTATAATCCTGTTCCGCACTTTCCAGCTCGTTCTATTAAAAATCTTGCTGAACTAAAAGATTATATAAACAGGTGTAAAGACGGAGGGGTAAAACAGGCGCTAGTAATAGGGGGCAGCGCGCAACCCATTGGAGATTTTCACAGTTCACTTCAATTATTAGAGACAGGATTATTTGAGGGATTAAAGATAGGAATTTCTGGACATCCAGACGGGTCCCCTGATATATCCGATCCTGATTTAGAAAAAGCTATGAAAGATAAGAAACCTTATGCAGACTATATAGTTACCCAATGGTTACTAGATGTTGAACCAATAGCCAAATTTATTTCCAAGCAAGTTTTACCAGTTCATGTTGGAATTACCGGACCCTTGAAAATGAGTAGTTTACTAAAGTTTGCTAATATTGTTGGGGCGAAAAATTCAATCAACTTTCTTAAATCTAATATTACTAAAGCTGTAGATTTATTAAAACCAAGAGATCCAAATGATATAATTAAAAAGCTTAAAGATTCAACTGAGAATTTTCATATTTATACTTTTGGTAGTCTGAAAGAAACAAATAACTGGTTAACGGAGAATAATTATGCCTAAAAAAAAAAAAATAAAAAAAACAAATTCAGTTTCATTTAAAAAAGAGAATATAAATTATGATAAAGTTAAACATACAACTTCAGTAGATCAATCTGATAGACATATTCCTTATAATCTTAGACAAAGTGGGCCGACAAAAGTAGAAATGTTGATTTCAACACGTGTTAGGAAATCTCCTTATTGGCATTTATCAATGAAAGCAGGGTGCTGGAGAGCTACGGTTTATAATCGCGTTTATCATCCAAGAGGATATGTAAGACCTGAAAAAGGTGGAGCCATGGTTGAATATGCGGCTATCAAACATCACGTAACAATGTGGAATGTTGCTGTTGAGAGACAAATTCGTGTTAAAGGACCAGATGCTGAAAAATTTACAGATTATGTAATTACAAGAGATGCAACAAAAATTTCGACGATGCGTGGACGTTACGTTATTCTTTGTAACTACAAAGGCGGAATACTTAACGATCCAGTTTTAATGAGAGTAGCAGATGATGAATTTTGGTTTAGTTTATCAGATTCTGACATATCCATGTATTTACAAGGAGTTAATGCAGATAAAAAATTCAATGTTGAGATAGACGAGATAGACACCTGTCCGGTTCAAATTCAAGGACCAAAAGCCAAAGCTTTAATGCAAGATTTAATTGGTGATCAAGTGGATATGAACAACATGCCATTTTATGGTTTGGCAGAAGCTAAAGTTGGAGGAAGAAGTTGTGTTATTTCACAATCAGGATTTTCTGGAGAAGCGGGCTACGAAATTTATCTTCGTAATGCTACTTTATATGCAGAAGATATGTGGAATGCTGTGCTTAAAGCAGGAAAAAAACATAAATTAATGGTCATAGCACCAGCGCATCACAGAAGAATTCAAGCTGGAATTTTATCCTGGGGCCAAGATATGGATCATGAACATAATCCATTTCAATGTAATTTAGGTTATCAAGTTTCTTTGTCAGGAAAAAATCAGTGGGAAAAACAAGCAGACTATATCGGAAGAGCTGTTCTAGAAAAAATGAAGGAACAACTTAAAAATGGAGAAAAACCTTACAAACTTCAGCTCGTTGGATTAGAATTAGGAGGCAAACCTATTGAAGAATATGCGCCAGATTTTTGGCTAATTTCGAATTCAAATGGTGGCAAACCCGTGGGTTACATAACTTCACCTTGGTATCACCCCGAAAAAAAACAAAATATTGCTATGGGCTATGTACCCTACGAAGGCAATTTGAATGTTAAAGGTTTCCCAACTGGTAATTTTGGTAAAAAATATAAGGTGCATTTGCCAAAAAAATATTCAAGTAAACCAGTTAAAGCAGTGGTAGTTCCGATACCGTTTACTCAATCCTTTAATGCAAATACACGTGAATCGGAAGTTTTAGCTGTTTTGAATAAATAATTAGATATTAAAGCTAGCTTTAATACCATCGATAATAAATTGTGTTGCCAACGCAGCCAGAATAAATGCCATTACTCTTGCTGTGGCATGTAAGATTTGTTGAGGTATATATTTTATAATAAAATTTGCTCCAACCATTAGAAGCAAGCTCACAGTTAGCGCAGCAACTAAAGCAAGAATAACTGGTATTTGGAATTCAGGAAAATTAGCATAATTACCGATCAACAATATAATTGTTGTTAAGGCTGAGGGACCTGCAATAAAAGGAATTGCTATAGGAAAAACAATAATTTCTTCGAAATTTTTTTCATCCAAAGCTTCTTCAACTCTTTTTTCCCTTCTTATTTTTCTTTTTTCAAACAATATATCAATAGCTAAAAACATTAGAATCACTCCACCTGCAATTTTTAGCGAATCCAAAGATACATGAATTGCCTCTAATAGGTATCTACCTAAGTAGGCAAATGTGATCATTATAAAAAAGGCTATAATTACACTTTTTAATGCTATTTGATTTTTTTTTTTGATTTTTGCACCTTCTGTTAAACTTAGAAAAAAGGGCAAGTTTCCTATAGTGTCGATGGTGACAAAAAATAATATAAAGGAATTTACGAAAGTTGCAGTCATGCTGGTATTTCATATATCTTCATGGCAATAATATGGTATAGAGAAAAAATGAATTCGAGATATGTTAATAGAATTATAAGAGCTTGTAAGTTAGATGTCAGTCTTTACGAAGAAGTCGAGGCTGATAAGTCTGCAACATTTCAAGCAGCAAGCGTTGTTGTGCTTTCAAGCTTAGCTGCTGGTATCGGAGCTATATCACTTGGCGCATCAAACTTTCTTCTGGCACCAATATTATCCTTAGTTAGCTGGTATATTTGGGCTTATTTAATTTATCTAATTGGTGCAAAACTTTTTCCTGAACCAACAACAAAATCTGATCATGGAGAATTACTAAGAACAATTGGTTTTTCTAGTGCTCCGGGACTAATTAGAGTTTTTGGTTTTACTCCTGAATTGATGAGTATAACTTTTATTGGTGCTGGAATATGGATGTTAATTGCTATGGTGGTAGCCGTAAGGCAAGCTTTGGATTATCAAAGCACTTGGAGAGCAATTGGAGTTGTTGTTATAGGCTTTTTAGTACAAGCTATAGTTTTGATAATGTTACTAAGAATTTTTGGTCCAGCTTAAACTGGAAATATTGTTTTTGATGTATAACAGGAATCACAAATTTTATATCCATGTTTAATTAAATTTTGAGAAACACTTTCATCTTTTTTTTTACATTCTTCACAAACATTATCTAATTCTTTGTTCATTTATTTTCAGCTGGTTTTAGTTTTCCATCTTCATACTTAGCAGGTGAATACTTTGTATTTGGATCAAATCCCCCAGAAAGTCTTAACAAACCCAAAGCTATTACGAGTAGAATTACACTAGTTATAGATAATTTTACAATTGGAATTTTTTTCTTTTCTAGTTTTAAGAGCCAAGAATACAAAAAATAAAGTCCAAAAGGACCAACTATTGCTAGCAAAAGTATAATTTTTTTAATCATTTAAATCTAACTTGACGTATCATATGCTTATATTTAGAAATTTAACCTTATTTATTTATGAAATCAAAAGCTAAAGTTGTCGTTATAGGTGGCGGAGCAGTTGGGGTCAGCATGCTTTATCATCTTGCTAAAAAAGGATGGTCAGATGTTGCATTGGTTGAGAGAAAAGAATTAACATCAGGATCAACTTGGCATGCTGCTGGATTATTACCACTTTTTAATATGAGTTATTCAGTTGGCCAACTGCATAAATATGCGGTTAATCTTTACAAAACTCTAGAAAAAGAAACGGGAAAAAATGTAGGTTTTAGCGTTGTATCAAATATTAGATTAGCAAGTACAAAAGATAGAATGGATGAATATCATCAATATGCAGGAGTCGCACAAACAATTGGTGTTAATGTAAAATTTCTAAAACCGGAACAGGTAAAAGAAATTTGGCCTTTATGTAATATTGAAGGATTAATTGGAGCAATTCAACATCCAGAAGATGGATATATTCAATCGGCAGATTTAACACAAGCATTAGCAACTGGAGCCAGAAATAGAGGAGCAGAAATTTATAGAAACACAACTGTAGCAGGAATCAAACAAACAAAAAGTGGATGGGTTGTAGAAACAGATAAAGGAACAATCGAATGCGAACATGTTGTTTCTTGTTCTGGTAATTTTGCAAGACAAACAGGTCAAATGGTAGGTTTGGATATTCCCGTAATACCAGTTGAACATCAGTACATCGTTACTGAACCACATCCAGAAATTGTGAAAAGAAAAAAAGAAGGTTTGCCAGAAATGGGAGTACTTAGAGACAGCGATGGTCGCTGGTACATGAGAGAAGAAGCTGGAGGATTGATATTAGGTCCGTACGAAGATGGAGCGCCATGTTGCTATGTAGACGGACCATCAAAAGATTCAGAGTATGAATTATTTCAAGAAGATTTAGATAGACTTATGCCTCATATTGAAGGTGCGTATCATAGAGTGCCAGCTTTTAAGGAAGTTGGTGTTAAGAAAGTTTATAACGGTGCAATTTGTTACACTCCAGATGGAAATCCAATCGTTGGACCCGCTTGGGGTTTGAAAAATTTTTGGATTAACGAAGGTCACAGTTTCGGAATTACAGCGGCTGGTGGAGCTGGCTGGCAACTTGCTGAATGGATTATAGATGGTGAACCAACAATTGATATGCTGGGAGTTGAACCTAGAAGATATGGTGATTATGCAACAAAATCATATTTAAAAGAAAAGAACGAAGAAGCATATCGAAATGTATTTATTATTCATTATCCAGATGAAGAAAGATCTGCAGCAAGACCGTTAAGAACTGCGCCGTGTTATGAAAGAATGAAAAATTTAGGAGCAGTATTTGGACAAAAATTTGGTTGGGAAAGACCAAATTTCTTTGCGACTGATGGAATGGAACAAAAAGATGATTGGTCATTTAGAAGATCAAAATGGTTTAAAGCGGTGGAAAAAGAATGCAAAAATGTAAAAGAAAATGTTGGTCTTTTAGATATGACAGCATTTGCAAAATGCAGAATTAAAGGACCAAAAGCAGAGGCATTTTTAGATTGTTTAGTTGCTAACAAACTTCCGAAAAAAATTGGTAGAATAAATTTATGTCACGCTCTTAATACAAAAGGTGGCGTCCATTCAGAATTTACTATTATGAGAGAATCTCAAGATAGTTTTTATTTGGTATCAGCAGGTGCTTTTCAAAGACTAGATCATGATTGGATCAACAAATGGATGCCAAAAGATGGATCGGTGCAGTTTGAAAATTTAACGAATAGTGTCGGGGTGTTAGTAGTTTCAGGACCTAAAGCAAGAGAATTAATGCAAAGAGTATCAAAAGATGATTTTTCGAATGAAAATTTTAAATGGCTAAGTTCAAAAAATATTAACACAGGCAATGCACCTGTGAATGCGATGAGAGTAAATTTTGTTGGAGAATTAGGTTGGGAACTTCATCATTCTATTGAATATCAAAATCATATATTTGATAAATTAATGAAAGCTGGAAAAGATTTAGGTTTAAAACCTTACGGTATCAGAGCCATGAATAGTTTAAGGGTTGAAAAATCATATAAATTAGTAGGAACAGAATTATCTATTGAGTACTCTCCATATGAGTCTGGACTCGACAGATTTATACATCCAAATAAAGGAAAATTTATTGGTTTAGAATCGCTAAACAAGTGGAGAGAAAAAGGTTTTCAAAATAAATTAGTAACTCTTGAATTACACAATGTAAGCGATGCTGATGTTTTAGGAAATAATCCTATCTACCAAAATAACAAAGTTGTTGGAAGAGCGACAGGTGGGGATTTTGGTTTTAGATTAAATAAATCAATAGCTTTAGGCATGGTTAAACCAGAACTTGCGACAACAGGTCAAAAATTAAAAATTGATATTTTAGGCAAAATGCACGACGCTACAATTTTGTATGAGAGTCCATATGATCCAGAAAATAAACTATTAAGAGCTTAAATGAAAATTTTAGTCGCGATCAAAAGAGTCATAGATTATAACGTTCAAATTAGAGTAAAAGAGGATGGAACGGGTATTCATGCTGATAACGTTAAAATGTCAACTAATCCACCAGATGATAATGCAGTTGAAGAAGCTGTAAAACTTAAAGAGGCGGGCAAAGTTAAAGAAGTAATTGCTATTACTATAGGCGAAGAAAAAGCTCAAGAAACGGTACGCAAAGCTTTGGCGGTTGGAGTAGATAGAGGAATTCATGTAAAAGCAGAAGGATATATAGAGCCTTTAGGTGTATCAAAAATTTTAAAAAAGATTGTTGAAAAAGAAAAACCCGATCTTGTTTTTATGGGAAAGCAGGCGATCGATGACGATTGTAACCAAACAGGTCAGATGTTGTCTGCAATGTTAAATTGGTCACAAGGAACATTTGCATCAAAAATTGAATTAAAAGATAAATCAGTCCATGTTACTAGAGAAGTTGATGAAGGATTAGAAACAATAGAAATAAATTTACCTGCAATTGTAACTTGCGATTTAAGACTTAATGAACCACGTTATGCTTCACTTCCAAATATTATGAAAGCAAAGAAAAAACCAATTGAACAATTAATAGCAAAAGATTTAGGAGTGGATATTTCTAATCGAATTCAGCAATTAAAAGTTGAAGAACCTTCAAAAAGAAAAGGTGGAATAAAAGTAGCAAATGTTACAGAACTAGTAAACAAATTAAAAAATGAGGCCAAAGTAATTTAATGTCAGTTTTACTTATTGCGGAACATAATAATTCAAATTTAAAAACTTTTTCTTTAAATGCGATTAATGCAGCTTCCAAAATTGATTCTAACGTACATGTTTTAGTTGCTGGAAATCAATGTGAAAATGTTTGTAAAGAAGTAGCTTCGATACCATTGGTTAAAAAAGTTTTACAATCAGAATCAACCAATTACGAAAATTTTTTAGCTGAAAATTTAGCCCCTCTAATTGTAAAATTAGCAGATAAATATTCTCATATAATAGCTTCGGCTAACACATTTGGAAAAAATTTTATGCCAAGAGTAGCAGCCATGCTGGACACTTCTCAGGTAAGCGATGTAATTAAAATTAAAAGTTCTGATACTTTTATTCGCCCTATATATGCAGGTAATGCATTTGTAACAGTTAAGAGCAATGATAAAAAAAAATGTATTACTATAAGGCCTACATCATTTGATCCAGCTTCTACTTCAGGGGGATCGGCGCAAATAGAAAAAATTGAAGCGTCTGATATACCAAATATTTCCAAGTTTATTAAAAAAGAAGAAACTAAGTCAGAGAGACCAGAACTTGGAACGGCGCGAATTGTTATTTCAGGAGGCCGAGGTATGCAGAGTGGTGAAAACTTTAAACTAATAAATGCAATTGCCGATAAATTAAATGCAGCAGTAGGGGCATCGCGCGCAGCAGTTGATGCTGGATATATAAGCAACGATCATCAAGTTGGACAGACAGGAAAAGTAGTTGTTCCTGATTTGTATATAGCTGTGGGTATTTCAGGAGCAATTCAGCATTTGGCAGGTATGAAAGAAAGTAAAGTGATTGTAGCGATCAACAAAGATGGAGAAGCTCCAATTTTCAGTATTGCAGACTATGGTTTAGAGGCAGACTTATTCGAAGCTTTGCCACAATTTTTAGAAGAGCTAAACAAACTCAACACTATTCAAAAATAAAAAGTTTGATATAGTCCTTTCAATGTCCAGAGAAACAATGGAATATGATGTTGTTGTTGTAGGTGCTGGGCCATCTGGCTTATCAACAGCTATTAAACTAAAACAATTGGATTCTAACTTAAATGTTTGTGTTCTAGAAAAAGGATCTGAGGTTGGGGCTCATATTTTAAGTGGAAATGTTTTTGAAACTAGAGCCCTTGACGAATTATTACCCAAATGGAAAGAGAATGGAGCGCCTATTAAAACAAAAGTTAGTAAAGAAAAATTTTTATTTTTAGGAAAAAACAGTTATTTCAGTTGGCCTACGTGGCTTTTACCAGCCGTTCAAAAGAATCATAATAATTATATTATAAGTCTCGCAAATCTTTGTCGTTGGCTGGCTGAACAAGCTGAAAAACTTGGAGTAGAAATATTTCCAGGATTTCCAGCAAGTGAAATTCTTTATCATGAAGACGGGTCAGTCAAAGGAGTGGCTACTTTGGATATGGGTTTAGATAAAGAAGGAAACAAAAAAGAGGGATATGAAGAAGGAATGGAATTACATGCAAAAGTTACTGTTTTTGCAGAAGGCTGTAGGGGACATTTAGGAAAACAACTCATTAAAAAATATAATCTTGATAAAAACAAAAATCATCAACAATACGGAATTGGTTTTAAAGAAATATGGGAAGTGACCGAAAAGGAACATAATGAAGGTTTAGTAATGCATACTGCTGGTTGGCCCCTTGATAATAAGACTTATGGAGGTAGTTTTGTTTATCATGCAGAAAAAAAACAGATTTATATTGGTTACGTTATTGGTCTTGATTATCAAAACCCACATTTATCACTCTTTGATGAATTTCAAAAATTTAAAACACATAAAGCAATCAAAAAAATGCTAGAGGGAGGTAAAAGAATTGCTTATGGAGCCAGAGCATTAATTGAAGGAGGTATTCAAAGTTTACCAAAAATGTATATGCCTGGTGCATTATTAATTGGATGTAACGCAGGAACTTTGAACACACCAAAAATAAAAGGATCTCACACAGCCATGAAAAGCGGAATCATTGCTGCTGAAACAATTTTTGAAAAGATTAAAAACGGATCTCGTTTATCTATTTATGAAGATAAATTCAAAAAAAGTTGGGCATACAAAGAACTACACGCAGCCAGAAATGTAAAACCAAGTTTTAGATGGGGTCTATTTTTGGCAATTTTATTTACAGGGTTGGATCAAATAATATTTAGAGGGAAATTACCATTCACATTAAAACATAAACACGCAGATCATGAGACTCTTAAATTATCAAGTCAAATGCCAAAAATTGAATATCCAAAACCTGATGGCAAAATTAGTTTTGATAAATCTAGTTCAGTCTATTTAACCGGTACAAATCATAGAGAAAATCAACCTACGCATCTTAAATTAAAAGATTTTAATCTACCAATTGATTATACTTTAGAAAAATTTGATGAACCTGCTCAAAGATATTGTCCTGTTGGTGTTTACGAAGTACAGAGAGATAAGGACAATTTAAATCCAAAATTTGTTATTAATTCACAAAATTGTATTCATTGTAAAACTTGCGATATTAAAGAGCCTTCACAAAATATTACATGGGTTGCCCCTGAAGGTGGGGGAGGTCCAAAATATGGAAATATGTGATAATATTTTTTATAAATTATAATTTTGTTGGATTTGGTTTATCTTTGTATACCACCTTTGGATCAAAAATTTTTTCTTTTTCTTTGAATTCCATTTCTAATTCTTGAGTATTTTTAATTTTTCCTAAGGGAATGGATCTATAAAAACATGAACGATAGCCCACATGACAGCTGGCACCATTACCAATATCTACAGATAACCAAATAGAATCTTGGTCATCATCTATTCTCATTTCTTTTACTTTTTGCACAAATCCACTAGTTTGACCCTTGTGCCATATTTTTT
>Ga0187833_10002089_pt1 | contig 21899 bp, 18 predicted proteins | sample ETNtaG_37_FD_167968 | JGI IMG/M metagenome (GOLD analysis project Ga0187833, IMG submission 167968) | Marine microbial and viral communities from oxygen minimum zone, Eastern Pacific Ocean - ETNP2014_SV_400_PacBio MetaG (Illumina Assembly) | ecosystem: Environmental > Aquatic > Marine > Hypoxic...
ACTGACTGAAAATGGGTTATGACTCTGCTGAGCTTTTTGGACTATCTGATACAATTTGTCACCCAAATGCTCATTACCGCGGGGAGAGATAAACAAAGCACCGGGTTTAAATGAATGACTCTCAATTGAAAATGGTTTCTCTGCTACACGAACGATAACCTTCTGTTTCATAATCTCAGCTAAAAATTTTAGGGAGTTAACAGTTCCCCATTCCACGATAATCCCATAATAACCTTCTTTGAAAGATATTGTGGATACTTGCTGCACTACTTTTGCCGGATTTCCTATTTTGATTTCATCTTTTACTGCAAAAGCATTCAGACCAAAAACGTAGGGTAATGACCAGGCAGTAATATCATAGGTCATGGTGTCTGATAAAAAAGTTTTAGGTTCGAACAATGTCTGGGCCAAAACAGAGCAATTCTGTTTTGAAGGAATAATGATATCATCCTGTTCAATGGTATAAGATTGATTTTTATTTGATTGATAATGGAAAGCGACATTAACTATTTTTCCTATTGAGAAAGGGTAGAAATATTCAATGCCATTCGCATCCAGCATTTTAAATAATTCCTGTTTCCGATGTTCGTGATTTCCAGATGCAGTGATAATAAAATTCTTATACTCACCATCAGGGTCAGAATTTGCCTTTTTATAAAAATCCTGAAATTCCTGGATGACCTTTTCAGAGTTGTTATATGTTGCTTCCACTGTAGCCAATCCTGTCCAATAATGATGATTTAATCTCTCTTTTAAGGTGAGTGTATCTGTATCGGATGTTATTACTGCAACCCCGCCGGCACCGCTTCCGGCCTTCTCGTAAGTCATACCAATTGCCCCTTTGTAGGTGGGATAGGTATCCCCGTAACCGGGATAGAGTAAGTCAAAGTCTTCATTGCGAAAATATAGCAATTGACGTTCATCAAAATATTTTGCGTTATTATCACCAATAATAGCTTGAAATTCTCTTTGCCAAGGCGTAATCAATTCATGATATGGTTCAACAGCCGGGGCGAAATAATAAGGATCATTATAGGATTGCTCATGATAATCCACATGAATGTGTGGCAACCATTTATTATATAATTTAAGACGTTGTTGAGACTCCTGCTGGCTTTGCCATACCCAATCCCGATTCAAATCATGATAATAATGGTTGGTCCGTCCACCAGGCCATGGTTCTCGGTGTTCTCTTGTTGTGGCATCTACATCGGGAATTAAGTTCCCTGTCATGCGGTGAAAATTTGCGTAGCGGTCTCGCCCATCAGGATTAATACAAGGATCAATCATCAATACGACTTTCTCTAACCATTTCAGTTGTTCAACATTATTCGTGTCAGCAAATGTATGTAGAGTTTTGATGGCTGCTTCCATAGAACTGGATTCATTCCCATGCACCGAATAACTCAACCAAACAACAGATAAAGGATTGTCCGTGTTTTCACCTTCCATTAACCCAGATGTAATTAAATGATTCGTCCTGATTGATTCTAAAGATTCCACATTATTTGGATGCGTAATAACGGAAACAATAAGTGGGCGACCTTCATAGGTTTCACCATAAGTAATCAATTCAACATGTTCTGAAACGGTAGATACGTGTTCAAAATAATCCACAGCATCGTGATGAAAGGTGAATTTATCACCTAATTCATAGTCTAAGAATTGAGATGGTGATTGTAGAGTAGTACCGCCAAATATTATTGTCAAATTAAATAATGGTAATAAAAATAGATTTAAGTTTTTCATATTCAATATTAAGATATTAGAGTTAGTAATTAAAACTTAAGAAGAAATGTGACATCTTTTTCACACGAGAAACTTAAAACAAAAATCCCCAATAAAATTGGGGATTTATTTTTGTGAAGTTTTTCACAGGATTTCATTTTAAATGAAATGGAATTCGATTGAAGAAGAACTCGACTCTGCCTTTGCAATTTCTCCACCAATCTCCAATGCAGAGATGGATCAAATCAATGATGTAGTATTTGAAGAGTTGAGCACAGTGACAGCGGAGGCGTGAAGAAAATTTAGCCCAATTTAGCCCAGGACGTATTTTGGGTACTAAAAGAAAAAGGCTCAATTAGAGCCTTTTATCGACGAGTACCCGGGGCCGGACTCGAACCGGCACGTCCTTACGGACAATGGATTTTAAGTCCATAGTGTCTACCAATTCCACCACCCGGGCTTAAAATAATGAGGCGTCGGCCGGATTCGAACCGGCGAATAACGGTTTTGCAAACCGGCCCCTTAGACCGCTTGGGTACGACGCCATAATTTTTGTTAAATTGTCAAAATACGCGGCGGAATTTACTTTATGAATTCTGCCATTCAATTCACCTTTTTTGGTTTTTAGAACAGATTTTACAAGTAGTTTTTATCATGGATATAAATCGATTAAATATCTATAGACGGCTCAGAGATTTCAAAGTGCCATCATCTGTTCTGGATGATATTTTTTCAAATGATGAAGATATAAAAATCTTGGAAGATGCTTTCTCAGCCTTAGTTGACGATGGTTTTAGCGAAGATGAATCTGCAGAAGAAATATCAAAAATGATCTTGAAAGAATTGGATGTTGACCCAGATCAGTCATTAACTGACGAAAAATAATTCACATTCGCCATGGAAGGTGGTGCTTTCTCAATATTATAATTAAAATCCTTCCCTTCCCGTACCTGTTCTCTTAATTGATTAATTTTTGGTAAATGTGTTTTTACCACATGGTACGGTGTTAAGCCATCTGCTATACTGTCTAGTATTATTTTACTAAAATAAATGGCTTCGTTTCTTAAATAGCCTTCTCTCACATCCTGCCATACCATTGGGCTGTCAATCATTCTGCTTTGCGTAAGCAATAAATAATCAACCACAAATCGATCCAAAGGTTTTGGCTCTTTACCCAAAAGCAGAGAAAATATTATTATAAACCCGATTATTTTCATGGTTCAATTATAATGAAGAAACGTTTACGCTATCCAGCCAGTTTGAAACTTTTTCTACCACTGATTCCAAACACCCATCATCAAATGGAAGTTCAAGCCCAGCCAGTTCTACAAGCCCTGTAAACGGCAGGCTGCCTCCCGCTTTGCATAATCTGACATAATCATCCCAAGCTTTTTCCCGGTTTTCTTCACTCTTGATCCAAAACTGGAATGCGCAAGTTTGTGCTAAAGTATAGTCAATATAGTAGAACGGCATTTGATATATATGGAGCTGCCCTTGCCAAATACCCCCAGATTTTGGGAATTCAATATCATCATAGTCTCGATTTGGCAAATAAATGGATTCCAGTTCCAGCCACTTATTTTTTCTGTCTTTTGGCGTTGCTTCAGGATTCTCATAGACCCAGTGCTGAAAGTGATCTACACAGGCACCATAGGGCAAAAAGGATAAACTGCCTGCAATATGCTTGTACTTGAAGCGGTCTGTTTCTTCTTTAAAAAATCGTTTCATCCAGGGCCAGGTAAAAAACTCCATACTCATGGAATGTATTTCAGCTGATTCCATGGTTGGCCATAGGTAACTCACCAAAGGTTGTTTCCGACTGGAATAACACTGAAAGGCATGTCCAGCTTCATGGGTTAACACCGTTATATCGTGATCTGTACCATTAAAATTTGAAAAAATGTAGGGTCGATCATATTTAGGAAATGATGTACAGAATCCTCCTGGCCGTTTTCCTTCGCGATTCACCAAATCCATCAACTCCTCATTCACCATAATATCAAAAAATTCACCCGTCTCTGGAGATAATTCATGGTACATGTCCTGAGCACCGGAGACCAGTTCTTCCGGGGTCCCTTTAGGCTTTGGATCACCTTCTTTGAAATTGATGCCATCATAAACATATAGATGATCCAATCCCAAAATAGACTTTTTCTGTTCTAGCAATTCTGTCACAATTGGAACAACATGATCCACGATCTGTTTTCTGAAATTTGCAACTTCATCCGGACCATAATCGGACCTGCCCATACGCAGATAGCCTAGTTCAACAAAGTTTTTATATCCTAAGGTTGTAGCAATTTCATGACGAAGCTTGACAAGTTTATCATACAAATCATCAAATTCATCTGCATTCTCTTCAAACCATTGAGACCGAGCTGCATAAGATCGTTTGCGAAGGTCTCGGTCAGCATGAGTGTGAAAGGGCCCTAATCCGGCCAGATTATAACTTTTGCCATCAAACTCTATCTTTGCCCCGGCTGTGAGTTTTGTGTACTTATTTCTAAGGTCTGTTTCCTTGCGAAGCATATCCATAATTTTTGGATCAAACGTTTTTAATTCCATTTCAATTTTTTTCAAGAATGTGGCACCCCACTTCTCAGTTAGATCAGCTTTGAATCGAGATGCGTCCACGGCCTGATCAAGCTTATTGTATACTTCCTGGATATCAGGGCCTATGGAATCATAATAGTCTTTCTCAGATTTTGCAGCTTCATCATTAATATTTCGGCTGAAATTCAAACTGGCAATAGAAACATAAGAAGCATACTCGCGACTTGCATCATCAACTTCTTCTAAAACAGTAATCTGATCTTCTGCTGATTCTGCATTCTTGAATCTTTCAAGCCAGTCTACCATGAGTTCATTTTGTGAATCAATGGTAAGTCTTTTATAAGGGAATTCACTATACTTCATTCAATTTAATCTCATTAGTTTTCTTTACTATTGGACAAGCAACCCAATGCTCTGGAGCATGAGTCTCAAATATGGGTACATGATCTGCACAAGATGATTCAGCCTGCGGGCAGCGGGTCCTAAAACTGCAGCCAGAGGGTTTGTTCATCGGAGTGGGTACATCTCCTTTTAAAACAATACGCTGGCGATTCTTTTTCTTTGGATCAGGTACGGGCACAGCTGAGAGCAGCGCTTTACTGTAGGGATGCCGGGGGTGATGATACACCTGTTTTGATTCACCAAACTCTACCAGGTTCCCAAGATACATAACTGCGATCTTATCGGAAATATGTTCTACAACTGAAAGATCATGAGCAATAAATAAAAACGAGACATCAAATTCTTTCTGGAGATCCACCATCAGGTTGATCACCTGTGCCTGGATCGATACATCCAATGCAGAAACGGGTTCATCACATATGATCAGATCTGGACTTGGAGCCAGAGCCCGAGCAATACCTACTCGTTGTCTCTGCCCGCCGGAAAATTCATGGGGAAACCGACCTGCCTGGTCTTCTCTTAATCCAACTTTCTCAAGCAAGGTAATTACTTTCTCCCGACGCTGTGATCCTTTCAGCTCGGTATGAATCTTTAGCGGCTCTTCTACGATCTGAGATACGGTCATCCGGGGATTAAGGGAAGCGTATGGATCCTGAAAAATCATTTGTACCCGGGAACGGTATTTTCCCATTCGTCGTGAATGTAGCATATTAAAATCCACATCTTCACCATCAAAATGGTACAAGATCTTTCCACCCACCTCAACATCCGGAACTATGTATTTCAAAATATTGATCATGGCGCGACCCACAGTGGTTTTCCCACAGCCGGATTCACCTACCAATCCAACAATCTCACTCTTGCCAATAGAAAAAGAAATATCATCAACCGCTTTCACTTCAGCCACTTTCCGTCCCATAATCCCACCAGAGACAGGAAAACTGACTGAAAGATTTTTAACTTCAACCAGGGGACTATTAGCCATGACTCTCTCCATCATCAACAACAAAACATCGTACAAAATGATCAGGCGAAATCTCTACCAGAGGCGGTTCATCCGTTTTACACCTTTCTTCCACCAAATCACACCGGGTACAAAATTTGCACCCTTCAGGCATTTCCAGGATATTAGGGATCACTCCTGAAATTGTTTGCAGATTTTCTGAAGGACGGTCTTCATCCGGATGGGGAATCGATTTCAAAAGTCCCTGGGTATAGGGATGTAATGGCTGGTCAAAAAGTCGATTCACATCAGCCACTTCCTGGATCATTCCGCCATACATCACCATGACCCGTTCACAGGTTTCTGCCACAACTGCCATATCATGGGTAATCAAAACAATGGCTGCTTCCCTGTTTTCATCCTTGAGTTCCAGCATTAGATCAAGGATCTGGGCCTGGATCGTGACATCCAGGGCTGTGGTGGGTTCATCGGCGATAAGGAGCGAAGGATTTTTTGCTAGTGCCATGGCGATCATGACTCTCTGGCGCATGCCACCGGAAAATTGATGAGGATATTCATGCATCCGTTTTTCAGGGTCCGGTATTCCTACTCGTCTCAATAGGTCAGCTCCTTTTAAGAACAGTGTTTCATAATCACCTTTATATTCCTCCGAAACCAATTCCCGCAGGCCCAATATCAGGTAGGCTACCAAAGAAGGGACTATAGTCCCGATCATAAAAAATAGTGCAACATCTTTCCAGAAAAAAGACCAGCCTAAAACTAGTTGCGAAAAAAGAACCAGTACAGTACCCACGGTCAAGGATAATCGTACCCGCAGACCTACAGGTACCTCGTTTATGGTTGATGCTACTGACAAAATTCCATCTTTAAAATACTGGAACAATGTTTTCGGCTTTATGGATTCCATGACCTGCAGACCTATGGTAAAAACAGGATTCAAAGATGTCATGGGCTCCTGGAAAATCATGGCAATTTCACGTCCACGATATTTACCCATTTTCTGGTATAATCTATCCCTGAAATCTGTATAGGCATCCTTCTGCGGCGATGAAAAGAAAAGGTGGCTTGTAATAATAATATTCGCCAGAAAGGAGACAAGGAATGGAAATACACCTGATAAGGGTAGCAGAATATGAAGAACAATCCAGCCAATGAAGAATGCACGTGCCGTCCAGGATCTCAGATTGTCCTTTAATGACTTGAAATATTGATGTTCTGGTATCTGTTTAATTCGCTCCAAGTCTTTGCCATCGAATAGTAATACATCCTTGAATTTGATGGTTCCTTCACTGACTTCACCGGGCGGATTGGGCACCAATTGCATTAAGGATAGAACTGAAACCGATTTTCCTGAGCCCGATTCACCAACAATACCCAAGGTCTCCCCTTTGAAAATATCAAAATCGATACCATTAACGGCAGTAGCCCATTGTTCGCCAATTTTAAATCGGGTTTTGAGTCCTTTGACCTCTAGTAATTTTTCCTGGTTCATCGAAGTCTCGAATATACTTTCGGATCAAAAGCTTCCCTGACGCCTTCACCAATAAAGACAATGGAGAGTAAGGTTAAGAATTGGGCCGTAACCGGTGAAAACACCATCCACCATTTACTGATATTCTGCAGGCCTACATCCAGCATCTGACCCCAAGATGGAGTAGGAGGTGCTAGCCCAAACCCCAGGTAATCCAGACCAACCAGAGCAGATATTCCACCTATAACTGTAAATGGAAAGTAAGTTATAATAGGTACTAAAGAGTTGGGCAAAATATGTTTGAACATAACCTTAAAATCAGATTGCCCCATACTCAAAGCAGCCGCTACATAATCCTTTGCTTTTTCACGATAAAATTCTGCACGCATGAGATAGGTCATACTGATCCAGTTCACCAGTGTATAGATCCCGATCAAAAGGAAAAATGACGGCATCAGAATAGATGAAATAATAATGATCACAAACAGCATGGGCAGGCTGGACCAAATCTCGATCAGGCGCTGAAAAAATAGGTCAAATTTTCCACCAAAATAACCCATAGCTCCCCCGATCAATATACCGAAGATATAATTGATCACAGTCAATATGAGAGCAAATGAAATAGAGATATTGAATGCATAGCACAATCGGGCAAATACGTCTCGCCCTGTATTATCCGTTCCCAGCCAATGTTTATTAGAAGGCGGGCTATACATTTTATTCCCTTCAAATGTAATGTCTTCATAGGGTGAATAAGGATACGGCGGCATCAAAACCCAGTTATCTTGTCCATCTTTAAACTTGGCCTTGAGGATACGATAGCGAGCTTCTCCAGGTACATCCTGACCAAATGTTTTTCCTGGAATGTATCCAGATATACTTGGAAAATAATATTCGCCTTCATAATGAACGACCAGTGCCCGGTTATTAATTAATAGAGGCAGGAAAAAAGAGACTCCATACAAAGCAGTAAGAATTATCAGGGAGTAATAGCCTCGTTTCAGGGTTTTGAACTTTAACCATCTTTTTCTTAGGATGGACACATGCTTTTCGTTGGATTTTTTCATTTCAACCATTACTTGAACCGTATCCTTGGATCTACCGTAGCCAGAGCAAGATCAGATATAATATTCCCTATAAGTCTCAGCAAAACTACAATCACTAAAAATCCGAGTGTTACAGGATAATCCCTGGAAAGGATTGCTTCGTAGGCCAACCGTCCAAAACCATCAATATTGAACATCCTCTCAATAAAATAGGATCCAGCAATCACAACACCCAGAATATGCCCTATACCAGAAGCAATAGGTATAACGCTGTTTCGCATGGCATGGAGCCACACCACTCTTTTTTCTCTTAATCCTTTGGCAAAAGCTGTACGTATATAATCCTGGCTAAGATTTTCTAAAAGGCTGTTTTTCATCAACACGGTCATGGTTGCAAAACTGCCGATCGTCCATGCAATTACAGGCAGAATCATATGATGAATTTGATCCACAAATTTCCCAAAGGGTGTTAATGTTTCCCATACTTCAATGGGACTTCTAAACCCGCCCAAAGGGAATATATCCCAAAAACTTCCACCTCCAAAAAGCACCAGGAATACCCCACCCAAAGCCCAGCCTGGAATCGAATAAGCAATAAAAATAGCCACACTGGATCCAAAGTCAAATACAGACCCATGTTGAAGGGCTTTCCGGATACCAAGCGGTATACATATTAAATAGGAAATAAAAATACCGGTCAGCCCAAAAAACAGGGAAATCTTAAAACGCGGTTTCATGACTTCTGTAACAGGCTGCAGATAAGTATAAGATTTTCCAAGGTTACCTGTGAGAAGACCAGAGAATTCGCGCTGAAAAATGACAGCATTCCGTGTTCCATCTGCTTTTAGCTCATCAACAGATGCATACCAAATTGGACTTTTTAAACCATCCTTTTCAATAACAGATAATTTGCCATTGTCCATCGGCGTGATATCAACACGCCATATGCGTCCATCCCGTTTCCCTACGCGTTTTTCAATTTTTGTTTCTCCGGGAGGTATAATGAAGTCTCTATGTTTGGTATCTCTGGGCAGGATTCCCAACCAAATCAAATACCGCTGATAAATGGGCTTATCAAACCCATAAAACCGCTCTAGTTCTTTTAATGCTTCGGGAGGGAGAGCACCAATCGCGTTACCGGTTACTCCTGCAGACCCGCCACCACCTTCTACCCCTGCCATACCACCCATTTGCAGTTGAATAATAGTTTGTTCTATCGGGCCACCAGGTGCTAGTTGGAGAATAATAAAAACGAGGATAGTGGATCCCAAAAATGTTGGGATCATTAAAAGAATTCTTCTTAAAAAATAGGTTGCCATAAAAAGGCAGAGATAGATTATTGATTATTTTTCAGATAATCGGGCCAGTATTTCATATCGATAGGTTTAAGATCAAGTTTCCTACCATCTTCCATTGCATCGGTAAGTTGCTCTTGGGCTTCTTCATCGATCCACCAATAATAAAATGCGTCCCAATATTCTCCCACATAACGGGATAACATCCAATGTGGATACCCAAATTTATCCCACCACATCATGCGCGAATAGTTGCGAACAATACTAAATGCGATCGGGTGTTCATCATTAAATATCCCATCGATTTCTTGTATAATCTCTATGCGCCTGCTTTGATCAAAGCAAATATCATATTCATCAAGAAGTTCGTCTACCCGTTCACTTTTAAATCCCCATACATTATTATTATCATTCATATCAGCCAAAGATGATCGGAGTGAGCCCTCAGGATTAGGATAGATCAATCCAGAATAGGCCAGCATACATACGGAGAAATTTCTGGCATTCACATTCTTGATCATGGTATTATAGTCTACAAACTTAATTTGCATATCTATACCATACTCTTTCATCATCTGTTGGACAGGCGTTACCATATATTCACTTGTTTTTTGTATCCCTATTTCAAAAGATAAGATTTTTCCGGTCTCTTCATGCACGAGCCATCCATCGCCATTTCTTGACGTAAAGCCCACTTCTTCTAACAATTCAATAGCTTTTTGAGGGTTATAACTGAAAGAATTGTTTTTTATATTCTCATATATTGTACCTGAATAAAGCGAATTCATCATTCCGTATTCGTTATAATACATTTCACGGTTCATTTTTTCTCTGTCATATAAGTAAGAGAAAGCATAGCGGACACGTTTATCATCAAAAGGCCACTCTCTCATATTAAAATAGTACCCGGATGTACCAGCAGGTTTTTCAGAAAAAATGCGCTGCTTCTTGATCCATCCCTTTTCAGTTGCATTAAAATCCGTTTCTTCAACCCAGCGCCTTGAACGCTGAACATTGAAAATATCCTGCTCACCTTTTTTAAATTTTTCAAACTGGAGGGCATCATTATCTTTCACAACGGATATTTTTATACGATCAAAATTATATTTATATCTCACCAGGGGATTATCTGCAGCCCAATAATCATCCCTGCGCTCAAAGGTATATGATTCTTGATTTATTATATTTTCTTCTGGAATAATATAGGGACCAGTACCTGGAATAACTGAAAAAGCATATTCTTCTAAAAACGCAGTTCCATCTAGGTCTTTCAAGATATGGTTAGGATGAATAACCATCGTGCTAAAATATAGGAAATTTCTCCAGTTCACTGATTTTGCTTTAACAGAGACTATATATTTCGACTCAGCAACTGGTCTTTCAAATTTGCCGAATGCGATTTGCGAGGATGGAAAGAGAATGGTTTCATCCATCCTCAAATCCCAGGTAGCCACAATGTCATCAGCTGTTACCGGCATACCATCCCACCACCTTGCATCGGGGTTTATTCTAAATTTAAAAACCATCTTATCGTCTGAGATAGACCAGTGTGATGCCAGGCTTGGCGCAAACTCCAGCGTGGTTGGATGTTGGCTTAATAAAGACTCATAGCATAACGCCATGATGGTCCGAGAGTTTAATACTTGGCTTGAGTTTTGGCCAATAACCCGCATTGTCCTGGGAAAAAGCGAGTGAGTATAATTGAGGGTGCCACCTTTTTTTGCCCGGGGGTCACCAAAATATGTTCCATCTTTTTCTGACCAAACATAGGTTTGATATCCTAGATTTTCAGCGAAGTTTTCAAATCCATATCCTCCCTGTTCTGCAGGTGTATTAGAATCTTTTGGTGAAATATCAAATTTGACGTTTGTTGAAGACGAAGATGAATTATTTTCACCTCCACATGCACACAAAACAAGTAAAACTATTAATAAAGTTATTTTTTTCATTAGAGTATTCTTAGGTCCAAAATCCTGCAATTGATGTTTAATAAAGGGTGAAAATATAGCGAGTGAGTCATTTAAATAATATCTTAATCCTAAAATGGAGTCTGACCCTATAATTACCTTTGAAAAGGGACTCTTTTTTTAATTCGTAGCTATTCCCAAACCAATGAAATAATAAATCATGACCAGAAAAACGATAACTGAGAAAGTAGGTGTAAAAGATGCCATGGTCTTGGCTTTTTTGTAGTCGCGTTGCCAATCCTTATGAGCAATCTTTTCTATGACCTTGTAGCCTCCCTTGTCTTCGCAAGCTTTCATTAATTTTCGAAATTTTGGAATATCTTTTATTGGAATAGCTTTAATTCCTTTTTTTTCTGCGAGGTTGAGTAATGGATCTTCACAAGGATTAGGCCTATCGGCCATTGATTCTTGCCCAAATAGAAACACGAAAAAAAGTACGGTAGAAGTGAATTGCCTCATTTAAAACCATAAAACACTTTAAAAGAGAATAAGGGTAATTCGTCAATTTTCATTTTTGGACCTGTTACTTTTTTCTTTTGGAGACGCCATTTCTCATTTTTGTAAGAATTGTCCATAAAACCCATTTTCATATCCAACCCAATTCGTGTCGATAAATAATAACGAATACCAATCATCCCGGAAAACCCAATCCAATCATTGATCATAGCATCCGTTGCACCCAAATCTGATACAGGATTCGAATCACCAAAACTATTTATGAGCTGATTCCAATCTTCAGACTTGTCCCCGGGGGTTGTATCAACGGAAATTCTACCGCGTCCCCAAATTGGAGTTAGAGTAAAATTAAGTTCTATTCTTGGTTTCCAACGAAAATAAGTTTCTAAGGGAAACATCCTATAAATAATTGTTCGACGAAATACAGCTTTAGAATTTATCAAATCCAATTTACCCACTTCAAAAGATGAATAGGAATTATACCCCAATCGGGCGTTACTGAAAAATTCATAATATACGGCCCAATTAAGAAGAAAATTTCGATTCAACATAGTCTCCTTTGGAAAAGGGACATCAATATTTTCATCGAAGCCAGATAGAGTTGGTTCATATAAACCAAGTCCCAAGCCGACACTAATTTTAGGTTGTGCCAACGAGAAGGATCCTGTAAAAAGGAATAAAGAAAGAAAGAAACGTAGGATTTGACTCTTCATACAAGGTTCTTAATTTAAGCCCCATGAAACAGATGATGAGCATATTCCTTTTTATTATTTCAGTGTTGTGGTCGAATTCCCAGAATACTGATGTCCAACACGTAATCGTGAAATACAATGGAAAGTCAATCGTTGGATCCGTTGACTCCATTGGGATGGAATTTGTATACTTTTACTCTAAAGATACAGGCGGCTCAGATTCACTTTACTTGAGAGATGTTTATTACATCTACAATGATTTTAATCGGGTTTTTCACAGTAGTTGGAGTTTTGAACAGAATCTACAAAAAATGAATAATCGAACCGGTACCATTTACACCTTGAGTGGTGATACGATTATTTTTTTGGATATAAAATTCAATAACGATATGATAAACCCGGAACTTTTTATAAAAACAGGTATCAATCAATCTGAATTTATTCCCCTCCTTCATATCGAAAAAATAAAAACAGATTATTCAATTCTTGAATATTCTATTGAACGGGGATTTTTCTACCCCTTTTACACGTTCCTGATTGGTGCTACTCTGGATATTAGATTGAAGTGGGATAAAGACCGAAGATTGATACCGCAAGTCTGGGATCAATATAATGATCTACTTCCAAAAGCAAGTTTTATAGGGCTGTACGAAACAGGTGTAACCTATAAAACTATTTCATATATCATTCCTACATCTGTTTTAGCGTCTATGATTTATGACCTTTGGAAACAAAAGAATTCATTTTATTTTACACCGGTTTATGAAGAAAATAAATTTGGAAGAAATATGTATGTTTTTTCATTGAAACATAAAGCTTCCACCTACACACAACGTATGATATTTCGAATTGAGAAAACTAAAATCGGTAAAAATGTCTTTAGGTGGTTTCGCAAAAATAGGTTGTAAATTTCGGTCATGATATCAAATAATAAATTTTTATCAAATTTTGGGATAATCATTCTTTTGCTTTGCACCTTATCGTGTGATAATAAAACAATCGATTTACCCATCGCTGATACAACCCCACCGCAAGCTGTCATAATATATCCTGTTGATGGCATATCCGTGGCTGGTGACATTACTGTTCTTGCACGTGCGACAGACAATGAAGAAGTTGATTCAGTAGAATTCTATATAAACCAAAAAAAGGTTGGTAGAGATAATTCTGGAGTAAATGATATTTTTGATTTTGAATGGAAAACCGGAGATTATACCGAGGATGAGTATCATTTTGTATCTATCATTGCTTTTGATGGTTCGGAAAATGCATATGCATCTTTCCCAATTCGCATTAAAGCAGATAATCAGGATAATGAACCCCCAACTGCATTTTTATTAAATCCATTCTCTGGACAATATGTAAGTGGAATCGTTAATATTACTGTTGAAGCATCCGATAATGACAGTATACAATACGTGAGTTATTATGTGAATAATGTTCTCCAGGGATATGTTTTAGAGCCACCCTACATTTTCCCATGGAATACTCTTTTATATTTGGATGATCATTATTCTATTTATGTCATCGTTCGGGACATGAGCAACAATTTAACTACTGTTCCTCCTGTCAACGTGATTATTGATAATAATCTACAAAATGATGTAACTCCACCAACCGGTTCAATTGTCAGTCCACCCGCAGGATTAACTGTAAGCGGAAGTGTTGATATCATTGTCAGTGCAAGTGATAATAGAGCTATGGATCAAGTGGCTTTTTCCATCGATGGTACTTACATTATATCGGATGGTGAAGTACCATACCATTATTCATGGGATACTACTTTGGAAGAAGAAGATATAGAACATACCATCAGTGTTGTTTTGATAGACCTGGCTGGCAATGAATCTCCTTTAAACCCCATTTCTGTTTTTGTAGATAATGATCCAGCGGGAGATATAACACCGCCAATCGTATTGATCACAAATCCGGTAGCGGGTCAGGATTTAACTGGAACAGTTTCAATCGAAGTATTGGCTGAAGATGATACTGGCATAGATCGAGTTGAATTTTTTATTAATGGTGATTCTGTCCATACGGATACTTCTGATGTATTTAATTATATTTGGGACACAGAAACCGTTACCGATGATATGGACCATATAATTGCAGTGGTTGGCTTTGATTTGGGTGGAAATGCGACCCTTGCCCCACCAATTGCAGTCTATGTAGATAATTTTGATAATATTCATCCTACTGGTCAAATCCAAAACCCGGTTGCAGGACAAACAGTTACTGGGACAATCACGATCGAAATTTCAGCTACAGATAATATTGGTGTGGAACAAGTCAACTTGTCTATTGACGGAATTCCAAGAGATACTTTAACCACATTCCCTTACACCTATGAATGGGATACAACAAGTGAGACCGACGATGAAGATCATGTCATTAGTATCATTGTTTCTGATTCATCTGATAATATAAGCTATGTACCTCCAGTGAGTGTTTTTGTAAATAATATCATTGATGACATCACACCACCGGTTGCATCTATCTCCAACCCTCTTTCCGGACAAACTGTGAGTGATACTATTTCCTTTACAGTACAGGCAGTAGATGACTTTGGTGTGAATAACGTTGAATTCTTTGTCGATGGAGAATCAATTGGTACTGATTACACGGAATCCTATCAGATTGAATGGGACACAACGCCTTTGGAAAATGAAAGCCAGCATACTTTATCTGCGTACGTAACGGACCATGCAGGGCATACCACAATTGCTCAACCAATTCTCGTAACAATATCCAATTGATGAAATCTTTCAACCTAAATATCATTTTAATTTCCATTCTGTTATTGAGTTGTGAAGGTCCTATGTTCAAAGTCCAAAAGGAACCCGATTCCATTCCTCCTACATTAACCATCACATTTCCACCTGATCAAGCAATCTTGTCTGATACAGTGCTAGTATCGGCATATGCGTTTGATAATGTTGAATTAGGCATGGTAACTTTGTATTTGAATGATTCTGCTATCATTTCAAGTAAAGACGCCCCCTACGAATACACATGGATCACGACCGATTATGCCGAAGATGAACAACATACCATTTGGGCCAAAGCAGAAGATGCTGCAGGTAATTTGACTCAAACCAATCCTATCCGTGTATTAATCGATAATTTAGATAATATCAATCCAACCGGCACATTGATCTTCCCTTATACCGGTCAAACTATTTCTGGAGAGATCACTATTATTGTCGAAGCAAATGATAATGAAGAAGTTGCATTTGTGAATGTCTATATTGATGGTGATACCGTTGCCACCCTTACTGAGTCTCCCTATACTTTTAATTGGGATACATCGGTTGAAGTTGATGATATTAATTACACCATACACGTTCATATCCAGGATGTAACAGGAAACCAGATTACTCTAGGGCCAATTAGTGTATTAATTGATAACTATGAAGCTGATGATAATATTCCTCCAACAGGCACAATTATTCACCCGCCTTCAGCAGCAACTGTTTCAGAAACTATTCTTATACAAGTTTCCGCTTACGATAACGTTGAAATGGGCTTCGTAGATTTTATTATTGATGGATCCTTCGCAGGGCAGGATTCAGTCTTACCATATGAGTATCAGTGGAATACAACCGTAGAAGTTGAAGACGCAGACCATATTATTAATGTAAATCTTACTGATGCAGTTGGAAATACTACCGCTCTTTTCCCTGTTACGGTTCGTGTTAATAATATTGATGAACCAGATATTATACCACCAAATGTGGTTATTTACGAACCTGCGGCCAATCAAACAGTTTCCGGTATGGTGAATATCACAGCAATCGCCACGGATAATGTAAGCATCAACCGAGTTGAGTTTTACCATAATTATGAATTAGAATTCATAGTAACATCTTACCCATATCAATATGAATGGAATTCAACTGACGCTGAAGATGATTCTGAACATATCTGGTATGTTAAAGCTTTTGATACCAGTGAAAATAATACACAAACACAACCCATTGCAGTTTTTGTAGATAATGAAGATGATATTCCACCTACCGGTTTCATTCTTTATCCTTACGCTGGTCAAACGGTGAGCGGCATTGTACAAATTCAAGTATCAGTTTCAGATAATTTAGGAATAGATCAAGTGGAATTCTTTATTGAAGGGAATACGATAGGAACGAATTCTGAATATCCTTATTCCAAAGAATGGAATACAGAAAATACAGAATTAGCTACAGAAGATGAAGAACACGTCATTTCCATTACAATAACAGATTTAGGTGGAAACTCAACAGATGTCTCCCCTATTTCAGTTTTGGTTAATAATATTGTTATACCAGGAGATGATACAACACCACCAGTAGTGGCAATACTTACACCAGTTTCAAGTCAAACAGTTGGTGATACTGTTTTAATATCTGGTTTTGCCATAGACAACATGGGGATTGAAGATGTTAAATTCTATGTAGATGATGAATTAGTAGCAACCGTAAGTGACTCCCCCTATACACATAATTGGGTAACGTATGAATTATCTAATGGATCAGACCATGTAATACAAATGACTGCAACTGATCTATCAGACAACCAAACAACTGCTCAACCGGTATTTGTAACCGTTCAAAATGAATATTATGGAGAAATAGAGAACTTTTCATTATCTGTCTCAGAAGAAAATATCTCCTTGAGCTGGGATGCTCCATACAATGCTGAAACATTCAAAGTGTATAGGGATAGCGTTTTCTTAGCTGAAATATCAAATCAAAGCTATGATGATACTATTGAGGCTGGAGTTGAATATTGTTATCAAATTTCTGCAGTAAATAGTGTGGGAATCGAAGGGCCTTGGTCCGATGAAGAATGTGGCATCCCACAATTACCAGCCCCGGAATCTTTTAGTATTGCGATTAATGATACAAATATAACTCTGGTTTGGGCTGCAGTGGATAATGCATCTGGATATATTATATATCGTGATAATACAGAAATTTGGAATGGTACAGCCTTGACCTTGACAGATTTGGGTTTGGCTTATAATACCACATATATTTATAATGTGGTTGCCTTTGATCTTGAGGGAACCAATGGTACAGAATCAGATCCTTTAAGCGTAACTATGCCGGAAGAGCTCATTGCGCCTGATCTTTCATTATCTATTTCAGGAACATATGGATCTTTAAATTGGACATCTTTATCAACTGCAACAGCTTATCGAGTTCATAAAGATAGCGTTATTATTGAAGAAGTCACAGCAACTAATTATGAGATTGAACTAATCCATGGTGTTGAAGCTTGCTTTACAATCACTGCAATTAATGATGTTGGTTCAGAAAGTGATCCATCCAATGAAGAATGCGGAACTGGAGATTTTACAGCCCCTGTGCTCTCACTTTCCGTCACAGACTCAACGGCTTCTCTTAACTGGAATTCTGTGGTATCAGCAGAAAATTATTGGGTGTATCAGGATAGTACTTTCCTGATAGAAGTTTCTAACCACTATTATAATGTTGAAATTGGTACTGGTACAGAAACCTGTTTCGGTATCGAAGCTGTAAATAGCTATGGTACTACAAGCGATACTTCTAATGTAGAATGTGGGACTGGATCTTAGGGGAAAAACTTTTCACCATCACAATCATTTAAAGAATGAAGCAAATGAATTTTGTCATAATCACCAGAACTAAATGAGATTATTCCCGAATCGGGATTGGAAAGATTTATCAAATAATATTCTGGTAGCCTACTATAATTGACTGTATCAAACCCTGAACTAACTTCATTGAATTCCAATACTGTATAATTATAAATCATCCAGCCATTTCCTATCCAGGTTATTGAATCCAAATACGACTCCGAAGATAATGTCATTTCGGCAATCGTGTCATAGATTGAGGACAATGTATCATTCCCCATATCCAGGTAGAATGTAGAAGGTATGCTGTAACTGGCTGGTAGGACACAAATTGTTGTCGAATCATAATTTGAAAAAATCCAATTCCCAGATGGTTTATAACATTCAATAAAAATAGAGTCCGAAAATTCGCCAGTATTTGTGGATTGATCTTTCGCTCTTACCTTATATCCAAAAGATTCCTGCCAACTGATTGATGTATCTGAAAAAGATAAACCAGATTCTCCTACTTTTGACAATGAATCAAATGACTCACCCAAATCAGTACTCCTGAATATATGGTATTCGCTCACATCATCAGATGCGGATTCATACCAAGTGATTTGAATTCTAGGGTTACCATTTTTAAGTGTAAAAAATCCTCGAAGTCCAGTCGGATAATCTGGAGCATCCTCATCAATATCACAGCCTACAAACAATAAGAAAACAATTAAAAATATTTTACGAGTCATGATAGAGATTATAGGAATTATTTGAAATTAAAAAGCCCCGATTTCTCGAGGCTTTTGAGCGAGAGACGAGATTCGAACTCGCGACCCCCACGTTGGCAACGTGATGCTCTACCAGCTGAGCTACTCTCGCATTGTAAATGATAATTAATCCTAAAATAGAGCCCGAAAAATTACTTTTTGGATATTACTCTGACAACGGAGTTTTTGGGAATAATTCGAAAAGTTTTTTCTGCCGCTGCCAAACCAGATAAGATGCACCAAGAAAAACTATGTTTTCTAAGATTTTATTCCATCCTACCATCTCGCCTTCTTTTAATCCACAACCACATTCAATGTTAAATCCTCGAAGCGTGGCTTGAAAAATGAATAAAATGAAGAGTGCCATCAAACCACCACTGATCATTGACGCACCATCTACCATCAAACCTGCAACCAATCCAATGCCTATAAATAATTCTAACCATGGAATTATCAGGGCAATTACATTTTCAAACCCCATGGGTATTAAATGATAATTGGCTATATCACGTGCAAATTTCCCAGGATCAAGAATCTTATCATAACTAGCATAAATAAAAATAACCCCAAGTAGGATTCTTATTAAAACGATTAGCCAAGGATGAAGTTTATTCATTTATTTCAATCTCCAGGCCTGCATCCGTCCAGGATTTCCATCCTCCCTTGAAAACGAATATGTTCATAAATCCAAAATCTTGTAATTCATATGCCAATTCTTCGCTTGAACCGCAATCATCATCACTACAATAGATCACAAATCCCTTTTCATATCCGATTAAAAACTCAATCTGTTCGGATAACAATCCCACATCATCATTGGCTATGGCACCTGGAATTATGCCATCCGATAAATATTCTTCTGCTCTGGCATCTACAAACAATAATCCTGTTTTATGTAGTGATTTTGCCATTTCAAGATCAATTTCTCGTATTTCTGGTTCTAATAAGGTTAATAATACATCATTGACATTGTTAACAACTTTTATTGGTTCAGCCATCCAGGATATGGCATCAGTTCGAACCAAATTAGATATGAAGCCAGCCAGAATAGAAACTGTTATAAAGAATGTTACCTGTTGTTTAAAACTCACAATAAGGGTGAATCTGGATTTGGGTTAATGATCGTGACCAACGTGATTTTGCTTCTGCTTAGATATTGGTTTGCTTTTTATATTTGATTTCGATTTTGGTCTTGTTTTTGCAGCCTTAGGTTTCAATGAACTACATGTAGCCAGAGATTCATCAACGAATGCCAATAATTCTGGATTATCCTTTACTTTTTTATTCAATGCAATTGTTTCAAATGTCAATGTATTCTGGGCTGATTTTATCGCAGTTTCAGACTCTTTCAATTTATTTCGGTTTTGTTCAATAATTTTCAAAACATTGGCTTGGCCAGCATACAATTCGTCTAATGATTTATTCGGATCTTTCTTTTGTAGGCGTTCAAATCTTTTTCGAATTGAAGAAATATTTTTTTCGTGGGAAGAGATATCAACGATTGGAGCGTTTTTATCCTCCATATTGACACTTAATACAGACATGTATTTACCCTGTTTACCACAGGAGTATAAAAAAGGTCCCCCCTCTGTCTGTTTCGTATTTTCCCGGGTCATATTTGTACTTCCACTGGTCACTATGAAATCGGCATTTGCAAATAACGTAGGTAATTCACTATATGTTTTTCTATCACTATTAACCATGATCACAATGATATCTGCTTGTTTGGACACTTCATCTATATAATGATTCCCTGCTTCAATATAGTTATCAGCAATCATACTCTTGGTTGTATCGGGTAATTTATCCGTGACGCCCACAATTCCAATTTTCAGTAATTCCTTTTCAATAATTCGGAAAGGTTCAAATAATAGCTTATTAGTTTGTGCATCACGAAGATTAGCTGACAAGAAAGGAATTTCAGTTTTTTCTTCCATACTTTTCAAAAATGAAAGACCATTCAGCACTTCATAATGCCCTACATTGATTGCATCACAGCCAACTCTATTATACCCTTCTAAGATGGCACCAGCACGATATAACTCTGATTTTTTATTTTTAGAATTTAAATTTGCAGTGCTGAAAAATAAATCTCCAGCATCAATAATCAGTGGATCGACTCCTGAATCACGGAGTTCATTCATTTTAACAAAACGCCTGGACAGACCGCCCATTGGATTCTTTTTTCAGCCGCACGGATCTAATTGACCATGAACACTGCCGGACAACACAAGTGTAACGGATCCGTGTCCAGATACTTTTGTGCAAGATGAGAGCATCAGGACTAACATGAGCGTGGTAATTGAATATTTTACAATAGATTTCATTTATTTTTATCCGCCACTGAGTTTGACAGAATATCCTTTTTTGATTAATAATTGTTGAATTTTTTCACGTTTATTACCTTGGATCAAAATTTCTCCATTCTTAACCGATCCGCCAACACCACATCCTCTTTTTAACTCCTTTGCTATAACCATTAGGACATCAATTGTTTCTTGCAAACCTCTCACGACAGAAACAACTTTACCTCCACCTTTCCTATCCAGATGAAGACGAACTTGTTGCTGAGATGGGTCTACAATAGGCATCATTTCTGTTTCATTTTTCAATGAAACTCCTTGATCTGTTGAATAGATAAGTTTTGAATTAGTCATAAATGTTCTTTCAGAACAAATAAAGAATAAAATTGTTCCCTTTTACAAGGTGAAAACATACTAATTTTTTGAAGTAATTAAACAGCTACAATTCAGTGGAAATGAAATGATCTGTTTACATATTGTAATGAGAAAATTTATCCAAATCACGCTTATTATTATTTCCTGCCTTTCAGGACAAGATTCCAGCTCAGCAAATGGATCCATTGTAGAAACCGGAATTTTTTTGAAAGACCTTCATTTTGATTGGAAACTACCCCATAAAGATAATGGAACATTTTATTCCATTGATCTCCATGAATTCAAATTTGGTTTTTCTGATC
>Ga0187833_10002091_pt1 | contig 21888 bp, 21 predicted proteins | sample ETNtaG_37_FD_167968 | JGI IMG/M metagenome (GOLD analysis project Ga0187833, IMG submission 167968) | Marine microbial and viral communities from oxygen minimum zone, Eastern Pacific Ocean - ETNP2014_SV_400_PacBio MetaG (Illumina Assembly) | ecosystem: Environmental > Aquatic > Marine > Hypoxic...
TGCTCAATTACATCAAACATTGTTATTATGTCGAAAAGCATGTTTGAAGGCATCTCATCTATATCGTCTTTCATAATAGAGACACCCAACCTCTTTTGCGACCATTCTCTTAAATGTACCCCTGCTTCGATTCCAGTACATTCAGCGCCTGCTTCTATTGCACATTCAAGGAAGTAGCCACTGCCTGAACCTATATCTAACAGCTTCTTACCTTTAATATTACCAAGCTGGTTTATAATTAGCTGGATCCTGTCCTTACCGAATCTCTTTTTTCGATACTCATGAAAATCAACACAGGAATTCTGGGTATTGTCAAAATAGACCAAATCATCATAAACATCATTTGGATCAATAGGGACCTTTGCTGTATATCTCAAAGTACACCTTTGGCAGGCAACGATGTCTATCCCAAAACTTGCGAACTCAATCTTATAATCATTACTCAAACATACTGGACAAGTCTTTCTGTCCTGCCACCCATGTTTTTGGTTAATAAGGGAAAGTTCTTTCTTGATTGCACTTGTCTTATTATTATAAAAATTATCCCCTCTGAGATTTGTTCTATCAACAGGCAAGTAATTATTAATAATTTCTGATAGCATTTATAATTACTGCTCCTTATTATTTTTGTTCAATTTTGAAAAAAGATAATTAGCAAATTCTAAATCTATAAACTCATCAATATTCACTATGTCACGTCCAATAATTATCGGCAAACAATTCTCTTCAATAATGCATCCTTTCTCAAGTAATGTTTTCCGCTTTACAGCATAACAAATACCATTTAAGCAATAATAGTCAGAAATGTTTTGGCTACAATATTCGAAACCATCTTTTAAATAAAATCCCAGATATCCTTTTTCTCTAATTAATAATGTTTTGGGAGGTGTATTATCCGCTGGAATTTTACTTACTGTAACTGCTGCAGAGCAACTATTCGTAATAAGTGTTTTAACTGTTGACTCAATATCCTCTGGAATACGCAAGGGACTTGTTGGTTCTAATAAGACAGATATGTTAAAACGCATATTGTATTTTTTTTCAGCCGATAGCCAGGCATGCTTCCACATGGCTCTAGATGTAGAGGTATCTGTAGCCAATTCAGAAGGACGCATAAATGGCACATCTACACCATAAATCTGTCCCTCTTCAGCTATCCTTTCATCGTCTGTAGAAAGGATTATTTTATCAATCCATGATAAAGCTTTTGCTGTCATTGCTGCATGGCCAACAAGAGAAACACCTCTAATTTTATGTAAATTCTTATGAGGAATCCTTTCACTACCACCCCTAGCCGGAATTACCGCAAGAACTGTATTGTCTTTATACGCCATTAACTTAAATGCATATTATATTACTATAAATCAGGAACTGTGCAATCTGTGGTATAAATTATTTTTATTCAACCACACATATAGAATTAATTTTTTCTCCTTTTGGTAAATAATACTAAATACCGCGTCTTATGAGTTTTAATTTCTGCTCTTTGCAGAATTTACAACATTTTCTATAGTTTCCACGTATTTCTTTAATGCAACACCTTCAATATCAGAAAAACATTCCTTGAATAATCTTCGGCGACCCTCCATAATTTTTCCGCTAATTTCAGGATTTTTCAGCCCACCAACTACTAATGATTTCAACTCATCAGCACTTTCCGCAACATCAAAAAGATCTAAATGTTTACGCCACATAAAATCATTAAACTTCTTTGTTTCTTTGTAATTATAAAATAGTGGAAATATTACCGGCTTCCCCGCAATGGCAGCTTCTATCGCAGCTGTGGAATGGAGAGCTATAACTACATCGCAGTTCATGATTAAATCGTGAGTATTCGCGTCAGGCTCAATAGTGTAGTTCTGTAACTTACTCAAATCAATACCGGACCCATTGACAACTTTAAGATAGACATCCCACGAAGTTTGATCACTCATCTCTTCTCGCTTAGGCTTAACCACAAAGTCAACCTCAGGGTGTTTCTTAGCAAGATGAATAAATGAAGTATGTAAATCTGAAAACAGTGCCATTCGTTTGGGCCATATGCCTATTACGTAACGATATTTATGGGCATTGTCAGATCGCTTATCGTTTCCCGAGAGTTTCTCTTGTCCAAAAATGAACAGGGTATAGGGAAAATAAAAAAGTATTACTCTCTTTCTTCTCGCTTTATATTGAATAAGTGTGTTCTTATAGCTTGAATTAATTAGTTTTAGAAAATTGTCCATCCTCAAAGCCCCACAAACACTTATTTGTGATTCAGTTACAAAACCAGATTTTAGAAAAATGTTTTTACTGATCTTATCATATACGATAACATGCGTTACAGGATACCCTTGCTTTGTACGATGAAAGGCAGTAATAGAATCAAAGCCACGATCATTTAATACAACGCACTCTCTGTAAAGGCAAATATGGGGTATTCCTTTTTTCTCAAAATGATTAGTCCAGAAGTAATCTTCTGCATACCTGTAGTTCGCTGTAATTACGCAATCGATTTTTATTAACTTTAACAATGATGAAACGAATCCCCTGAAAAATACATTCATTTTTTCCCTCAACACATAAATATCATTCCCTGCCTTAGCATTCATACATTCCCCTAAACTAATACTTTTACTTGTAAAAGCACGCAACAATAATGTCTCCCACATGTTTTCAAGGGCAAGCACCCTGTACGTACTGACTTGAGCTAAACATTCAAGTTCCCCCCTGAATTTGCTTGAGTTAAGCGCCAAAAAAGTAATTCTTCCAGAATTCATGTTTAAAGCTTTATTTTCACTTTTTCTTCTTTTTATAACAAATGCCATATAAAACAAAGCAATAATAAAACTAAAGTTATTTCTTATGAGCCAATACATCGTGTGCTCTGCCAGCTTTCTAAATATTTTATACTTCATAAATAATCTAGTCTCCTTATTTAATACTTCAGCATAGATTTTCTTAACTCTCTCCTGTCTTTCTGGGAACTTATTTCATGAGTTAAAAACAATTTTTCTTTACATTTGGCCTATCCATATCTGAATCTGATTTTACCATATAAGTATCTTCAAACTTTATTCCGGAAGAAGCCTCTTCTATATTAACCCTAAAAAAACTATTAGTTATTTTCGCAACATATTTTAAAGGTTGGAACAAAGGAGCAAGGCTATAAATTGACTTATTTATATCATATTTCTTCAAACCTATTTTAAATAAAACCGGTTCAAGTCTGGTGGTACTACAATAAAAGTCTACGGCAACACATCCCTGATATATAGCCCAGTTTATAGCTCCTTGTAATAGGCTTGCTAAGTTAATATCAATTTCGCCTCTCCAGCTAAGAGTATTGCTAGGAACAATTTCAATTATTCTAAAAATTTTCTGACCATCTAATCCTAGTTCTATTGTAGTAATAACCTCCTCCACTCTAGCAACAATTATTCCAGTTGATTTTGGCTCGCCAAAAAACAAATAGCGGTATCCTGCACTTTCAAGATACCGCCACCTCCAAAAATCTGCATTTCTATATAATGAAAAAATCCGTAAGGGAAATGTTGTCTTCTCCCACACACTCGCGATCTCGTTTATATTAGGTTCATTTGGCTTGACTATACTATTGATACTACTCCATATCTTTGTCCATTCCCTGATTTGTTTATAGTTTGATCTTATGGCAAGCAATTTATAATACCCATCCACCTCTAATGGTGCGACATACCTGTGCATCGAATTGAGTATTGTAAATCCTGCATAAATATAGAAGAGCAATGAGGTTTTCGGATTGGAATTTAGCCCTGTAATAACATTCATTGCTTTTAAAGCCTCTGTAAGAAGCATAAACCCAAACCTCCCACGGCGGCAGGAAGGATCTATTGACCACATAGCAGAGGACCCACCAAGAACAATCTTCATCTCTTTATTGTGAACGGGAACTTGATACAGCCCTGGAATGGTACCTCTAAAACCTATCAGTTTATCTTTATTAAACAGCAAAAAGGTGCGCATCTTTTTATTCTTATCGCCAAACCCTCTGAATTGCCAGTCAAACAACTCTTTATTACAAATAGGATGATCTTCCCGCCAAACTTTTTTAATAAATAGATTAACTTCTTCCCAGTATTGCTCACAATAAGGAACTAGTCTTACATCTTTGTATAAAAGCAACTTTTGGTTCTCGCTTTATATTAATGACTAATTATTTGACAAATATAATCTATAATCTTTCCAACTGTAGACAAGCTAATCGAGTCTTCTATAGGAATATCTATATTAAACTCTTCCTGAATAGCAACTATAAGTCGTACATGGCCTATAGAATCCCAATCTTCAACATCTTTTTGTGAAAGTTCTCTATTTATTACAATATCTTTTATCTCAAAAATATCATTAAACATTTCAATAATGCTATTTTCTATTCTACTTCTTTCCATTGGCTGTTGGTCTGACATTACGTAAAAACTCTTTTATAAATCAAATTATACAGTTTGACAAATCTGAATATCGGAACAGAATGTCTTTAATTGTAGTAATGTTGCCATATATGTTTTTGTCACATGCTTTAAGACAAGTAAATTAAAGGTTTGAACGAAATTATGTATCGTTTTTTTATACAAAGTGAAACCAACATCTTTTCCATTTTTTCTGAGAATTCCATTAAAACGTTGCTTGTTTTTATTATCATATTTTCTCTGCATACACCCATAACATTACATCATTCATTTGAGATGTTTTTTGCTATTCTTAACTATTTAATTATACTTATTGCAGTGGTATTTTCTGTAATCTTCTCTCAGTCTCTGCCTGTCCACTTTGCCGACAGCCAGCTTAGGTAAAGAATCCACATGAATCAATCTGCTGGGCACCTTGTAAGATGCCATTGTTTTCTTGATCTTTCCTAACAGTTTTCTACTGTTCAAGTCAGTAAACTTACTGTCCGAAATAAACACTACAATATCCTGCCCCAATAAAGGGTGAGGGACACCAACAACGGCTACTTCCACATCATTCAAACACTTCATGATCTCGTTCTCAATCTCCACTGGTGATATACGGTGCCCGCCTCTTTTAATCATATCTGTCTCTCTACCCACAAGCCACAAGAATCCGTCTTCATCAACGTATCCCAGATCCCCCGTTTCCAGTACCGGGTCGTCAGCATCAATTCTATTTCTTATCGACACACTACTGACATTCAACGCTACATTCCTACCAGAAACTATGACTCGGCCTGTTTTACCGGCAGGCAAAGGTCTCCCGTTGTCATCTAGAACTGTCACATTGTTGACGGATATGGGCATGCCAACACTGCCCGGCCTCCGGTCCTCCATTTTTAGCGGATTCAAAGAGATGGTGCATGTAGCCTCAGTCATCCCGTAACCTTGCAGCACATAAACACCAAATGTTTGTTCAAACCTGCTGACAAGTTCTGGTGGATGAGGTGCGGAAGCGCTACCTATAAAGACCAGACTAGACTGATCTCCTGGAGTGAAATTATCTGACGTCATCAAAAGTTCGCTCAAAATAGAGGGAACAAGCTGTACAAAGTTTATTTGCTCGTCTCTAATCAATTTCCAGAAATTGTCACTATCGAATCCTTCAAGAAGTACCACCTCACTTCCGTTATGCAAAGGAAGAAGAATATTTCGGTACAATGCAGAGGCATGGCATACCGGTAGCACGCACAAATGGCAGTGATTAGATTCCAAGGCATAAGCGTCCGCCATGCTAAAAAGCTCCGACAACAGGTTGTCATGCGTGATAACAACTTCTTTAGCCGTTCCGGAAGAACCGGAAGTGTACACCACATAAACTGGATCATGCATTTTGTTTACTTCTTTTAAAGCCTGGTCTTTCCTTACCTGCCCAGCAAGGTGGTTCATATTCAATATCGAAACATCCTGACATGCAGACAAATGAAAGTTATCACCTACCAGAGAAACTGTACCTGAGGTTGCCCCTATTAATTCTAATTCACTATTTGATGCTTTTGGGGAAATAGGAACCGGAATTATACCGGCAACAATAGAACCAAAAAAAACAGACAGGGAAGTAATAGAATTATCCATTCTTATTAGAATCCTGTCACCACATCTTACTCCATTGTCACGCAATAAGGAGCCAAATCGCTCTATCTCATTCCAAAACTCTGAATAAGTGCATGTTCTTGAAGTCTTTTGTTCTCTTATAAACACTTTTCCACCATTCGTCATGCACTTTCCATGTAAATATTTATTGACGGGTAATAAATTAAAATTCATTACATTCCGCTACTCTGGACTTGAAAAGTTGTTCAAAGTGTTGCTTCCTATTATAAAGAGCCATATCTCTTTTTTTAACATTGTTCTGCTCAAAATCCTTAGCTGAACTTAGAGTATATCCAACAGGGTTATATTTTACAGACTGCAGATATTTGTAATTATAGTAAATGCGACCTGGTACATAACGTTTGGTCAAGTCTATAAAATGATTAAGATCATTTATTGTAGAATCGTTGTTTATCACATCTCCATCCTTAATATCAAAAATAATTGGTTTATGCATTATAGTGTGATGCCTTATCATTGAGGTTATTATGCGTATTTCCAAATACTCCCGACTTCTGATGTCCTTAAATATAATCGGTGCGACAAGAAGGTTCGAATATATATAATTGCTTCTGCGAATATACCGTGTTCTTTCTATGAACATTTGGTATATGGAACGATAATCATAAAAATGTTCAGGAGAATATCCACCAATAAGCAGAGCATCTAAGTCAACTAAGTCTTTATGGTATTTTGAAAAGAGATCTTCTTTTTTAATCACGCATCTGTAAATGTCGTCATTTCCGACTTCGCAAGGGCATATATCACAAGCTAAACAACGGTTGACTTTTTCGTCAGCAAAGTAGAAAAGCCTAAAATCAGCCTTTTCTGAAAGACAGGTTGATAATATTTTTTCATGGATAAGACGCTTTGCCGTATCATTTAAATCTTGAAGGATGATGATACCAATCCTAGGCTTGTCCTTTAGCCTAAACCTATCGCTAAAACTTTTCAAAATAATGGCCTGTGCTATTCTGTTTCCAGTGCCTAAAGAGGTGTCTATTCCGTAGTTGTCACTACAAATTGTTCCCACATCCCCTGCATGTCCGGTACCACCATATTGAGCTGTTGTCTCTGCATCATTTCCAACTGCCAACATACCAACATTGAGAAAATCAACCATCTGGTAGATCAGGGTAGTCTCTTGTCCTCCGTTTCTTTTAGCTCCAACGGAAATACCAGCCAAAAATTTGTCCTTAACATATTTATTCTCACGTCGGAGCAGTTGAATTAAGCTATGAGTCAACGATCCCCTGTCACCAAAATACACTGGCCCTGAAATAAGAATCCCGTCAGCTGAGTTTATTTTTTCAAGAAAACTATCGCGTATTGTTGATTGCTTGGATGTTTCACCTATTATTTCCGATAAGCATATATGCTCAATATCTATATTACATGACTTAGCCTTCCAAAGAGCTGCAGCCAAGAGCACCTCTGAATTACTTAATCCGGTCCTTTTATCGTCTTTCTTCAGGTTAGCGTAGATTTCATCAAAAGACAAGCTTGTCCCACGTCCTGCTCTTATAAACGTACTGATACTCAAATTTGCCTGGCTTTTTATATATTCAGTTAAATGTTCACGGGAAGAAATCGAACATAATTCATCAATTAGAGATATAGGATCTCCTCTCCTTCTTAAATTCCTCAGACTAGTAGTGATTCCGATAAGTTTCAGTTTTTAACCTCAATAAGCTCTATTAATATTCCTTTTGACGACAACGGATTCATAAATGCAACTCTGTGCCCACGAAAACCATTAACAGGATTTTTGTTTAAAAAGCGGTAGCCTGCTTCTTCATATTTCCCAATATAGCTAGCAATATCTGTCACTGTAAATGCTATATGATGAATATTGTTTCCAGCTTTTCTAAGGTTCCTTTTGAAAAGAGAATTTTCAGCCGGTACCACTAGCTCAATCAAAACTTCGCCATTTGACACAAATGAAGTAAATACATTATATTCCTCATTAAAGCATTCTTCTATCACTTTCCAGCCCAACAACCCAAACAGGTCCTCAAAAAAGTTGGAATCATATACCATAAGAGCAATATGATGGAGTCTGCATTTCATTCTTAAAAATTTAATTTCTAGTCTACAAGTATTTTTTCAGTCCATTTGCTAAGTTTTGCATTTCTGTCACATGGAAGATCTATTGTGTCAAGCCTTTCTAGTGTGAATGCATTTTCAATAGAAATATTTGCTAGATTGGGCTTGACGGTAAGAGCTAATTTACAACCTTTTTCTTTAATAGTGGTGATCAAGGAATTATTATATAACCCTAGCTGATAGCACATAATCCAATTCTCTTTAGACATACCAATATCTATCAAGACATCTAGTGCCATATCGATTTCATCTTCTTGTTGTTTAGGAGTAAGCATGTCCATTCGGTGATGTTCATACCCGTGACACCCAATAAACATTCCACTATCCAACATCTCCTTTATTTGCTTATAATCCATGTACAGTTCCTGAGCAAAGACCACTTCATCCGTTGTAACATATTTCTCAAATAACTCATCAATTATAAGTTCTCTCAACTTGAGAGGCAAAGCAGTCTGCATCAGATACTTAACAAATGCTATCTCCTTATTATCAACTATTCTTGCTAAAGAAATCTCTGAGAAGTAGAACTCATTACTTCTTAAATTATACTGATTTCTATACTCATCAAGGTAAGGATAGATATCATCTAGCAAATTCTCTATACTACTTACTGATGATAAAATAAACTGAACCTTATTTGTACCTAAAACCACTTTTTCACTTATTGCTTTAGCTGAAGGGAAAAAACAACCTTGTATTTTTTTTTCATGTAAAACAGGAAAAACAGTTTCATAGTGATCCAAATAGCCATCATCAAATGTTAAAAGCACACTGTTTTTTGGCAAATCATTATTTGAATAAATTGCATCAATACAATCCTGCACTGTAATGAATTCATAAAATCTGCTAATATAATCCAATTGGTTTACAAATTGGTCTGTTGTGAGGGCTATCATCTTGGGATGTTTACTACTTTGGAAATCCCTTACATAATGATACGTAATTATTGTACATTGCCCTTTTCCCATTAGAACCTAATCCAACAAGCAGGATCCAGACATAAGTTAAAAAATATTGTGGTCCTTTCACGCACAATGTTTTTTAAGGAACTAATCAGTGCAACCCCATGGTACATTCCTGCATGGCCCACACTACTTATACTGACAAACTCCTTAAAATCTATTGTCACAAACTGTGACCCGTTATCTAAAACAATCCGAGCCTTAATTCCTGGATATTTATTTTGGCTCGTTTCAGAACTATCTTTATCTCCGATTCTTTTACTTTTCCGTAACATTTTATTCATTCTGTAGATTTATGCATGCTTTGCCACAACAAAAGTGCAATTATTTTTTACAAACCAAAACATGATATTTTTAGACAAAAGACACAATAGCCTTCTCATTATCTTATTATTTATCATATATACAGTGCATCCTTATTCTCATGTCCATTGTTAACTACGGCCTCATAATATTCTTGCATTATTTGTTCATAATCCTTATCTGCATCGAGATACTCGTTAAGGAATCTTGTCGCTCTTGCACTATCAATAAGTTTCCTAAGATCATCCTTAGAATTATTTGTAAGAATGTTTATTAATTCGCCCAGACTATCAGCAGTGATGCATATTTTATGTTTCTCTAATATTGTAGAGTTTGTATGCACGAATGACGGTACGATAATTGTGACATTATCTATTAAAAGCTGTATTGCTATGCTGCTGCCAAAAACAATACCTACATCTGTCCACTCAGAAAGAACCATTGAATTAATATGAGATCCATCATATCCATTAATGACAATCTCATCAAGCCCTAATGAAGCACCAATGGCATATTTCCACCCTTCAAATGGACCTCTAGGATGAGGCTTGTAAACAAAATTTATTTTATCCAATCTAGATAGCAAATGTAATATATCAATAAACTCTTTGCAATTTACATTCTGCTGTGCGCTTGACATAAAAAAAACAACGTTTATTTTCTTTTCATCACCATAATTAAACTGTTTATCTTTCATTAAATATGCTCTAAACTTCTTTGTCCACCCTCTGGTATACCTTGGTGTAACGGTCTCATAGACTCTTTCCAGTTCTTTGAAATCCATAGCTGCACCTGAGCAAAAAAATGTATTCTTCATAGTTCTTCCAGTAAGATAGTATGTACAATACTGTCTTTTACCTCTCTTAATAAATTTATTTATGGTCCCTCTGATTGATCTTTTAGCAGTTATTGATTTTCCAGTATATTCCAGGTTTGAATAGAGGTAAAAACCTTGAAAAAATCCAATAGTTTTAATGCATCGCTTTTCAGCATATTTAACAATTACACTGTAAGGAAAAACACTTTCACCACCAACATATACCATTATTATATTTGACAGCATTAACTGACCAACATATCTTTTGATTGGTTTCTCTAGAATAATCTCATTTGCTCTGTTTATCATCAAGAGTATTAATGAAATTACATAACTAATATATCGAATATTCTTTCTTCTCCTCCTATTAAACTGAACCTGTTTAATCTTATCCCGGAAACTGAGGAACTTCTTATATCTTCCAAAACACTGCTCATCGTAAAAATACTTTTGATTTATATTATGGTATTCTTTTAGATATTCTAAGTGGCAATCTGCACCTGCAATATTTTTTCTATCTGAATAAAGTATAACACTATCTTTGTATTTAGTAAGAGCATAGTCTATGAATGGCAATATCATATCTAACTCATTAAAGTCATGGCTGAAAACTATGAAATTATTCTTCATAAGATTGCACTAACAAGTGATTACAATACTTAGTTAATGATTAACTACTATTAACCAAGCAGGCTAAAAGCTGAACAATAAAGTGTTACAGGATGAGCAGAAAACACTCAAACTACCCAGCGGCGAAACATGCAGCATAGTCCTGTTATTAACTCGCTTTGTTAATAATGAGTATTCAAGCTCTGTGCCAAAACAGTCTTTTTATCACTCTTGCTAAAAAGCAAATTTGTATAATATGTCGTAATTAATATTATTAACAGATTCTTCAACAGCATTGAGGACCGCATTCTCATCAAAATTGATCCTTCCTGATTCATCTAACTCTGCCATTACGATAGAACATCTCTTGTTTAAAAGTTCAAAGGACTTTGGGAAATGATAGTTTCCTTTAACATCTATAAGTACGATTGGTCTATTAGTAAGTAAAGAAAATCCAAATGTAGTAGTTGAATAATCACCAAACATGACGCAATCAGCAATATCGTATACGTTCTCATATCTATCTTCAACAATATCATCAACATAATTATCAAACACACCCTCAATCTCATTCATTGTCACAGGATGAGGTTTGTACATAATATAATAGCCCTTTGCCCTCAATAATTTTACAAGCCTTAGCTCCATGTCTAACTGTGCAAATGCAAAACCACCGGGAAAACCACAGTAGTAAAAATTAGACATTGGGAAACCAATAAGCATTATCTTTTTTATATTTTGAACAGGCTTGTTTCCCTGCAATTTATTATACAGATGATAATAATATTCTTGCTTAATGCTTGTTATGTTTCCTGTTTTTAACCCACAGGAAAAATCCTCTTTTGCATGTTGCAAAAGGCCCTTGTGTCCTTCCGACAATGTTATATATTGATTTACTAGCGAAAGGTAAATAATAATTCCAGGCATATAACTGTTACAATAGCTATGACCATGAACAAATCCAATTACTTCACCACCAGCACATCTCCAGGCAGCACAAAACAGCCTATATACCTCAGATCCAAGTCCTGTAGTAAGAAGAGTCTTAGGTTTATGTTTTCTAAAAACATTTAGATTCATTTGAAAGAAAAGTAAACTCTGTATAAAATATTCTTCAACCTCTTTACTTAACCGTTTTAATGCCAAGTTGTCAATTACTGGATATTCTTTACTTATTGCAATCAAATAACCTCTAATGAATTCAAAGACCTTAATCACTTGAGGATCTTTACTATCAAGTGTTGTTTTCCTTGCAAATAGCATCAGTGGCAAATGAAAAGTATCAATTTTATTTGCTTTACAATATGCAACAACTTCCACCTGTGATTTACTTCCAATAATAAAAGGCATTTCTGAGAGATTTGACATGTTTTTAATTACAAAAAATGGATTACTAACATTATATTTGACTGTCCTTATGATGTTTTTAATTCTCTCCTGAGGACCCAAGTTAGTTATGATTTTATTAATCCTATTTATGTGGATAAATTCAGGAACTCTTTTCTTTTCCTCACCAATTATATATTCATATTTTTTTTCCTTTAACCGTAGTAATCGTAAACATTCTAATATGTACTGTGCAATCTTAACAGTTATTTTAATATTAGAAATGGCTACCCAATAAGCAACGTCATCATTATATTGCTTGATATTATCTACATATAACGCAAATACTTTATTATAAATATCCTGGAATTCTTTTCCTGTAACAGGAATATAATAATTGTTCATCCATTCTTCAGTACCGACACTTTTAATACCTGAAATATCTATTGGATATGCCTTACTAATCATTTTCCTTATCTAACATTCAGTTTTTCCATAATTATTTGGACTACACATACAACTTTGTGCAACCTGTATTTTTCCAGCCTGCCAACCTCATTGTAACCAAATAGTTTTTTGTAACACTTCCAGAAAATAGAATTCCCAATACAATTCTACGACCTTTGACAACCCTACACTTCCTAAGCATCTCTCGTTAATACATTCTTTGATTTCAGGTATGATTTAATTCTTACTATGTCGTAATCCCTTAAAAAAAGCATTTTGCCGATAGCACAGGCATCACTATCAGTCTCTTTAAAGAGGCCAACTATATCATCATAAGACCCTGCTCCGCCAGAAGCAATCAATGGCACATTAACTATTTTCCTTATGGAATTGTAAAGGCCACAATCAAACCCTTTTAAAGTCCCTTCTCTATCAATAGTTGTTATAATAAACTCTCCAGCGCCATAATCGACGAGCTTTTTAATTATGTCATGCGGCATTATATCAATCTTTTGTTTCCCTGAATAAATATACAAATTATTATTACCAGTTCCATTCCTTCTTACATCCAGAGAAACCACTATAGATTGAGAACCAAACTCCGCCGCTAGCTCTGACACAAATGCGGGATTTAATACTGCTTGAGTATTCACGATTATCTTGTCAGCGCCTGCACCAAAACATCTTCTTGCATCATCTATTGTACGGATTCCGCCTCCTACTCCAATAGGCAACCTGCACTGGCTTAATATTCGATCTATAGTATTTGTATCAATTATTCTCCCTTCTTCGTACGCATCTATATCAACTATAATTATCTCATCAGCGCCCTGAGCATCAAAAATCATGGCCTGTGATACTGGATCTCCAACATCTACAAACCTTCCAAAGTTAGTCCCTTTAACCAATCGTTTTCCCTTTAACAAGAAATGCGGGATTATTCTTTTAGCCAGCAAGCGATGCCTCCACAAATCTGTTAATAAACCTTAAGCCGTCTCCCTGACTTTTTTCTGGATGAAACTGAACACCAACGATATTATCTTTTTTTACTGCAGAAACTATTTCAACATTACCATAATTTGTTGTAGCTATAATTACTTCTTTGTCGTCTGGGACAAAGTGGTAACTGTGCATGAAATAGAAATAAGGACTCTTCTTATCTTTAATAAGTTCTTTATCAGAACAAGCTACTTGATTCCATCCCATGTGAGGGACCCTTAGTTTTTTATTTTCGATTTTAAGCACTTTTCCACTAATCCAATCAAATCCATTGTTTTCACCCCCTTCATAACTGACAGTACCAAACAGATGCATACCGAGACATATTCCCAATGTAGGTTTTTTTTTAACTAATACATCTTCGTTAAGCTTGTCCCAAAAATGCACCTCTTTTAAACGTGCTGCCGCAGACAAAAAATTCCCTACGCCTGCTAAAACAATAATATCAATATTATCCATATCTTCTGCACTGTTTATAAAATTAATTTGATATTTATAAAATCTAAAAGCACTATAAACAGAGCCAATATTTCCTATACCATAATTTATAAGTCCTATTTTCATATATCCTCCCTTAAGCCTTCTTCCGCATCTCTAAACCACAAATCCTGGTCCCATAATTTATCTCCCTCCGGGATAGTCTTTGGGTCAATAGGGTTTGCTGGCGGGACCACATGTTTCAGGCATATATCATTAAATTCATCTTCAGACATACCAATATATTCTAAAAAAACACTTAAGCTCTTTGGTTTTCTTTTCTCATACTTATTTATAAGTTCAAGAGCTTCATCACGCGTCATTTTACCTTGTTTAATGTCTATAGTTGTCCTGTGTGTTATTCTTGAAAAACCTCTTTTAAGCAGTTTTATATAATCTCGTATTCCTGTAAACATACATTCAACTTTGTCATAAGAAAGTGTATTTGGATACAAACTCTCAACTTCGTCTTCTTGCCAGTCAAGCTCCTTTTTAATAATTTCTGTTTGCTTTTCCTGGTTCCAGGAAATATAGTTACCTAGCGATATACTTTTAGTCCCAATCGCGTCTAACTCTTCCTTTGTAGGATACATATACGGCGCTAAGTCCTTTAAATCTACATCAATAAATCCCGCCATATCTTCTGCTCTCATACCTATAATTACTCTCCTATTAAATTTCCATTCATCTGTTTCCTCAAGGTCAACAAGTTTAAAATACGCTTCATACTCACCTCCACCTTCTCCCCATACAAGAAATGATATTTTAAATTTAACTGCAATTTGCATCGCATAGGCATATACACCTGCATGACAGTGCCAACAGAAATCACCTTTTCTGATAAGGGACTCAACCATTAGTTTCCTGACAATTTGCCAGTTTGGAGTAAAAGATATAACATCAACACCAAGTCTTCTAAAAGTCCTTTTCCTATTATCGATTGTTCTTGGTCTATAAAACCAATGATCAAAAGAAACAACTAGAGGTTTTAATCCATATTTTTTAACAACAGCCCATAATGTAAAGGTAGAATCTTTCCCGCCACTAAAAGGTACTATGCAGTCATATTCATTATTTTGTTCCTTAATATCTTTAACTATTTGTTTTAGCTGCTTTTCTCTATCAATCCAATCTACTACATCTTGCTTTACCTCCCAGTTTCTGCATATATTACAAACACCTTTATCATCAAAATAAAGTGTTTCCCAGGTAATGGGAAGGGTACATCTAACACATCGCAGAACTCCCATACTAAAATCCTCCATACTATAACCGGCTGGTTTTTTGAATCTGTTCCTATTAAATTAATCTATAGGAATATACAGGAACAGTAGACGGTAAATTTCCATTGAAACTCTACTAACAGGAGTTGGTAGAATCTTTTGTCTCAAAGCTTTTGATGCCCACACACTCGTAGACATACAAAACATTTGCGGCCTTAGGACGGCCTATCCGCCACCAGACAGGAGTCTGGCAGTTTATCTGATTGGCAAACAAAAACCCACACTACTTTTGGTTATTATACAGGCAATGTTTTCATTACTTCAACCTGCAGATATATTCTTATTTTATTATAATATATGATTGCAAAGGGCTTATTGGAGACTGTTGTATTTTAAAATTATCAAGGCCTAATACTTCTTTTAAGGCAATCGTTTCGCCCGGAAAATTACCATCATTCAGTTGATCAAACCCAAGAACAGAACCTTTAGTCAAATGACCTTTAATTAACCTTAAACAGTCTTTTGTTGGTTTGTATAAATCTAAATCGAAATATGCTAACGATATTATAGTCTCAGGATTCTCTTCAAGATACTGTTGCAAAGTATTACTTATATCACCTTTTATAAGCTGATATTTTTTAATATGTGATATAGGACTTTCTGTTTCATGATACTGCAACAATTTCTCAAGATATTTTTCATAATCTTTTGTGACTCCATAATCTTTTGCCTTAACGTTTGGATGGTCCTTCTTAGTCGAACCTGGAAAACCTTCCCATGTATCAAAACCAATGATTTTACGATTATGATTAAATGGTTCCAGAATACCTCTAAAACTTTGGAACATAGCTAAATTTTGCCCCCATCTAGCACCAAATTCCATAACAACACCATGTACCTTGAGACATTTAATATATAAGTTATACAAAAACATTATTCTGGAAAATAGCTGTCTATTAATAAATAAACCAAGGTTCCAAAGCAATTCATCGTCTGGTATAGGACAATCTTTAAAAAGCTGGATTACCTTCTTCCTGTTTATCAGTTCACTATCAGAACTCAAATCCTTAGTGTTAAATTTGTTCTTTTTGTTTTTGCTTTTCATAATGTAGTTAACGTAACTTACCCTTTCCTCTTAAATTATCATTAAGGTTATACCAAAAATTGCTTAGTTCATATTCCTTCAGAAAACAACACAGAAAAAGCAACCAACAAATCGTATTTATTCCCTGTAACATAATGATTCTCATTTAAAGTAAGTTTAATTTGCTGGCTACGGAATACGCTATATACAAACAGTATCGCCTGTAATACCATCTTGTTCCTGATGCCCTTCGAAACAATCCGTGTATCAACCATTAACTCTTCCAATTGTTTAAGATTCATTCTTTATAATACCGCTTATAGTACTATCAATATTTTTATTAAATAAAAACACCAGCAAATAATTAAGTACTACTATAAGATAGTTTATTAATCGGATAAAGATACTCATCATATTAACCTAAAATGTATCAAAACATACTTGATTGTGCATGTTCTTCCATTTGATTACCTTGTCTTTGTATATATTTCTCAACTGTTAACCAGACAACCCTTCCACCACTGCCGCTATATAATAACCATCTGCCCAAAGCTTTCTTCCATATAATTCTCTCTTATTACTGATAGTTTCTCTTTAAAGAGAGTTTTCAATTTGGCACAATCTCCTTATCGTTTACTTTAAGATACTCAACGAAATCATTAATAATATTATGGTCCCATGAAAGATACTTTTTAAAAGTATTATATAGTGGTTGCTGTTTGAAAAGCCCAGCTGCTGTCTTGTAGTGTTTTTCATATTTTACCAGGTTGTTTTTCAGCTTATTTATATATCCTACACTAATGTGCATAATAATATGATCAGGCAATGTTAACAGTAAATCCTCATATTTTCTTAGAATATAATCCCTGCCTTCGACTGAATCAAGACAAGGGTTATTGAGAAAATTAATCTCAATATTTGCATCATAACTCATTTCCCGTAATTTATTGGAGTCCCACTCATCAGATTTTAAATAATCGCATTTCCTATTATCATATTTGTCTAGATCATCATCAGGAGACATTAAAAGGTCATTACTTTTTGCCTCTTCAAATAATTTTGTACCAGGATAAGGCAAAACTGTCATAAACTGATTTGAGTGTGCTCTAAGTTCACGCGCTAAATCGATTGTGCTCTTGATCTGCCGTAAAGTTTCATTTGGAAACCCTAACATCCAACAGATATGAACATGCAATTTTTTAGATTTTATTATTTTAACTACTTCTCTTACTTTATCAAAATTTACATTTTTACGTATATGCTTTTGCATCTGTTGAGAACCAGATTCGACCGCAACACCAAATTCTCTTACACCTGCTTTAATAAGTAGATCAATTACTTCATCATCAAGGTGTTTAACACAAAAATTCGAAGCACTGGCATCCAGTAATATGCTTTTGCTTATCAACTGTGTCAGGAATTGCACTATCCACTTTTTAGAAAAAGACATATTGTCATCAATAAAACATATTGTGGGTTTATTGTATCTGTTCTCCTGCTCCACGATCTCCTTAATCATGTTTTCAACGGGCTTGTAACGAACACTTTTACCCCAAGCAAGATAAGTACAACAATAATTACAGCTATATGGACAGCCTCTACTTGCTTCAATTGGGAGTTTCTTATCACCACTATTTTTAAAATACTTCTTAACATTCAAATAATCCCATGCCGGATACGGCAAGTCTTCCAAATCTACAGAATGATTTCGCTGCACAAGAACAACTTCATTTTCTGTATTTTTTGTAGCATACCCCTGAAAAGGATATTTTCTCTCGAATTCAACGTCCTTGTGCTTATTATATTTATTCAGTATATGTAAGAGTGTTGACTCGCCTTCACCGATAACAACATCATCTACACCATTTTCCTTCAAACATCTCTCAGGAAAAAGAGTAGGATACCCCCCTCCAATTACTATTTTTGCTTTGGGATGATATTCTCTTGAAAGTTTGACTGCTGTATCTACCCACTTGGTAGTGAACACAAACATAGCTGATAGGGCAATGACATCATACTCATTATTCTTTATATAATCAGTTAACAATTCCAAATAAAGAGAGGTATCTATTGGCACTTCTGGAGTCGTATATGCTTCAATATTTACATCATAAGCCTTCAGACTATAATCATAAGTTTTATATTTATCCAGAAAAGCACATAATGTAGCCAGTGCTAATGAGGGAATAGGTCTAAATGTAGATATAGTCCTAAAGTCATCGTCTCTTGACAAAGAATCAGGATGCGTACAATAGGGAAGTTTTAAAAACAGTATTGATCTATAATTATCTATTTAATCCTCCAATTCACTGTATCGGAATATTAAAGTTTGCTACAAATATTGTAGAGTAGTTTAAGCAATAGTAAACCCGTTCTTATTTCTTATCATCAAATCTATCTAATTTTCAAGAATTCGTCCTATCATCCCTAATCCACCCTCCATTAATTAATTTATGAAACTATGTTCTTAAAATAATTATCTGGCATGAAACAAGATGTATTTACTGAAGAATTGTATTCAGCAGAAGATGAAGCCTCAAAGGAATACAATTTTCCCACCTTTTTCTCTTATCTATGATCTGTTTTTCTCAACTAGAATCTTATCCACAAATTTACCTTTGTAAAACATATGTCTCTTTAATCTTCCAGCTTCATTATATCCAGCATTTAAGAATGCTTTATAACAGGCTATATTATTAGCATATATTCCTGCTATCAACTTGTTTAAATTAAGCTCTTCAAAAGCATATTTTGTTACTAATTGTATTGATTCCTTCGCACAACCTTTTCCCCAGCTACTCTTATCCCCGATCATTATCCCAACATTTCCGTGCTGATGTACCTGGTCCATATCTCCAACTTTAACATTACCTATATGTTCATTATTTTCTCTCAGAAAAATACCAAATAAGGAATCAGCATGACTTTCATTAATTTTATTTACATACTCTTTTAAATTTTCCAATGTATATGTTTTCCACCTACTCTCCAGGAATCTAACTGTTTCTTCATCTCTCATCCATTCAACATATTTATCTCCAACATCCCCTGAAGACAATATTCTTAAAAATATTCTTTTTCCAACGATTTCCATTTATGTTCTTATCCTGACAGCTTTAAACGCCTCGGCAGCCTTAAAGCCCATCTTTACCCCCCAGTACTTAGCATTGAGTTCTACTGCCTTTTTGGACGAGGTTAGAACCTGTTTGATGAAAGCTGCGTAGATAAGAACTTTGATTCTTCACAGTATTTGTACATTTCCCTCAATGGACATCTATAGCTGCCACACTTTCATATTTTTCCTTATACTCCTGTCTCAGTTCTGCCCAAATTTGGTTCCCCTCAGGTGTGGCAACCTCAGCTTTCTCTATATCTTTCCATCGGCCTTCCGGAAATTTCACATATAAATTAAAAGTACGAGCTTTGCCAAATATTTGTGCTTTCGTAAACTGAGGCATATTTAAAACAGAATACTCGACGTTTGGATTTGCTAAGATATCAGGATCATCTAAATAGTCCAGGTCAAGACACATTTTTCTTAAGGGAGTGCCCTGAAATGGTGTATATGTCGAACAAGCTGCATTATCCGGCATTAATTCTCTATTAAGCCTTACTGTATCCATGTGGAGTTCAGGAGTTTCCTTTGGAAAACCCACAATATTATTAACGCTATATTCAACTCCATATTTTCGAAGTGTGCCGACCTGCTTTATTGCTTCTTCATTGGAATAGATACGATGTAAAACATTCCGCCGAAATTCGGCATTCCCATGTTCTGCCCCCATTACCAAGCGACGAAGACCAACCTCAGCTAGCCTCTTAATCTTGTAGTCTCTTAGTGTCACCGGATAAGAGTTGACAAAGAACGGAACTTTGAAATCAGAATATGCTTCACAAAACTCATCAATCTGTTCATTAGAATACGTCAAAAAGTTATCTGCCCAGAAGTGCAGGAACTCCGCGTTCATTTCTTCTACAAAATAACGTACATCTTCAATGACTTTCTGAATAGATTTCATTCTAAAATATCTGCTATCAACCTCTTTGTACATGGCACTCAGTGCTGGTGAACCACAAAAAGTACATTTTAATGTACAACCCCGATGAGATTCTACAGGAAACATTCTGTATATTTTTCCACCTAAGGGTCTATAAAACCGACTATCGTCAAAGATAGATGCATCAAACCTGGGATTATTGTTAATGTCCGCCATGGGAGCAATGCCAGTTCTCTCAATACTGCCATCTTTATTCTTCTGCCAGAGACCAGGGAGGTCTGAAATCTCATCTCCATTAGCCAAACGCTGCACCATTGAAACAAGTATATTTTCCGCCTCTCCTACACAGATTACATCAAATTCGTCATAGGAAATTGCCAACTCAGGAGAAGTAGTTGCAAACACCCCTCCCAGAACACACGGTATCGCCAGGTCTCGCACAGTTTTCAACATATCCCGAGCAAATACAATGGTGCTTTCCATTGCAGATACTAATAAAACATCTGGACAAAAACTTTCGAGTTCGCCTCGAAAATCTTGTAAAAGATGTCCCGTTGCTTTTTTTGAAGAAATCTCTTTGGGTATTGCCTCCTTAATACGCTGAACTCCAAGAGTCATTTGGTGATATTTTTCCGAGTCAGCATACCGCTCTGACATGTCATAAAAAGTTGTATCAAAGAACCTCAACTCAATTCCATTCTCCTTCAGTATAGAATAAAAAAGAGATACAGTTGGTTGAACCATAGACATTGATCTCGGGTTTGGATTTATCATCATTACTTTAATTTGATTAGGCATAATTTTTTTTCTGTTTTACAATAAACGGTTGCTTCACTTTCCGTGAAATATTTATTCTCCATAATGGCATGCAGCATGATTTTCATTAATTTTATTTACATATTCTTTCAAATTTTCCAATGTATATGTTTTCCACCTACTCTCCAGGAATCTAACTGTTTCCTCATCCCCCATCCATTCAACATATTTATCTCCAACATACCCTGAAGACAATATTCTTAAATAAATATTATTTTTAACGATATCCATTTAAAATATATGTTTTAATTAATCCTAGAAAACCTGTGTACATTTACCCACTATTTCTAAATCTGTTTGCTATGCTATTAACCTAACAGTCTTAAATACCTCAGCTACTTCTAGTCCTACTTTTACAGCCCATTGTTTAGCATTAAGCTCTACAGCTTCTAAAGAACGTGGATGGGGGAAATCTCTTAATTCAGATTTATATACTTTTAAAGCATTGATTTTTGCTTCTATGCTTTTGCTTACATCCACAAAATAATCTGGCATAAAATATGTTATTGAAGAAGTGGCATTCCATTCTGTTGAAGATGGTATTTCGAATGAATATACTTCTTTCACACTCTCACCCTTTATAGGCCTGCACGCAGTTAAGGCAGCCTTAAATGCAATGTTATGATCAACATTAAGATCTCCATGATGGTGAGTAAACA
>Ga0187833_10002092_pt1 | contig 21882 bp, 22 predicted proteins | sample ETNtaG_37_FD_167968 | JGI IMG/M metagenome (GOLD analysis project Ga0187833, IMG submission 167968) | Marine microbial and viral communities from oxygen minimum zone, Eastern Pacific Ocean - ETNP2014_SV_400_PacBio MetaG (Illumina Assembly) | ecosystem: Environmental > Aquatic > Marine > Hypoxic...
TGTTGAATGATGCTATCTACGAAGGTGAAACCCTTGGAGATTTTCTTAAAGACCGTAACATAAGTTATGTCTCTACTAATGATATTAATACAGTCCCCGACCTGTTGAGTGAAATCACCGAAAACAGCCTTGGCCTCGGTCTTGGAGAGGCATGGAGTTTCTCCAAAGAGATAATCGAAGCTTTCGGTGGAAGATTGCTTGATATCATGGGAATACGTCTTCCGCAATACAGAGGTGGTGCTCATTATACCTGGCAGATTTTAAGAAAAAATAAAATCGGAGGTTGCAATCTTCAGGTAATAAATGAAGATATGATCCAGGGCGTATTTGATTCTGGTGAAATAATAAAAACCAGGGAGTATTTTTTCCCAGCAGTAGCACGTACACCGGATGATTATTTTGAAATTGCTGTTAAACAGGAAATTGACTTTATTAAAGAGTTTTTGGACGAAGTCAAGAATGGTCAAGTATTTGAGTTAGGGAGAATTCAGGAAAATTTCAGTATGTATTTCCCCAGGCTGAATACTTTGAAACATGGCATAATCGACTGGAGTTGGGATACTAATGATATAGAGAATTTTATATGCGCATTTGATGAGCCATATGCTGGTGCTACAACCTTTATTGATGGTAAGAAAGTTCATCTAAAGGATTGTTATTCTGAATTTAACGAAGGCCCATTTCATCCGTTCCAGGCGGGCTTGATATACAAGATTTATAGTAATGCAGTTTTTATTGCCACTAGATCAGGCACACTCATTGTTCGTAGAGTTTCGGATGAAAATGGTAAGAATATTATTGGAAAGTTGCGTACCGGGCAACGGTTTTTCACGCCGATAAAGTACCTTGAAGAGGCCATGACCGTTTCGGTTGAATATTCTTCTGAAGGTATTATAGAAAAGAATAAATGAAAATTTTTAACAATTTAGAAGATACTGAATTATTTGAAGCGATCATATTTTTTGATCTGGAATACACATGCTGGGGGAATAATAACGTAAATAACAATTGGTTAGATGTTAAACGTCCACCTGAAGTTATCCAAATGGGCTTTGCATATTACGATAAACATATAGGTGAAATAAGTTCAGTATTTTCAAGCTATGTTAATCCGAAGAAAAATCCAATACTTTCCAGTTATTGTAAAACTTTATTAAATATTGAGCAAAGATTAATAGATAATTCACCTCCACTTAAGAAGGCAGTTTTTAGATTATCGAACTGGTTAAATAAATTTTCTAACAATTATTGTCTTAAAAGTTGGGGGCAAGAAGATTATAGTTTATTTGGAGAAGATTGCGATAGGCAAGATATACCTAATCCATTAGTTAATAAACCATACTTAGATCTAATGCGACTGAGTTATGATGCAATTGGTTTAAATAATGAAAAGTATATGGATCGGGAAGAAGTAAAAAAATACTTAAAAATCTATAATAGTGATCATGTTCATGATGCATTGGAGGATGCAATTGAACTGAAAGATATTCTTCAAGGGTTGAAAGATAAATATCATGAACAAGCTTTGATATAAACAGAATGAACAAAACGAACATAAAAATTGATGGTGATAGAATTTACCTGCGTGAAGTAAGGCTCAGTGATGTTAATCAAATATATGTTAACTGGCTAAATGACCCGGAAGTTAATCAATATCTTGAAACCCGCAATGATGTACAGACGATAGATTCTGTTCAAAAATATGTAGAAAAAATGGTAGTTAATGATAATGAATTATTCTTTGCTATATGTTTAATAGAAAATGACAAGCATATTGGAAACATCAAACTCGGGCCGATTAATTTAGTGCATCATTTTGCTGAAGTTAGTTTGCTAATAGGTGATAAAAATGAATGGGGAAAAGGTATTGCAACCGAAGCTATATATTTTCTAACAAAATATTCTATTGAGATACTAAAATTGCATAAGCTGACGGCAGGATGTTATGCTAATAACATCGGTTCAGTTAAAGCGTTTGAAAAAGTGGGATTTAACATTGAAGGAATTTGGAAAGATCATTATTTATGCAACACAGAGTATGTTGATAGAATTTGTCTTGGTTTGATAAATAAAAATAAAGAAATAGCATAAATAATTTTTAGTCTTGCCGATCTTATATTTATTTGAATCATTGATTTACTCCAACGTCAATATAACACAAAGCAAAGATACCATTTTTGCGAGTTTATCCTATTTAAATGATAGTGAGAAATTTGGTGGATCTATAAAATACTTTTCGCCAGATCATTTTAAATGTAATGAATTAGAATTTCAGATAGAAAATGAAGCTGCAGATTTAAGTAGGAATTGGGTTAAGCATATCGAAAAAGAAAAAAATTCACCATTTATCTATAAAGATTATAATCTAAGCATTCCTGTTATACATGCTATGGGTATAGGATGGTCACCAGAAAGTTTTTTCCATTGCGCTGTTAGAGGTTTACGATTTACACAAAGGATACTACAAATCATAAAACCGAATTCAGTTGTCCTAATCAATGATAGTTCTGCTGCCATGGTTGGGGCTATGGTAGCTGTAGATGATGAAAATAATAAAAGAGGCTTGAATTATAATATAAAAGAAATGCCTCAACCGAGTAATAAAATGAGATTCTTTTATTTAAAAAACATCAAACCTACGTTACGAATTGGTAGGGATATTACAGTAATTACAAAAAATAAAATATTTAAAAAGAAAGAGTGCTTACCGATAAAAAATAAAATTGTGTATTTCCCAATTTGGTACAATCGTTATCGGTTAATGAAACCAGTGCTCGATGAATTGTTAAAGAAGAATTACCAGGTAAGAATAATAACTGGAAGGAAGGATCGTCATAAAGGGGAAATGGTAAAAACATTAAACTCTTCAATAATACCCTACTACTTTTATGATAATTATATTAGTATTCGTGGGATTAAGAATATTATAAATAAAAAAAATATGTCAATTATGAAATTTCATATTAATGATACAGAAATTGAATCGGATCCATTATTGTCAAATCTAATGGTCAAATTACAGTTTAATGCAATTGATAATTATAAAATTAATCACCACTATAATTTTCTCTATATAGTTGAATTAATTGAATCGATAATACATAAAGAAAAGCCAAAATTATTTCTCTTCAATACTGATGAAGCTAGTATTGGTAAAATTGCTTCTATTGTATGTAAAGAATATAATATTCCTACGATGAGTTTAGATCATGGTTTACAAATTGATTCTCCGAGAATCTCTGATTTATTATTTGATAGAATGGCAGTATCAGGTTTATTAAACAAAGAATTATTTGTTAAGAACGGTGCAAGTGAAGATCAAATACATATTACTGGTATGCCAATACATGACAAAATATTTAATGTAAATAATTCATCTAAAAATTATGGTTTTATTGATGAACTAAATCCGAGTAATAAAACTATTTTATTACTTACGCATCCATTCTCGCGTGTTAATTCAAGAAAAATGAGGAAGGAAACCCTCGAAAATGTAATTAAAACTATAACCGATCTATCAAATATTAATTTAATTATAAAAAAACATCCCAATGAGACAGACAAATTCATAGAGCGTGAATTAAATTTATTCAATCTTAAGAATTATATTATTCTAAATGATGTTAATAAACTATATGAAATCATAAGTTTTTCAGATATTGTCATTACAATATTTAACTCTACTTCTGCAATAGAGGCAGTTTTATTTGATAAACCAGTATTGATAGTAAATTTATCTGGACAAAATAATTCGTTGGAATTAGCAAATGAAGGTATTGCGATCGAGGTAACTAGACCGATTGATATTCAACCATCAATAATTAAAATGTTTGATAAAAACTATCTATCCATACTTAAAGATAAAAGAAAAGAGTTTATTAAAAGATATGCATATAAGCTTGACGGTAAATCTACAAGACGTGTAGTCGATGTAGTTCAGGAATTAGTTGAATCAAAAAAGAATATCAATTAATTAAGGAAAATTATATAAATGAAAGTTGTCATTTTAGCTGGTGGAAAAGGAATAAGATTATCTGAAGAAACAATGTTAAAACCTAAACCAATGGTGGAGGTCGGAGCTAAGCCATTATTATGGCATATTTTAAAGATTTATTCAAAATATGGAATAAATGATTTTATTATTTGTTGTGGCTATAAAGGGTATATGATAAAGGAATATTTTGCAAATTATGCACTACATTTATCAGATGTAACTTTTGAATTTGAAAATAACCATATGGAGGTACATGAAAGTTCAACTGAACCTTGGAAAGTAACACTGATTGATACAGGTTTAGAAGTCATGACAGGGGGACGTTTAAAAAGAGTTAAAAAATATATCGGCAATGAAACTTTTTGTTTTACTTATGGAGATGGTCTTTCTGATGTAAATTTAAAAGATTTAATTGCATATCATAAATCGAATAATGTTGATGCCACATTAACTGCTGTTCAACCTGTGGGACGTTTTGGTAGATTGACCATAGGCGGGCAATATGTAACCAATTTTGAGGAAAAGCCTGATGGAGATGAAGGTTGGATAAATGGCGGTTTTTTTGTATTAGAACCTAAAGTACTTGACTTAATTAAGGATGATTTTACAATATGGGAAAAAGAACCACTAGAAACTCTTGCAAAAAATAATAATTTGTCATCTTTTAAACATTCAGGATTTTGGGAAGCTATGGATACTCAAAGAGATAAAGAAATATTAGAGAATTATTGTGATCAAGGTACGCCACCATGGCTAAAGTAAATGATGTATAATAAATTTTGGGAATTATAAAGTAACAAGAAGTCTTCAAAACGATTTTGATAATGAAATTTCTATGATTGTTAATAAAACTTTTGAAGAAGCTACTAATTATTACATGCACAATTCTTACTATGGTTTGATTCTATCAGCTGAAATTTTAGGAAGTATAATGGAAATTGAGTCTCCAAAATTACTTTTATTTAATACTGATGAGGGAACTATAGGAAAGATAGCAGCTTTAATTGGTAAAAAAAATAACATTCCGGTGATAAATATGGATCACGCTCTTCAATTTGATGCTCCAAGAATTTCTGATTTATTATTTACCAAAATGGCTGTATCTGGATCATTGAATAAAGAAATATTTATTAAAAATGGTGCTAAAGAAGAACAGATAGAAATAACTGGTATGCCAATTCATGATTTGATTTACAAAACAATTATAACATCCAACAAAAAGAAAATTCTTAGGAAACTAGGTTTAAACCATCATAACAAGAATATATTATTACTTACTCATCCTAATACTAATTCTATCAATTTGGAAATTAGAGAACAGATCATAACAAAAGTTTTACACATTGCAGAAAACCTTGAAAAAGTTAATTTAATAATTAAAACTCACCCTAATGAGGTTGATGGATTAGTAGAGCTCAATGTGTCTCAAGCAGGGCTAGAAAATGTAATTGTTTTAGATGAATTAGATGAATTATATGAATTAATGAATTTAAGTGATTTAGTAATTACAAATTTCAACTCTACTACCGCTATAGAAGCAGCGTTATTTAATAAACCCGTTTTGATTTTAAATTTTAGCGGCCAGATTAATCCATTGCTTTGTGCTAAAGATGGTGTAGCGATAGAAATAATAAATTCTGAGGATATTAGTAAAAATATTTCGAATCTTTTATATGACCAAAATATTATAAAAAGCCTTAGAGTAAATAATAATAAATTTATTAATAGGTATGCTTATAAATTAGATGGAAATGCTCATTTAAGAGTTTGTAACTTAATAGAAGAAACAGTAAAAAAATATTATTTGAATGAAATAGTAATATAATATGATTAGTAAAATATCTAGTTTATTCAAAAGTTTATTTATTGTTGGGTGCAGTTTATTTTTTATTTTATTTTTATTTGAGCAATCACTAAAATTTATTGTAGATAAGCAGAATCAACAGAAGCAAAATATTATGGAAAAACAGAATAATGTACAGGAAGCAATAGTAGAAAAGGATACTGATATTTATGATGAATATTTAGGATATGCAATGGCACCTAATAATGATGTGAATGGTACAAATTCTCATGGATTAAGAGATGATGAAATATATGAAAAGTTGGATAATGAATTTAGGATTTTAGTTACTGGTGATTCCCAAGTATTTGGATTGGGGGTTAACCGTAAGAATGTTTTATCAGAAAGATTGGAATATTTATTAAATCGAAATTCAAATAAATTTTACAATGTTGTTAATGCTGGAATTGCTGGCGCAGGTACAGATTATATTAAGAGTTATATTAAACATTATGGCCTGGAATTAAATCCAGATTATATAATTATAGGATTCTATGCGAACGATTTATTTGACAATATCATTGGAGCAAAAAATAAATATACTATAATAAATAATATGAAATATAGAAGCGACAATTATCATAATGCAGATAAAGAGAGAAGTAAGAATGCTATAATAAAATCAAAGTTTATTAAAGGGACAGAAACGTATAAGCTTATTTGGCCAAGATTGAGAGAATTGAAAATCAAATTAAAAATATTATTTAAAATAAAAAATGATCCTAATATTAAAGGCGTTCGAATAACAAAAAATATTATTAAAGAAATTCATGATTTAACATCTAAATATTCTATACCAATTTTGTTTTTATTTATTCCAGGGAAAAATGATTTAGATTTTGCTGATATTTATACTTATTATCTTACTAAGACGTATGCTGATTATAAGCCTATACAGGATTATTTAAATGAATTAGGAATTAAATATTTGGATGTCTATGAACCATTGGAATTAAATAATAATAGTACATATTTAAAAGATGGGCATCTAAATAAAATTGGTCATGATGTTATTGCTAGAGAATTGTTTTATTATTATTCAACTAGAGGTATTTAATGAAATTAACAAGATTAAGGATATTGAAAGAATTATATTATTATATATTAGATAGAAAAAAACTAGTTCTAGCTCCAATAATCATATTTCTTGTATTAATTGGTGCATTACTTGTTTTAACTGAAGGTAGTGTAATAGCACCGTTTATTTATGCTATTTTTTAAATAATTACCTTCATAAATTTAACTTTTATTAAAATATCCAACTAAAATAAAGATGTATATACTAGGAATATCTGCCTATTACCATGATAGTTCAGCCTGCTTATTAAAAGATGGAGAAATAATAGCAGCATTACAAGAAGAGCGCTTAACCAGAAAAAAACATGATCAATCCTTTCCAATAAATGCAATACAATATTGTTTGGACCACGCGGGAATTACTAGTGCAGAACTGGATTATGTTGCTTTTTATGACAAACCATTTTTGAAATTCGAAAGAATTTTGGAAACCTATTTAGCTTATGCACCAATTGGGTTAGGCTCATTTATATCGGCAATGCCACTTTGGATCAAGAAAAAACTATGGATTAAAGAATTAATAAAGGAGGAACTACATTATTCTGGAGAAATCATCTTTCCAGAACATCACGAATCGCATGCTGCATCAGCATTTTTCCCTTCACCATTTCAAAAAGCAGCTTTCATTACAATGGATGGAGTTGGAGAATGGTCTACATCCAGTTTTGGTATTGGAAAAGACAGTCAAATTGAGTTGATGGCTGATATACAATTCCCACATTCTCTTGGTTTGCTTTATTCAGCCTTTACCTATTATACAGGATTTAGAGTTAATTCTGGTGAATATAAAGTGATGGGACTTGCTCCCTATGGTGATCCCAAATACAAGGACTTAATCTATAAGAATCTTATTGACGTCAAAGATGATGGTTCTTTTAAGATGAATATGGATTATTTTAATTACTGTGCTGGTCTTACAATGACAAACAAAAAATTCCATGAGCTTTTTGGTGGTCCCCCTAGAGAACCAGAAAGTAAACTTAGTCAAAAGGAAATGGACTTGGCACGTTCAGTACAGGAAGTCACGGAAGAAATTGTACTGAAAATGGCGAAACACGTGAGAAATGAAACAAATATGAAGTATCTATGTCTTGCTGGAGGTGTCGCATTGAATTGTGTTGCAAATGGAAAACTGTTGCGATCTAACATCTTTGACGATATCTGGATTCAACCGGCTGCCGGCGATGCCGGAGGTGCTGTTGGCTGCGCTTTGTTTACATGGTTTCAGCATCTTAACAATCAAAGAAAAGCAAATAATAAATCTGACTTTATGCAGGGTTCCTATTTGGGTCCTGAATTTAATAATGAAGTCATTGAGTCATTTCTTAAAAAGAATAGCTATTTTTATCAAACTTTGACTGATGAAGAATTACCAGAAAGGATAGCCGATTTAATTGCACATGAAAATGTCATTGGCTGGTTTCAGGGGCGAATGGAATTTGGCCCGAGAGCGTTAGGTTCCAGAACTATAATAGGAGATGCCAGATCACCCGAAATGCAGAAAAAGATGAACTTAAAAATTAAATACCGTGAAAGCTTTCGTCCTTTTGCACCTTCAGTAAGAGCGGAAAATATTTCAGATTATTTTGAGATTGACCGCGAAAGTCCCTATATGCTTTTGGTTGCTAATGTGCGAAAAGATAAACAGGTGGAAATGACAAATGAACAAAACTCTTATTTTGGTCTTGAAAAATTGAATGTAGTTCGTTCAGAAGTTCCGGCAATTACACATGTGGATTATTCTGCCAGGATTCAGTCGGTGAATGGAATAACTAACCCACGCTACCATGAGATGCTTACAAAGTTCAATGATAAATATGGCTGTCCTGTTATTGTAAATACATCTTTTAACGTGCGTGGTGAACCCATTGTTTGCACACCTAAAGATGCATATCTTTGTTTCATGCGGACTGAAATGGATTACCTAATAATGGGAAATTATTTACTGGATAAAACAGAACAGATATCGCTTGAGGATGATTATGATTGGCGTAGTGAATTTGAATTGGATTAATTTATGTTAGAAGAAATAAAAAAAATAAAGAGCGAAAAAAACGACCTGAAAAAGTTTGGTATTACTATCGCTATCATATTGATGATAATTGCTGGATTATTATTCTGGAGCGACAAAGCGTCATTTCAAATTTTTCTCACTGTCGGTAGTGTCTTTTATATTCTTGGTATTGCGATACCTGTTGTCCTAAAACCCATTTATCAGATATGGATGATTTTTGCAATAATCTTGGGTTGGTGTATGACGAGAGTAATTCTAATCTTCATATATTTATTAATCTTTACTCCTATAGGTTTAATTGGAAAAATTATTGGGCATCAATTTCTTGAGAAAAATTGGGTCAAATCATTACCCACTTATTGGAATTACAGGCTAATCAATGAGGAAAAAAACGCCCGCAAACAATACTAAGTAACTTTATTTTATATAAATTTCTTTGTGCAGTTCTTTTTTTGAAAATTATTTTTGATCATTTCGGAGATTAATCAGCATTACAATACAAACAACCGCAAATATAATCTGTGAGTTATAGTAAAAATAAGAACACTATTGTGATTGGTATTGCAGGCGGTACAGGTTCTGGAAAAACTACTGTCTCAAATAAAATAATAGAACTAATAGGAATTAATAATGTCGCCTATTTACAGCAAGATTCTTATTATAAAGATCGCAATCATCTTTCTCCAGATAATAGAGAAAAGATTAATTTTGATCACCCCTCAGCTTTTGAAACTTCACTGATGGTAGAGCATATTAAGTCTTTAAAGCGCGGGATTATGGTTAAGAGCCCAATTTATGATTTTGAAACACACACGCGTAAATCAGGAACGTTGAGTGTGAAACCACTTCCAATTTTATTGATTGAGGGAATATTAGTTTTAGCAATTAAAAATTTACGCAATTTAATGGATATTAAGGTTTTTGTAGAAACGGATTCAGACACACGTTTTATACGCCGTTTAAAACGAGATATAACTGAACGTGGACGCGCAATGGAGTCTGTTATTTACCAGTACGAGGATTCGGTAAAGCCGATGCATTCCAAGTTTGTTGAACCCAGTAAACGATATGCTAATATTATCATTCAAAAGGGAGGATTTAATAATGCCGGAGTGAATGAACTTGTATCTAAAATTAGATCTTTGCTACCTCTAGAATTAGCATAGGGATAATATATTTAATATTGGTTTTATAAATAGATGATATTTTATACTTGTTTATTACCAGATTAGCACTCTTTTTGTCTTCATTTACAATTCTATTTTCATCTCATACCTCATTTAATAAAGCGGGGATTTTATATCCCTCTTTTTTTATACTTTACAATTGACTCATGTCGGTTCACGTCAAGCAACGTTTAACGGCAGATCTCGAATTAATTAGGAAAAGTCTTATTGACTTTCAGCCTTTATCAATAATTTTATATGGTGGCTATGGTAGGGGGGAGGGAAGTTGGGTATGGTATAATAATGAAATTTGTGCACCATATAATGATTATGATATATTGATGATCCTTGAAAAAAAAATACCAGAAAAAATAATTAAATCTATACGTAAAAAACTTGCTCAGGATATAGGGATTCGATGGGTTGATATAGGCCAGAAAACTCCAAAGGAGCTTAAAAAACTACGTCCTTCGATCTACAATTATGATCTGAAATATGCAAGCAAAGTAATTTATGGAGAAGAATATATTTTAGATCAAATACCACATATAGATGTCTCTAAACTACCTTTAGAAGAAGGAAATATTTTATTTAAAGTAAGAATATGGACTTTTATTGGTTCCTTAGATGTAAATGGTTTCGATGTTAGCCTTTCCGGCGATGACTCGCGGTTTTTCAGAAACCAAATGGCAAAAGCAATTCTTGCTGTTGTCGATATTCTACTTTTACAAAAAGGTGCTTATGATTCCAGTTATGGAATAAGAGTAAAACGATTAAAAAATTTGTATTCACACAAAAAAGAATTGTGCTTATTGAGTGAATGGGCATTTCATGAAAAATTAGAACCAAAAGCACCTAATATGAATGCGGATGAGGTTAAAAAACTTTATTTGAAAGTTAGTCAATTTTATATAGATGAGATGTTTAAAATGTTGTCTAAACGTTACAAAACTAAAATTAATAAACCGCAGAAACTTATTTTTTTGTGGAAATATTATCCAATTACTTTTATTAAAAGAATTGGGTTTCTAATTATTAAAAGATCATTGAAATTAGAAAAACAAATTTTACTGGATATTGCACAACTCTATTTGTTACTTACCTTTAATAATCATAGTAATAGTGAACAATATTTAAAAAAGGCATACAAGGCTTTAAATAAGTTGGATCCTACAGTAGGTCGGAACTTATCATGGAATGAAGCACGAATATTAGCAGCCCAAATGAGGTTGCTTTAAGATGTCGACTGTCTTATTTCTCATGGATGCAATGCGTTCTGACTATATTAAAGATGAAACAACACCTTTTCTGTTGAAATGTTCAAATGAAGGAGAGTATTACAAAAAAGTGATCCCAAATTTTGGTTTTTGTGAAAGAACTGAGATTTTTACCGGACAAACTCCTGTAGAATCGGGGTTTTTTACCGCAATAGGGTATGACCCTACAAATAGCCCATTTAAGAATATTAAAGGACTCCGTTTATTAGAGTTTATTGAAAATATTGTACCTGAAAACTTAGGTATTCCTGGTATAATACCACCGGGCAGTTTTTATCAGCTATTCCGAAAATTATTGAATAAATGGATTATCAGACAGACAAATGGAGTTAGTTCGCAAAATATACCTGTTTCTTTATTACGATATTGGGATCTAACAGAGGATAAATATGATCATCGGGATAGTAATGCATTCGATGTCCCATCAATATTTACTTTATTATGTAATAAAGGTAGATCCTACTACTATGATTCCTTTACAGCTTTAAATATTCCATCCAATGGATCTGATTCTGATAGAATGAAAATGATGTTAAATGATTTAGTTAATAATGCTAATGATTTTTATTTAGTCTATATATCAACTCTAGATTATTATGGACATGAATACGGACCCGATTCAACAGAAACAAAAGAAGCATTGAGTAAAGTGGATGAAGAATTAGAAAAATGTACAAAAGAAGTATTGAAAAGAGATTCAGACTGCAATTTTATTTATTTAGGTGATCATGGAATGGCGTCAGTAATTAAATATTTTAATGCTGAAAATGAAATATTAACCATTGCAAAAAAACACAACATAAAATTAAAAAAAGACTTTATTTATTTTTTGGATTCAACCTTGGTTCGCTTGTGGTTTTTTAGTGAAAAAGGAAAATCAATTTTTAAGAATCATATAATTAATTCTAATGAATTTTATAACAATGGAATTTTTATTGATGAAGAAATTGCAGAAAGAGAAAAAATCCCTTGGAAAGACAAGAGATATGGAGATCTTATTTGGTGGGCGAATACAGGTGTTTTAGTATTTCCTGATTTTTTCCATAGAGTAAAAAAATATAAAGGGATGCATGGTTATGATCCAAACAAAAGGATAAACCAAGGGACATGCATTGTATACGGGAAAAATATAAAAAACACTAAAATTGAATCAATTTATTTAACTGATGTTTTTAATATTTTGAAAAATACCTTATCATTAAATAAAAAAGGGATATAAATGAATTTAAATAATAAAACAAAAATATTAATTACAGGTTGTGGAGGTATGTTGGGAGATGCTTTTTATAATCTGTTTAAAGATAAGTTTAATGTTAAAGCAACTGATATTGATTTAAATGAGGATTGGCTAGAATATTTAGATGTAAGAGATTTTAATAATTTTAAAACAGTTGTTTTAGATTATAATCCTGATATCATTTTACATTTGGCTGCTCTAACAGATCTTGAATATTGTGAAGAAAATAAGAGAAATGCCTATTTAACAAATACAATTGCAGTTGAAAATGCCGTTGTTTTATCAAAAAAAGTTGATGCTACACTTGTATATATTTCAACAGCAGGTATTTTTGATGGAAAGCAAGATATATATGATGATTGGGATTCACCTAATCCAATTAATGTTTATGGTCGTTCAAAGTATCTAGGAGAATTATTTGTTGAAAAAAATACAGACAAATATTTTGTTTTTCGTGCAGGTTGGATGATGGGTTCTGGCCCAGAAAAAGATAAAAAATTCATTCAAAAGATCATGCGACAAATTAGGGGAGGTAAAAAGGAATTAAATGTAATTGATGATAAATTAGGGACCCCGACTTATACTTACGATTTTGCGAAAAACGTCATACGTATGCTAAAAACGGATTTATATGGTGTATATAATTTAGTGTGTGACCAAGATTGCTCAAGATTTGATGTAGCAGTAGAAATTTTGAAAATATTAGAACTTGAAGAAGAAATTAATATAAAGAAAGTTAGTTCTGATTTTTTTGCAGAAGAATATTTTGCACCAAGACCAGATTCTGAAAAGTTGAAATGTAAAAAATTGAAATTAAGGGATAATTACTTAATGCGTAATTGGAAAATATCATTAAAAGAATATCTTAAAAATTCATATGGTCATTATTTAAAGTGAAAAATTTAGATTTTTCTATAGTTGTGTGCTGCTATAGAGGTGAAGCAACGATTGAGAAGTGCCTTGATAGTTTAATTAATCAGAATTATTCAAAGTCAAATTATGAAATTATAATTGTGGATGATGGTTCAATTGATAATAGTTCTAAAATAATTATCGATTATATAAACAGTCTTAAAAATAAAAAACCGTTAATAAAATATTATCGAACAGATAACCATGGGTTAAGTTCTGCCAGAAATTTTGGTATACATTATTCAATCGGTAATTATATTTTATTCATTGATGAAGATGCTGCTGCAGAAAAAAACTGGCTAAATGAGTATTCTCGAATAATCTCAGATAAGCAACCGTTTATCTTATCAGGAAAAGTTAAACCATTTCCTGATTCAAATAAATTTGAAAGATTTATTAATAAAATCCATTATACGTATTTAACACCAGAAGGAGAGGAAAAAATATTACTTATTGGCACAAATATGGGCTATAAACATGATTTATTTAGTAACCATGTGGGTTTTATTGATGCGTTTAATTACAGAGGAGATGAATCCGCACTACTAGTTTTATTAAATGGAAAGTTTAATATTATATCCAATGATAAGGCTGTTGTATATCATAAGCAACCACATAATATACTTATCTGGTTAAAAGAAAGAATGGTTAATGGAAAAATGAGTGTATGGATAGATGAATTAAATAATCATTTAAATGTAAGAAACGGATTTAGTTACTTCAATTTTACATATTTAAGGATATATAGAAAACTGTTAACATGGATTTGGATACCTCTAGCATTTATTAATACTGTATTAAATGAAAATCATCAATTTATTATGTCAATTATTGTTTTCATTTCTTTTTTGATCTTTATAAAAAGAACAATAAATAGAATAGAGGGGAAAAAAAGAATATTGAAAAAATATTACAGGTTTAAATATTTATATTTGTGGCCAACAACTATTTTATTAACGATGGTAGGAGTTTTAGTTGAGGATATGGGAAGTATTAAAGAAAGGCTAGTATACCAGGAAAAAAATTATAATAAAATATCTTTTACTAGCAAAATAATATTAGAATTGAAAACCTGAAATAATGTATAAACGCCTGTTTAATTTGACATTAATTTGGTATGGATTCGGACCAATTATAACATCAGGAATTTATTGGAAAATGCCACCAGCTGTAATTTCAATTGGTAATAAAGTTGATGAAGTTCTAATACTCTTTATGCTTTTATTTGTAATAATCAATTTTTCCAAGTTACAATATCGCATTAACAATCCTTTGAAAATATTAACATTATTATTTCTATCTATAATTATTTTATCTGGTATAATTAATCAAGTTCATATTCTAATAATTTTAGAATTTATTCTACGGTACGGTAAAGGTTTAATTATATTTATGTATACTCGATCATTTATCAATATAGATAATAAATTTTTGTATTTATTTTTCAAAAGAATCCAACAATTTTTTATTATTCAATGTTCAATCAATTTATTATGGTTATTAAAAATCGATATTATTCCTAATAAATATATTGATTACGGGTTATTTCAAAAAGGTGCTTTTGGTACATTTGATTGGGCAATAGGCTCAATGGGTAACTGTTTATTGGTAGCATTTATCTCAACAATTATTCTTTCAAAAAGTTTTTATCATTTAGCTTTTGAGAAAATGCCTAAAAAGAGCAAAAGAAAACAAATTATTTTATTTATTATATCAACAATTCAGATATATTTATCTTTTACCAATCATTTATATTTTTTTGTTCCAGTTATTTTATTTCTTACGTGGATGCTTATTTCCCCAATAAAAATAAAGTTTAAACCCATTTTAATTGTTGTCTTTTTATCTTTAATAATATTCAATAGTTTCGATGTAAGTAATAGATTGAATATGATTTCAGGATTCGCAAAACATGGAATTGATAGAGTTTTGGTTTCTCCCAAATTTATTTCATACCATGTTTCCTTTGCAACAATACCAAAATTATCAACAATTGGCTTCTTTGGTGCCGGTCCCGGACAGGCAGGCTCTTATATTGCTAGAGAAAATTCTACGCCGTTAAATAAAAAGTATTATGAAAAATTTAATATATTAAAATTTCGGGGTGCAAGTATTCTAACAACACCATATACAGGAATTACTACTATACAAAGTGAGCTTGGTAATGCTGGCATACTGTTATTTATGTTTTTGTGTACATATATAATATTAAAGATTAGGAAAAAAGTAGTTTTAGATATAAAGCATAAACAATTGTCAATTTATACTATGACTAAATTCATTACTTTATTTTGGTTATTATTATATATCACTGAAAATACACTTTTAGATTTACTTCAACATACATATCTACCGGTACTAACATGGATTTTGATATCATTTTCTATTAATAAATTAGATTTAACATATTTCAAAGCAAAAATAATCTAGACTAACTTATTATTTAATTAATTAAATAAAATAAAAAAAATATAAAAATATTACATTTAACTTGGTCGCTTGCAGGACTCGGCGGCGCACAATATTTAGTCATTGATCTAGTAAACGGATTAATTAAAAGAAATATTATTGAATTAGGATTGATTAATAATGATAGCGAACCTTTTCTAATCAATTCAATCACAAAGGCTGTACCTATCTACTATTTTGGAAGAAAAAGAAAGTCAAAAAACCCACTTTTTATTATTTATTTGTATAAATATTTAATCAAATACAGACCTGATATAATTCATTTTCATTCGTCAAAACTTTACTATTATCTCTTGCCATATAAAATACTATTTAATACAATATTAATTGTAACGGTTCATGGTAAGGGTGAAGTAACAAAAACAACCAGCAAATTTGATAGGGTTGTGTTTATTTCAAAAAAATTAAAAAATGATTTTCTTAATATATCAAAAGATAAATCTATTGTAATTTATAATGGTGTAACAATCTCTAATTCTAAATCAATATTAATGGATGAAAGAATTAAAGATAAAACATTTAAAATCTGTCAGATAGGGAGGCTTGCCCATGTTGATAAAGGGCAAGATATATTAATTAGATCATTTAAAAAATACGTTCAAATTAACAATAACAGCGAGCTTCATTTTATTGGCGAGGGAAATTCTCTTAAATACTTATCAAAATTAGTTGATGATCTAAACTTAAATAATAAAATTAAATTTCTTGGAAAACAATCAAGAGAATATATTTATAATATACTTCCCAACTATCATTTAATGGTTCAACCTTCAAGAAATGAGGGGTTTGGTCTTACGGTGGTTGAAAGTATGCTTTTATCTACTCCTGTTCTAGTTTCTTCAGATACTGGAGCTGCTGAAGTGATAGAAAATGGCAAATATGGCTACATTTTTAATACAAAAAACGAGGTAGATTGTTGCCAGAAATTGATTGGGATTTGGGATAGTTGGAAAAAGGGGCAAATATTTAATAAAATATCTAAAGCACAGATTTTTGCGGAAACAAGATTTTCACTAAATGAAATGATAGTGCAATATGAAAAATTATACCACAAGTTATATAATTAACGTAGAATTCTGATTATGGATTTTAGTAGAATCAATTTAATAGTATATGATTTTGATGGAGTAATGACAGATAATAAAGTTTATGTAGATCAAAATGGCAATGAAATGGTTCGAGTAAACCGAGCGGATGGCTTGGGTATTGCTAAAATCAAAAAACTGGGTATTGAACAAATTATCATTTCAACAGAAACAAATCTTGTTGTGTCTGCAAGAGCAAAAAAACTGGGGATTCACTATTTGCAAGGAATCAAAAATAAAAAGATAACGTTAATAGATTATTGCAATAAACATAGAATTGATTTACAAAATGTTTTATTTATTGGAAATGATATTAACGATAAGGAAGTTATGGAAATTGTAGGATTTAAAATGTGTCCTTCAGATGCCTATCAAGAAATTAAAAAAATTGTTGATCACGTACTCAAATCAAAAGGTGGTGAAGGTGTAGTAAGAGAAATATATAGTATAATTAAACAAAGGAAATTTGACAATGAGTGAATTTTTTCAAAAATTGAATCAAATGGATGGGCTTTATCTAATTGCTGAAATTGGTATTAATAATAATGGCAGTTTGATTAATGACTTATATAGACATAAGTGATAAATAATATGTGTACCCATCCTTCAAAATTAGTAAACGAAATGCCTTATAATTATTTAAAAAATATGAAAATAACATTTATCAATATGCCATTAAGAGAAACGGCATTACCCAATATACCACCAGAAGGCTCTGGTCTTCTTTCTGCAATTGTTAGAAAATATGGCGGTGAGCCATATATTATAGATTTAAATGCTTATAGAATTAAAGATGATCTTTCAAAAAAAAGAGGATTAACAAATGGAAGACATTTGAACTATAATGAAGCAGAACAATTAATTCATAAACATCTTAGTAATGTTGGAGATCAAGATGTTATAGCCTTTTCAGGTAAGATTACTACTTTAAGATGGCAAGAAAAAATAGCAAAAATTGTAAAAAGACTACAACCAGATTGTTTTTTAGTCTCTGGTAACGGTTTAGCAACAGAAATTAAAAAAGGGCTTTTTCAGTGGATACCAGAATTGGATGGGATTGCAAGATCTGAGGGAGATGATATTATTCTATTAATTGGTAAAGATGTTTTACTAATTAAAGAAAAGGGATGGAATAAAGCAATAAAATCAGGTAAAATTAGTCCCTATTACGCTGGGGAAATAAATGGAAAACATCGATTTATATATGAAGGAAATCGTCCAACTAATCTAGATGGCATACCCTATGCGGCTTGGGATTTATTAGAGTCTGATCCTTATGGTCACAATCTACTAGAAGACTATATTAAGGTTCCTGTATGGGGGTTAGCTGCCAATAATAGTTCTGCCACACCCTTTTCGATGAAAAGAAGTTTATCGACTGTCAGCAGTCGCGGGTGTCCCTATGCTTGTGCATTTTGCTATAGAGGTTCACAAGGTGAGAGAAATTATGGTATGAGGTCTGCAGAAAATATCGCAACACAAATAAGGGAATATGTTGATAAATATAATTTAGATTTCATAGGTTTTGTTGATGATAATTTTGCAGTAGATAAAAGAAGAATTGACAAAATGGTTGATATCTTTAAAAAGTATGATGTTGACCATATTAGGTGGGGTACGCATACAAGAATGGATGAAGCTGACGAAAGAGCATATAAAATGGCTGAATCTGGATGTGTATATATTGGCTTTGGTGCTGAATCTGCAGATGAACATACCTTGACATTAATGAATAAGGGTGGATTTATATTGAAAAATGGTATTACAAAGAAAAAGATTAATGGTAAGAATTATAATTTCCCATTAACTATGGTAGATGCCGTAAAGAATTGTAGAAAGGCTGGAATTCACGCTAATTGTACATGGATCATGGGTTATCCAGGCGAAAGATTAAAACACTTACAGACAAGTGCCGCATTTATCATGTGGCAAAAAGAATTTTGGACAGAAGGAATTGAATCTGGAACAAAAGATTTCAATAGACTTGAGGATGGAATCAATCAAAAAATGTTTACCGCTACGGCATACCCTGGTACTGAAATGTGGAATGCCGTAAGATCAGATTTGGGAAAGCACTTTAATATTAAGTATGATCAGTATGGTGATCCAATTTGCGATACTAATTTCCATAATTATGTATTAGAATTAGATGATGCCACTAAAATATTAAATGATAAAGATGGAAACCCTGTTAATTTTAGTGAAATGCCCTTGGACCAATTTTTACAAGTAAGAGAATATATAGATAGTGGTCAAACAGAAAAAATTTTGGAGATGCAATAATCGAACATATTTTAATCCCGGCACGGCTTGGTTCTAAGGGCATGCCTCTGAAAAATAGAGCCATCGTCCCAGGTTTAATAAAGAAGCTTGCTGAAGTCGAACTTTTATCAAAAGTTATTCTTTCTACTAATGATCCATGGCTCCAGGATTTAGGGGACAAATTTAAAATTAAAGTCAGAACACGGCCCAAAAACATATCTGATGATTTAACTAGCATGAAATCTGTTTTACTTGATGTGATAAAGTATTATAAATTAGATGAACAAGAAAATATAATGACATTGTATCCAACTTACCCCGAAAGAACATATAAAAATATTTGTGAATTTGAAGACTTTTTTCATGAGAACGATCTAAGATCCTCTCTATGCAAAAAGGATATTAAAACTCATCCCTTTATGTGTATGATTGAAGACGGGATATATGCAGCACCACTCATTAATCATACATTATATAGAAGACAAGATTATCCAGAATGTTTTGAAATATCTCATTATATTTGTGCTTCTAGAGTTTCTGAAGTAATATATTTAAACGATCAATTGTATAATGAAAAAACTGGGTTTTTTCACATCTCTGATAAAATAGATGTTGATTACGAAGTTGATTATAAGAAATGGAAGAATATTGAGTCGAACTAAAATAATATCAGAGATAGGAATAAATCATAATGGCTCTATTGAGATAGCTAAAAAATTAATAGATATATCCGTTGTGGCAGGATGCGACTATGCCAAATTCCAAAAACGTACACCTGATATTTGCGTTCCAGAGCATCAAAAAAATAAGATTCGAATGACGCCTTGGGGTGATATGAGTTATATTGACTACAAAATGAAAATTGAATTTGGTCAAGATGAATATGATGAACTATATAATTATGTAAAAGATAAACCAATTGAAATTTTCGCATCTGTATGGGACAAGATATCTGTTGATTTCATGAAAAAACACACCAATATAATGAAAATAGGATCGGCTTTAATAAATGATTTAGAGTTATGCAGATATGCAAGAGAAAATTGTGAAAAATTGATTATTTCCACCGGAATGAGTATTGAAGAAGAAATTGTTAATTGCATTGAGGCATGTAATCCGGATGTTATTATGCATACAAATTCAACTTACCCATCCCCAGTTTCTGAATTAAACTTGAAATATATACATTATTTAAAAGACAAATGGGATGCTGAAATTGGTTATAGTGGCCACGAATATGGATTGATTACAACATTTGCAGCCGTAGTATTAGGGTCAACTTGGATTGAGCGTCATGTTACCCTTGATAGAGCTATGTGGGGAAGTGATCAGTTGGCTTCTGTTGAGTCACAAGGTTTGATAAAGCTTGTTAAGGGGATTAGAGACATTGAATTAGCTCTTGGCAAAGTTGGTCCAAGAAATCTGTTTGAAAGCGAAAAAAACAAGAAAGATAGCTTAAGAAAAATTAATTAGATTTAGCTTGGGATATAAAATTAGAGAAAAAATAAGAGGGTAAAAATCTGTCAATCAAGAAATTTTCCTTATAATATTGATTATAAAAGTTTCCATTATGTTGGGTACAAGTAACTCCTAACATTAAAACTTTTATTTAATATTACCTTTATAATAATCTCAAACGTTAATAATAGTAATTAGTGTTTGTACCCATCAAAATTAAATAAGAAATGTCTTGAACATGTCAATTCATAATATTAGAGATTACATTTTAGGATTATTTAACAATTACAAAAAAGTTGAGAATAGTTTTAAAAATAGATACAGCGGTAGTTGTTTTATTATTGGTAATGGACCGTCAATTAATAGACTTGAATTGAATAAATTAATAGGTCATTACAAATTTGTAACTAACAGATTCATTTTACACCCTGATTATGATAAGATATCACCCAATTTTTATTGTATATCTGACCCAGATTTTCTTACTATGAAAAACCAAAATACTCTGACTCAAATAATTAATTCGGTTAAAAGTAATTCAGATATAAATTTATTTATTTCAAACAGATTCAGGATGAGCCCGCGGTTTGTTAGAAAAACACCATCCTATTTAATTAATTATATATTTTTTCAACATGGCAAAACAATATTTGATGAAAAAACTATTGAAACCGATATAAAGCAAGGGTTTTATTTTGGTCATACTGTAATTTTGGATATTTGTATTCCTCTTGCCTTTTTTATGGGTTTTAATAAAGTTTATTTGCTGGGCTGTGAATCAGATTTTTCATCAAATAACTCTCATTTTTATGGTGATTCTCCCAAAGTAAAAAAACAGGCGAAAGATATCTCAAGACAAAAATGGTTCAATATCATCAATACATCTTATGGCTATGCTAGGCAATATTTTGAAGATAATGATAGAGAAATTATTGATTGTAGCTTAAATGGGAAATTGACTACTTTGCCTAAAGCAGAATATTCACAGATAATCTAAATGATCCGAAAATAAATATATGAAGTTTAGCAAAAGTATGGACTAAAGGGAATTCTTGATGGAATAATATCTTATTCATTTACAAAAGCTT
>Ga0187833_10002093_pt1 | contig 21880 bp, 23 predicted proteins | sample ETNtaG_37_FD_167968 | JGI IMG/M metagenome (GOLD analysis project Ga0187833, IMG submission 167968) | Marine microbial and viral communities from oxygen minimum zone, Eastern Pacific Ocean - ETNP2014_SV_400_PacBio MetaG (Illumina Assembly) | ecosystem: Environmental > Aquatic > Marine > Hypoxic...
CCAAGTTCTTTATAAAAAACAATGGACATACGTCCTAGAAATGCTTCTCCTATCTTGAATAAAAATACAAAACCTAAAATTCCTACTGCAATAGCAAATCCATTTTTTTTGAAAAAACTAATTATAGGTCCACCAATTGTACCAGTTATCCAAGCAACGAAACTAGTTATAATATTGCTTGATCCAAGTTTACCTTCTATCGCTTGATCAGTTTCTCTTTGTTTTGATTGTCTATCTGTTTCAATTGGTTCATGAACAAACATTAAACCGATATTCATCAAAATTATTACTACGCCCAAGACTAAAAAAGTAGCTTGCCAATAATCTACAATACCCATATTTTCAAAATATTCTGCAGTGAATAAAGCTATAACTCCTCCTAGCTTGTAACCTGTCCACCATCCAACAACTGCCATAGCAGCACCAGCTGCCATAGATTTTCCTTCGTTTTCATTTATTTGTTCAATTCTTAGAGCATCAACCGTGATGTCTTGAGTAGCTGAAGCTACTGCAATAATTAATCCTACTGTAATTAATAATGCTAAGTTTTGTGTTGGATTAATATAACTCCATACTACCAAGCTTAGCAAAATTGCAATTTGCATTAAGACTATCCATCCTCTTCTATGTCCTAGTCTTTTTGTTAATAGTGGTATTTGAATCCTATCGATTATTGGAGCCCACAAATAATTAAATGCGTATACACCAAAAATTAAACCAGCCCATCCTATTGTTGATCTACTTAATCCTTCTTCTTTTAGCCAAAGACTTAAACTGCTTCCTATTAAAACCCAAGGAAACCCGCTTATTGCTCCAAGAAGTAAAATCCTGATCATTCTTATGTCCTTGTAGACCATAAGTGAATCAATCCAGCTTTGTTTTCCTTCTTGCATTAAAATTTTCTCCAAAAAGATGGTATGAATAATACTAATATAGCAAAGAGTTCAAGTCTACCTAAAATCATTCCTACACTTAAAGCCCATTTTGATGAGTTAGATAATGCAGAAAAGTTACCATTAGGCCCAATAATTTCACCAAGTCCCGGACCGACATTCGATATTGAGGTTGCTGCACCAGAAATTGCAGTAATAAAATCTAGACCAGTTAAAGACAAAACCGAAGTAAGAATAAAGAAAATTATTATATACAAAAATATAAATGATATTACTGAAGCCATAAATTTATCATCAATATTATTTTTACCATATTTAATAACAAACACACCTTTTGGATAGATTACTTTTTTTAGTTGATTAATTACAAAAAGATAAAGTAGCTGAACTCTAAAAATTTTAATTCCGCAAGCTGTTGAACCTGCGCAACCTCCTATAAACATCAAAACTAAAAAAAATACTAATGGAAAATCACCCCATTGATCAAAATCTTTCGTAACATATCCAGTACCTGTAAGAATAGAAATTACATTAAAATAAATAGATCTTAAACTTATTTCAACAAAGCTACCCTTTTTTATAATTAAATATAAAAATAATAATAAAATTGAGAAAATAGTTATTTTAATGAAAGTTTTAATTTGAGCATCTGATAAAAAAGCTTTTTTATCACCATGAATAAATTTTATATAAGTAAAGAAAGGAATACTTCCTAATATTATGAATATACTTGCGGTAATCTCAATCAATGCGCTATCAAAAAAACCAATAGACTCATTATAATTAGAAAATCCACCTGTTGCTATTGTTGTCATTGAGTGGGTTAAACTATCAAAATAACCCATACCAAAGATCTTATAAAAGAAAGCACAAGTTGTTGTTAACAATAAATATATTAATATTAGCCTAATAATGATTTCCTTAGATTTGGGTAAAATTTTTTCGCCAGTATGAATATCAGAAATTTTTAACAACTGCATACCACCAACATTCATAATGGGCATAAGAGTAATTGCCATAACGATAATACCTATTCCTCCTAACCATTGAAGAATTGCTCTCCAAAACAATATAGCTTTTGGAGCTTCATTAAGATTTGTTATAACAGTAGATCCTGTAGTAGTAATCCCAGACATGCTTTCAAAAAAAGAATCAGTTAAGCTAAGATCCAAATTTGAAAATAGAAAAGGAAGAGAACCAAAAATAGCGATACATATCCACGAAAGTGCCGTTAGTAGAAAAGTATGTGGTAAAAAAAGTTTTTTATCATGATCTAAATTTGATAAAAAAAACAACATACCAAAAATAATGGATATTATTCCTGCACCAACGAAAGAGGAATCTAGTTCATTAAAGATGAATTGAATAATAATAGGAAAAATCATAAACAGGCCTAGAACTATTTGTAAAACACCTAATGTAAAAAAAACTGTTTTATAATTGGACATTTTGAAAGAACATTATTTTATGGTAAATAAATTTCAACTCTATAAGAATAAAAAAAACACCAAATATATAAGATTTTTTGTATATATAAATTATAATGGACAGAACGAACATTGATAAAACAAATGCATGGCCTTTTGTAGAAGCTAAGAAAATTTTGCGAGAAAGGAAAAAGTTTATCGACAAAAAAGGAAAAATAATTTTGCAAACCGGTTATGGTCCTAGTGGCCTACCACACGTAGGAACTTTTGGTGAGGTTGCAAGAACATCAATGCTTGTTAATGCATTAAATCAATTAACTGACATACCAAAAGAAATTATTACGTTTTCGGATGATATGGATGGCTTAAGAAAAGTTCCTGATAATATTCCCAATCAAGATAAATTAACTCAAAACTTACATAAGCCTTTAACAAATATTCCTGATCCATTTGGAAAATTTAGTAGTTTTGGTGAACACAACAATGAAATGCTTAAAGTTTTTTTAAATAAATTTAATTTCAAATATACTTTTAAAAGCTCAACTAAACTTTATAAATCAGGATACTTCAATGAAACTCTACAATTAATTTTAAAAAATTATCAGGGAATAATGGATATAATTTTACCCACATTAGGAAAAGAAAGACAAAAAACCTATAGTCCATTTTTACCAATTTGCCCCGAATCTGGAATAGTTTTAGAAATTCCCATCACAGAAATAATTAAAGACAAATCCAAAATCATTTTTGATAATAATGGAAAAAAACTTGAAAAAAGTATTTTAGATGGAAATTGTAAATTGCAGTGGAAAGTAGACTGGGCAATGAGATGGTATGCTCTAGATGTAGATTTTGAAATGTATGGCAAAGATTTAATTGAGAGTGCAATATTATCTACAAAAATTATTAAATTATTAGGAAAAATAAACCCCACAGGTTTTGCTTATGAATTATTTTTAGATGAGAAAGGAGAAAAAATTTCAAAATCTAAAGGTAATGGGATTAAAATTGACGAGTGGTTAGAATATGCATCTCCGGAAAGTTTATCTTTATTTATGTATCAAAATCCCAAAAGAGCAAAAAAACTTTATAAAAAAATTGTGCCAAAGGCTGTTGATGAATATTTAGATTTTATTGAAAAAAGCAAAACCCAAAATGAATTACAATTATTACTGAATCCAGTTTGGCATGTTCATAATGGTAAAATGCCAAAAGAGGATATAATTATGAGTTTCTCAATGTTATTAAATTTAGCTGAAACCAGCAACGCAAATAGCAAAGAACTTTTGTGGAAGTTTGTAAAAAAATACAAAAAAGATATTTCTGAAGAACAACATCCAATTTTTGATAAACTGGTTAGTTATGCAATAAAATATTTTAATGATGTAATAAAGCAAACAAAGAAATATAAAACTCCTAATAAAAACGAAAAAAAAGCTCTTCAAGAATTAATTAGAGCTCTGGGTGATTGCAATGATCAAATGCAACCTGAGGAAATTCAAACCATAATCTATACAACTGGAAAAGAAAATGGTTATAAAGATAATTTGAGAGATTGGTTTAAATTAATATATGAAGTAGTTTTTGGAGATGAAAATGGTCCTCGAATGGGTTTTTTTATAAGTTTTTTTGGAGTTAATGAAACAAAAAAACTTATTCAAGATAAAATAAATTAATGTACTCAAAATTAAGATCTTTAATTTTTAAATTAGAACCAGAATTAGCACATAATTTAACAATCAAAGCTTTAAAATTAAACTATATTCCTCCATTGAAACAAGAAAATAACGAGCTATTAAAAACAAATATTTTCGAAAAAAATATTAGAAACCCAATAGGAATGGCAGCAGGTTTTGATAAAGATGCTGAAGTTTATAATTCTTTGTTTAAATTAGGATATGGTTTTGTAGAGGTTGGAACCGTAACTCCAATTAAACAAAATGGAAATCCAAAACCTAGAATTTTTAGACTAGAAGAAGATAATGCATTAATTAACAGACTAGGCTTTAACAGTTCAGGTGCTGAGAAAGTGAGTTCAAGAATTAAAAATAACCCTCCAATAAGTTTATTAGGAATTAATATTGGACCAAACAAAGATACATCTAATCGAATTAATGATTATTTGATTGGGCTAAGAACCTTTCATAACCTAGCCGATTATTTGACTATAAATATTTCTTCTCCAAATACAGAAAATTTAAGAAGTTTTCATAATAAACAAGAATTAGAAAATTTAATATCAGCAATTAATAAGGAAAAGAAAATACTTAAAACCAACATTCCAATAGCAATTAAAATTTCTCCAGATATTAGTGACAAACAAATTCATGAAACAGCGGAAATTTTTCTAAATTATAAAATCCCCGCAATCATAATTTCTAATACAACAGAAGATAATAGAGATAATTTGATCAATTCAAACAAATATCAAAAGGGCGGATTATCTGGCAAACCTTTAGAACAAAAATCAAATTTATTAATTACAAAATTTTATAAAATTTTACAAGGTAATATAAAAATAATAGGAGTTGGCGGAGTTGACTCTGGAAAAAGTGTTTATGAAAAATTATTATGTGGGGCAAATTTTATTCAATTATATACTGGTATGATTTATGTGGGCCCATATATTGTGAATAGTATTATCAAAGAATTAAACAGCATTCTAAAAAAAGAGGGAATCAGTAATCTTAGCTCAATCATAGGAAGTAAAAGCTAAAAATAATTATATTAAATATTACTTTTTTGAATTTTATTGATATTTATTAAGATAAATACAAATATATAAACTTGACTGGTTTATTATCAACTCTTATATAGTCATAAAATTATTATGTCTAAAAAATGTGAATTGACTGGCAAAATACCTCTTAAGGGCCACAAAGTTAGTCATGCTAACAATAAAACAAAAAGAAGGTTTTTACCTAATTTGAAAAAAGTGAAATTTAAAAGTGAAATTTTAAATAAAAATCTTCGTCTAACTGTTTCAAATGCCGGTGTAAGATCTATTGATAAAAAAGGTAGTTTTGATCAATTTATTAAGAATGCAAAAACAAAAAATTTATCAATTAGACTGAGAAAGTTGAAAAAATCTATACTTTCTAAATCTGCTTAATGAATAAACTTTATTTACTTCTATCAATTTTGATGGGAAGTGTTGTTCTAGTTTCAAATTTTTTAGTTAAATTTCCAGTAAATTATTTTGGTCTTTCGGAAATTTTAACATACGGAGCTTTTAGCTACCCAGTTGCTTTTTTGATTACAGATCTAGCAAATAGATCATATGGAAAAATTAAAGCCAGAAGAATTGTATACTTTGGATTTATCATTGGAGTAGTTTTTACATTATTTGTTTCAACTAACTTTGAAAACGTAATTTCAATAAGAATTGCAATTGGTTCTGGAACTGCTTTTTTGATTGCACAACTGATTGATATTAATGTCTTTGACAAATTTAGAAATAATTTAAGATGGTATCTAGCTCCTTTGATTTCATCATTTGCTGGTTCAACAATAGATACTTTCCTATTTTTCTCAATATCATTTTATGGAACTAGTGTTCCATGGGTTTCTTTGTCTTTTGGCGATTTGGCAGTTAAACTTTTTATAGCGCTAATTATGTTGATACCATTCAGATTACTTTTAAGTACTTTTAGAGAAGATTATTTATATAAAAATTTATAAGATAAGATTTTATACACTAGTTTTGCTACTAAAAAATTATAACTATTAAAACTTTTTATTGGTGATAGTTCATTTATATCTGCACCAACAATTTTGGAGTTCTTAAACGCAATTTTTAAAATATTTAAAGTTTCATCCCAAAGCAATCCACCAGGTTCCGGAGTACCTGTTGCTGGCATAATACTTGAATCTAATGCGTCTACATCAAATGTTAAATATACTATTTTATTTTTAATTAATTTTATAAATTTATTTAAATTCCATTTTTTTTTATCTTTAGCCCAAAAAATATTTATTCGGTGAGAATTTTTTTTTAAGAAAGAAACTTCTCCAGAAGAAATATTTCTAATTCCAAAAGAAATTATTGAAACATTTTTAAAATCTAAACATCTTTTTATTGCAGACGCATGAGAAAATTTTTTTCCATTATAACTTTCCTTTAAATCTGCATGGGCATCAAAATGTAGCAGACATAATTTTTTATATTTTTTTGCAAATGGCCTAATACATCCTGGGGTAATTGAATGTTCTCCACCCAAAGTTATAGAAAATAACTTTTTATGTAATATTTTTTTATTTATATTTGCTATTTGATCTAGCGCCCTTTTTATATCTTTGTGTATTGTAAATGGTTTTAATGTTTTAATTCCAATTTTTTTATGCGGTTCACAATTTAAATCTTCATCATATAATTCAATCTGATGTGAAGCTTTAATAATCTCTTTTGGTCCATTTTTAGTTCCTTTTCCATAAGTTACAGTTTTTTCCAGGCCAAAGGGGACAATAACAACTTTTTTATTAATATTAAATTTATTATCAATTCCAAGAAATCCTTTTTTATTTGACAAGTAATTCAATTTATTATCCAAAAATTCTTGAAAAATTTTTTCTTTTTCTTTGTTTCCAGTAGCCTTTATGATAAGCATCGCTCGCTATTAAAGGTAAAACACTTGTTGCTTCCGCAAAAACCATTTGTTCTTTAGTTGTATCAACTTTACCCCACGAGCTTGCTTCTTTTAAAGTTGAACTACTGCAAGCACCATCTCTTGAATCTGCAACTGTTATTTGAACAGCATATTTATGCATATCTACATCTTTGCCTAAAAGTTCAGCACAGATAACAGTATCTTGAATAAAATTTTTTGGAACCCCTCCACCAATCATAAATAATCCAGATTCTTTAGATTGAATTTTAATTTCAGTAAGTTCACGGAACTCTCTAATAGAATCTATAGTTATATGCTTCTTTGGATTTTTTTCTTGATGTATTACCAATCCTAATCCTGCACTAGAATCTGTAAAAGCAGGACAAAATATTGGAACACTATTATCATAAGCTGTTTCAATTAATGAGTCTTTCTTTATTGAATGTTGTTTTAAATATTTACCAATTTCATAAATAAATTCTCTAGAAGTATAGTTTTTTGGTTTCAAAGCATCAGCTATTTCACATATTGTTTTATCACAATTTTGTAATTCATTTTCATCAATGTAAGTATCATAAATTCTATCAATATAATTTTTTCTTAATTCCATATCATCCTGAAACTGCGAACCCTGATAATGCTTAAATCCTAGTGCTTCAAAAAAATCCATATCAATAATTGATGCTCCGGTTGCAATTATTGCATCTATCATGTTGTATTTGACTAAATCTCTATAAATGTTCATACATCCTGCCGCAGAAGTTGATCCAGCAAGTGTTAAAAAAATTGTACAATCATTATCTTTAATCATCTCATTAAATATTTTTGATGCATTAGCAGTTTCTCTAGATACAAAAGACATTTTTTCCATAGAGGAAATTATTTTTCTTGCATCAAAAGATGTAATATCGATATGTTCTACTGGTTTATTAAGGAATTCTTTTTTGCTATTGTGACCTGAACTTTTTTTATTTGACATCTAAGCAACAAGAAACTCTTTGGCAGTTTCTTTGTTATACATAGTCATAATTGGTTTATCTTCTACTTCATATATTTCATCCGAGTAAAAACCATTGAATTGAGTTCTAAAAGTAAGACCATAAGCACCAAGCTGGCCCAATTCTATATAATCATTTTCCTTAATATTATTAGGCAATACAAATGGCCCTTTCATATAATCCATACTATCACAAGTCGGACCATAAAAGCCAAATGATGTCATTTTTTTTGAAATTATTCTTCCAAGAGTAATTAATCTTGAAGGATATGTTATATTTGGTACCCCTGCGTCGAATAATGAACCGTAAGTACCATCATTAATATAAAGTTTTTGTTTTTTTCTAAGAACAACTTTTACTATAGTTGAACCACTCTCAGCAACTAGAGCTCTTCCTGGCTCACAAATAATTTCTGGCATTTTTTTTAATTTCAAATTTTTTAGACTTTTTTTAATTTCTTCAAAATAATTTTCCAAACTTTGTGGAATTAAATCAGGATAAATTGAAGGAAAACCTCCTCCAACATTTATCCAGTCAGGAACAATTTTTGTTTTATTAATTATGTTTCCAATTTCATTAATTCCTTTAGCGTAAGAAATTGGATGCATACATTGTGATCCAACATGAAAACATAAACCAATTTTTTTTGCATATTGTTTGGTTAATCTTAATAATCCAACTGCCTCAGCACTTATTGCTCCAAATTTTTTTGACAAATCTATTTCAGCATGTTCATTTGAAACTGAAACTCTAACAAATAATTCTAGATCATTTGCATGATTAGTGCTCTCAATGATTTTAATTAATTCATCTTTTGTGTCTAAAGAAAATTTCTTAATTTTATAATTATAATAAGCCTCTTTAATGTTTTCTCTACTTTTTACAGTATTCATATAAAAGCATTTCGCTGTTGGATGCATTTCTTTAATTGTTTGCAATTCTTTAATTGAAGCGAAATCAAAATTATCAATACCACTATTTATAATTGTTTTTAATACTTCTGAATGTGGGTTAGTTTTAATAGCGTATAAAATTTTTCCTGGAAATTTCTTTTGAAATAATTCTGACGCTAAATTTATGGAATCTCTCCTGATACAGTAAACAGGACTTTCTGGTTTAAGTCGATGTATTAGTTCATCAACTGATTTAAATTTTTGCATTCAAGCTCCATAAATAAAAAAAATTTAACAAAAAAAACTTGCAAAACTGATATGCAAGTTTCATATAAACCCAGCATTTATGCGATATGTAAGTTAATGTAAAGTAAATAATTATATTGAATTAAAATTATTTTATGACCATATAGATTTCATGACTAATGCAGGGAATTTAATAAAATTAAGCGAATTTAGCGATAAATCATTATTAATAGTTGATGATGACAATCCATTCAGGGAGAGATTAGCTAGAGCAATGGAAAAAAAAGGCTTTGAAGTATCTCAAGCTGAAAGTGTAAAAAAAGGTATCGAAGCGGTTAAAACAAAAAAGCCAAAATTTGCAGTAGTAGATTTGAGACTTAACGATGGAAATGGACTTGAGGTTGTAAAAGAAATTCAAAATTCTAACTTAAGTAGCAGAATTATCATGCTAACAGGTTATGGCAATATACCAACTGCAGTTGCAGCTATAAAACAAGGTGCAATTGACTATCTTACTAAACCAGCTGATGCTGACGATGTGGAGAAAGCTTTATTAGCTGATCCGAATAGAAAAGCAGAACCTCCCGAAAATCCAATGTCTGCAGATAGAGTAAAATGGGAACATATCCACCGTGTTTTTGAATTGTGTAATAGAAATGTATCTGAAACTGCAAGAAGATTAAAAATGCATAGAAGAACACTTCAAAGAATTCTATCTAAAAAATCACCTAAATAAATTTTCTAATTTTAAAAATGTGTGAAGATAAAACTGTTAAAATTAACAATTTATATGTCTCTATAATTAAAAAAGGTTTAGCACCCATTTCAAATATATTGTAAAAACTTAATTCTTTTCCTGAGAAAAAATTTAAATTTATCCATAACCAAATTAGTCCAAATAAATAAATAAAGCTTACAGAAAAAATTAGTTTTAGAAAAGTCAAAAGTGGATCTGAATTAAATTTAAAATAACCGGAAAAAAAAGCTCCAAATATAAAACCAAATAAATAACCGCTTGTTGGACCTTGAAAATAAATTAATCCACCACCTTTAGCAAAAACTGGTAATCCAAACGCACCTTCAATTAAATATAATATGACAACTGCTGTACTAATTTTATATCCATAAGCTATTCCTATTAATAAAACAGCAAATGTCTGCATTGTTACCGGAACAGGAGTAAGCGGAGTTTGAATTTTTGCAGAAAATGCCAATAAAATAGTACCAGCAAGTATTACAAAAACAGATTTCAGCAATTTTTGATATTGTAAAGATTTAACTATTTCCATAAATTTATTTTACTATTAATAAAAAAAATAATCTAGTTTTTTGTTAGTCTTACAAAGACATCTTCCAAAGTACCATCATCAGTTGAGATATCTAATATTATTATATTTTGTTTGTTTATATATTTAATTAATTCTTCAATATTTAATTTACTTTTTTCATAAGAAACAATAAGTTGACCAGGTTTGTTATTAATAACATTTAAAGAGTTCAGAGACTGATTTTCGATATTAACCTTTTTATTAACAACCAAAGTTACAATTTTAGTTTGTATTCTTTTTAATAAATTTTTCGTACTATCCAATGCTACTAAGTTACCTTTATTTAATATCCCGATACGATCACACATTTCCTCAGCTTCTGCTAAATAATGAGTTGTTAAAATGATTGTGACGCCTTGTTTATTTAATGATTTTACATTTTTCCATAAATTATTTCTAAGCTCGACATCCACTCCCGCTGTAGGTTCATCCAAAATTATTATTGGTGGCTGATGCACTAATGCTTTGGCAACTAACAGTCTTCTCTTCATTCCACCAGATAAACTTCTAGTGTAGCTATTTGCTTGATTTTCTAATGAGACTAACTTTAAAATAGTATCAGTAATTCTATCTTTTTTTTTAATTCCATATAGTCCAGCCTGAAGTTCCAATAATTTTCTTGGACTAAAAAAAGGATCAACATTTACTTCTTGTGGGACAATTCCAATAGAAGCTCTTACTTGTCTTGAATTTTTGTCAAGATTAAATCCCCAAACATTAACATCGCCCGAAGTTTTAATTGTTGTACCTGCTAAAATATTTATAAAAGTACTTTTACCAGCTCCATTCGGTCCTAATAATCCAAAAATTTCTCCTTCTTTCACTTCTAAGTTTAAATTTTTTAAAGCATGAATAGATTTTGATTTGTTCTTTGAATAAATTTTGTTTAAGTTTTTAACAGATAATACATTTTCTTTGTTCATGACAAGTTATACGTTTACAACATTCGTTCAAATTAGGATAATATTATTTATATGAGTAAAATAAAAAAAACCGATCATTTCTATCTAATTGATGGTTCAGGTTATATTTTCAGAGCATATTATGCGTTACCACCACTAACAAGAAAAAGCGATGGTATGCCAACTGGAGCAGTCAGTGGGTTCTGCAATATGTTATTTAAATTACTTGAGGATTCAAAATCAAATAACAATAAATATAAGCCCACTCATTTTGCGGTAATTTTTGACTCTGCTAAGAAAAATTTTAGAAACGAAATTTACTATAATTATAAAAGCAATAGACCTGAAGCTCCTGAAGATTTAGTGCCTCAATTTGAATACATTAGAAAATCTGTACAAGCATTTAATTTACCTTCAATTGAATTAATTAATTATGAAGCTGATGATTTGATAGCTACTTACTCAGAACAAATTTTAAAAGAAGGAGCAAAAGTAACAATAATTACATCTGATAAAGATTTAATGCAGTTATACAAAAAAAATGTTCGAATTTATGATCCAATGAAAAACAAATTTATTTCTAATGAAGATATAGATAAAAAGTTTGGTGTTCTCCCTGAAAAAGTGGTTGATGTTCAAGCTTTAGCAGGAGATAGTAGCGACAATGTTCCCGGAGTTCCAGGTATTGGTGTAAAAACAGCCGCAGAATTAATTAATCAGTATGGAACTTTAGATAATTTATTAAAAAATGCTGGAGAGATAAAACAAAATAAAAGAAGAGAAACACTTCTTGAAAATAAAGATAAGGCAATTATCAGCAAAAAACTAGTTACTCTTAAAAAAGACGTTCCAGTTAAAAACAAAATTACTGAATTTGAATTAAAAGATATAGACAAAGAAAAACTTTATAGTTTTTTAAGAAAAATGGAATTCAATAGATTGTTAAGTTCGGTAATTTCTGCATATGGTGACGTAAGTTTTTTAAAAGAAAAAGATAGTTCTAAACAAAATCAAAATTACTCTAAAATAAATAAAAAAAATTATAAATTAATACAGAAAGATGATGATTTAAATAGCTGGTTAAAAGAAGCCGAAGAATTTGGCGAAATAGCAATTGACACAGAAACAAGCTCTTTAGATCCACATCAAGCAAATTTAGTAGGTATTTCACTTTCAACAAAAATTGGCAAGGCCTGCTATATTCCAATTGGACATACCGAAGAAAATAATCTGCAAGAAGCAAGCGTTATTAAAAAGCTAAAAACTGTTCTTGAAGATAAAAGTATAAAAAAAATTGGTCAAAATATTAAGTTTGATTATATTGTTTTATACCATCGCGGAATCCTTATAAATTCAATGGAAGATACTATGTTGATGTCATATGTAATGGATGCAGGAAAAAATAGACATAATATGGATACATTATCTGAAATTCATTTACATCATAAAACTATTTCATTTAAAGATTTAGTGGGAACTGGAAAAAAACAAATAAATTTTAGTGAAGTGGATATAAATAGCGCCAAAGATTATGCCGCCGAAGATGCAGATATAACATTTAGACTCTATAAAATTTTTTTAAACAATCTTAAATCAGAAAAATTATTAAACATTTATGAAATATTTGAAAAACCATTAATTAAAATATTAGCATTAATGGAGATTAATGGCATAAAATTAGATAAAAATTTTCTAAAATCACTTTCTGTTAAATTTCATAAGAAAATTAAATCACTAGAGAATGAAATTTTTAATATTTCAAAGAAAGAATTTAAAATAGGATCAACTAAGCAATTGGGTGAAGTGATGTATAATGAAATGAAAATTTCATCTATAAAAAAAACAAAAAAAGGAAGTTTTGCAACTAGTGCCTCCGTTCTTGAAAATTTAGCTTTTAAAGGTCATAAACTGCCAAAATTAATTTTAGATTGGAGGCAAGTGACAAAACTTAAAAATACATATTCAGATTCATTAATAGAACATATAAATCCAAAGACAAAAAGAGTTCATACATCATTTTTGCTAGCGGCAACAACAACAGGGCGTTTAGCATCAAGTGTTCCAAATTTGCAAAATATTCCAATTAAGTCAGACGATGGTAAAGACATTAGAAAAGCATTTATTGCTGATGATAATTTTTTGTTAATATCAGCAGATTACAACCAAATAGAAATGAGAATATTAGCTGACCTAGCTAATGTAAAAGAACTTAAAAAAGCTTTCAAAAACAATGAAGACATTCATTCATTAACTGCAAGTCAAGTTTTTAATATAAGTATAAAAAAAGTTGACTCAGATATGAGAAGAAAAGCTAAAGCAATAAATTTTGGAATAATTTATGGTATTTCGCAATATGGATTAGCAAAACAAATTGGTGTTTCAAATGTTGAAGCTGAAGATTTTCTACATTCTTATTTTTTAAAATTCCCTGAGATTAAAGACTATATGAAATCAACAATTAAATTTTGTAGAAAAAATGGTTATGTAAATAATATTTTTGGAAGGAGAACACATATTACTGGGATTAATGATAAAAATTTTAATATAAGAAACTTTCAAGAAAGAGCAGCTATAAACGCCCCCATTCAAGGATCTGCTTCTGAAATTATGAGATTAGCCATGATTCGAATTAGCAATAAATTTGAGGAGATAAAAAATTTGAAATGTAAAATTTTACTGCAAATTCACGATGAATTAATATTTGAAGCAATTGAAGAAGAGGTAAATAAATACTCAAAAATTATAAAAGATGAAATGTCTAGTGTTAAAGACAGCTATCTGCATTCATTTTCTATACCTCTTTCAGTTGATGTAAAAGCAAAGGATAATTGGGGCGACTTACATTAATCTATAGCTATTGCCCAAATTAGAACAATTTAGTATTTTTAAGTAAGTATTATGGAACAAATTATTGCATTAATTGATGATGACAGAAATATTTTGACAAGCCTCAGTATCGCTCTAGAGAAAGAAGGATTTAAAGTTCAAACTTACTTGGATGGTGAAAGTGCTTTAATTGGATTAGCTAGAACTCCACCCGATCTTGCTGTTATAGATATCAAGATGCCAAAAATGGACGGTGAGGAATTATTAAAGAAACTAAGAAAAAAAACTTCATTACCAGTAATTTTTTTAACATCTAAAGATGATGAAATAGATGAATTACTCGGATTAAAATTAGGTGCTGATGATTTTGTAAAAAAATCAGGAGGATTTTCAATAAAAGTTCTTATTGAAAGGATTAGAATTCAGCTAAGAAAGAAAAATATTAACAGCATAGAAGAATCAAAAAATATTATAGCTCATGGAAAATTAAAATTGGACCCGTCTCAATTAGAGTGCGAATGGGACAGCCAAGCATTACCTGATAAACTCACAACTACTGAATTTTTGATAGTTAAAGAATTAGCAAAAAGACCAGGAATTATAAAAGAAAGATCACAATTAATGGATATAGCTTACAGAGAAGACACAGATATAGAAGATAGGACTATTGATAGCCATGTAAAAAGAATTAGAAAAAAATTTAAAAAAGTCGACAGTAACTTTTCTGCAATTGAAACTAGATATGGGAGTGGCTATCGTTGGAATGTTAGTTAATGTTAAGTAGTTTCATCAAAAATCTATCCATCCTTAAAAAATTTTTATTTATAAATTTATTAATATTTATTGTTTTTGGCAGCTTAACAGTAGTCTATTTAATTGGCATTCAACCAAATTTAATTAATAAGAAAACAGCAAATCATATTCAGATTATAGATAATACAATTGAACATATTAGAATGTTACAAATTCAATTTAATAAAGATGATATTAGAAATTTTTTATTTTCAACAAGATTTCTTTTTCAAAATTTAGATAGAGTGCTAATTTTCGATAGTGATTTTAATTTAATTGGAGATACCAACACATTAGATCTTGATCCAAGATCGTTTTCACAGAGACTAGAAATAGTTGAAATGGATATATTAAGTGATGATATTAAAAACGAAGTAAAAGAAATTGGAAAATCTAAAAAAAAAGATTCTGTTTCATTAAATGATATACTAATGAATTATTCTAAATCTTCAGATTTTGGAAAGCCCTTCACTTTTATACAAGAAAGTTACAAACAGTTTTTATTAATTACAATTAAAAATGTTAATGATGGAGAAAAGAATATTGGTTTTTTGGCTATTACAGAAAAAGCAAATGATATTAGAACAGCAATAAATGAAAGGAAAATTTTTATAATTAGGACAGCTGCAGTTGTTGGTCTAGTAATTTTAATTTTTTCCTTTGTGTTAAACAGATATTTTTTAAAACCAATAAAAATTTTAGTAAATTACACTAAATCAATAAAAGAAAAAAATAAAAAAATTTTAAATATTCAAAGGATTAAAAATAGAAACGACGAATTAGGAGTTTTATCTAATTCATTGGATGAGATGACAAATGAGCTTCATAAGAGAATTAATACTGCTGAAAATTTTTCTACTGATTTAGTTCATGAAATTAGAAATCCTCTTGCATCCCTTAAGAGTGCATCAGAAATAATTTCAGAAACAGAGGATAAAACTCAAAGAGACAAACTAGTTAATATAGTCTCTCACGATGTAGCAAGAATTGAAAGGCTTATAACAGATTATTCTCAAATGCTAAAAGATGAAGTTGCAATTACCAATGAAAAAATGAAAAAGATAGATTTACTATTAATTGCAAACTCTGTTGTGGATGATTTCAATAGTATTTATAATTCTAAAAGAGGAATCGAAATTGAATTGAAGACAAACAACGATAAAGATTACGTTATTTTAGGAATTGGAAATAGAATTGAACAAATAATTGCCAATTTGTTAGACAATTCTATATCTTTTAGTAAAGACAATCAAACTATAGATGTGGTGTTATCAAAAGATAAAGATAAAAATACTCTTTTAAAAGTCATTGATAAAGGAGAAGGATTTAAAGAAAATGATACTAAGAAAATTTTCAAAAGATTCTATAGTAATAGACCTAAAATATTTGGAGAACATTCGGGACTAGGTTTAAATATAGTAAAAAACTTAGTTGAGTTGCACAAAGGTACAATTTTTGCATCAAATAACATAGATCAAAAAGGCGCTAAAATTGAAATTACTTTTCCTAAAATATAAGTTGATAAAATAACATTTAGTTGTAGAAAACCTACTGTATGGATGATTTTAAAGTTAAAGATATTGTGCTAGCAGAATTTGGCAGAAAAGAAATTTCAATTGCAGAAACAGAAATGCCAGGGCTTATGGCTTTGAGAAAAGAGTACGAAAATAAAAAACCATTAAAAGGTGCAAAAATTATAGGATGTTTGCATATGACCATACAAACAGCAGTTTTAATTGAAACTTTAGTACAACTTGGTGCAGAAGTTAGATGGTCTTCGTGCAATATATTTTCAACGCAAGATCATGCAGCTGCAGCAATTGCTAAAGTTGGAATTCCTGTTTTTGCTTGGAAGGGTGAGACTGAAAAAGAATACTTGTGGTGCATTAAACAAACTATCGAAGGTAAAAAGGATTGGGTACCGAATATGCTTCTTGATGATGGTGGTGATCTAACAGCATTAATGCACAAAGAATATAAGAATCTATTAAAAGATGTTAAGGGTGTATCAGAGGAAACTACAACAGGAATAAAGGCATTGAAAAAAATGCAAAAAGAAAAAACACTTTTAATTCCAGCAATTAATGTCAATGACTCAGTGACCAAATCAAAGTTTGATAATTTATATGGTTGCCGAGAAAGTTTAGTAGACGGCATTAAAAGAGCTACAGATGTAATGATGTCAGGTAAAGTTGCTATTGTTGCGGGATTTGGAGATGTGGGAAAAGGAAGCGCAGCATCGTTAAAGCGAAGCGGTGCAAGAGTAATGGTTACTGAGGCGGATCCAATTTGTGCTCTTCAAGCTTCTATGGAGGGTTATGAAGTAGTATTGATGGACGAAGCAATAGAAAGAGCCGATATCGTTGTAACTGCAACTGGCAATAAAGACATTGTTACAGCAGATCATATGAGAAAAATGAAAGATCGAGCAATACTATGTAATATTGGGCATTTTGATAATGAAATTCAAGTTGATGCTCTAAAAAACTATAAATGGAACGAAATCAAGCCCCAAGTTCATGAAATAGAACTTAACAAAGGAAAAAGAATTATTTTACTTGCGGAAGGAAGATTAGTGAATCTAAGTTGTGCAACTGGACATCCAAGTTTTGTGATGAGCGCATCTTTTACTAACCAAGTTATTGCACAAATAGAACTATGGAATAATTCTGTCAAATATGAAAATAAAGTCTATGTTTTGCCTAAGAATTTAGATGAAAAGGTTGCAAGGCTTCATTTAAAAAAAGTAGGCGCCAAATTAACTGAACTTACAAGTGAACAAGCGGAATATATTGGTATTAAAAAACAAGGACCATTTAAATCAGATGCATATCGCTACTAAAAGTAGCAAAATAAATATTTCCTCAGAAAAAAAAACTGAAATAATTTCAAAAAAATTTTCTAAATATTTAAAAAAAGGAGATATAATTTTATTGTTTGGAGAAATTGGTATTGGAAAAACAACATTTATAAAATATTTGATAAATCATTTACAAAAAAAAAACAATTTAACTCAAACAGAAATACCCAGTCCCACTTTCAATATAGTAAGCGAATATGGGATAAATAATTTAATTATCCAACACTACGATTTGTTTAAATTAAAAGATCCAAATGAGATAAAAAATATAGGTCTATTTGAAAACTATTCTAGCATTATCACTTTTGTTGAGTGGCCAGAGATAATTGAAGAAAAACCAGAAAAAAGAACAGATTTATTATTTAATTATGAAGATAATTTAACTAAAAGAAGTTTAATTATTACTTCCGCTTATAAAAAAGAATTAATTGATGAGTTTAGATAATTATAATTTGAAAAAAATTAAAGGAGATGCTTCATTTAGAACTTTTTTTAGAAAAAAAAATAATAATCAGACTTCAATTATTATTTATTCTAAAAAAGAAAAAAAGAAAAATTTATTAATCTATGATGCGGTAAATAAAATTTTAATAAATAATCGTATAATTGCACCCAAACTCTTAAATCAAAATTATAATAATAATTTTATTGAGGTAAATGATTTTGGAGATGTATTAGTGATTAATGAATTAAAAAAAGTAGAAAAAAATAAACTGAATATTTATAAAAAAATTATTTCGCTGTTAATTAAAATTCAAAAAATAAAAACAAAAGAAGTAAAAACATTTTTAAAAACCAAATATAAAATACCATTTTATTCAAATAAAATAATCTTGAATGAGGCAAATTTATTTAATGATTGGTATGTTCCAAAAGTAATTAAAAAAAATAAAGTAACTACAATAAAAAAAAAATTAAAGAAAATTTATTTTAAACTTCTTTTAAATATAGAATTAAAAAATAATATTTTTGTTCATAGAGATTTTCATGTTTCAAACTTAATGAAAGTGAACAAAAATATTGGCGTTATAGATGCTCAAGATGCTTTATACGGAAACATGACTTATGATCTTGCGTCATTGGTAGATGATGTCAGAATTAAAACAACTAATAAATTGAAAGAAAAATTTTTTTTGTATTTTGTTAAATCGAATAAAAAAGTAGATGCAAACAAATTAAAAAATGATTTTGAAATTTTATCTGTCTTAAGAAATCTTAAAATTATTGGAATTTTTATAAGATTGTCAGTTAGAGATAAAAAACATAATTATTTAAAGTTAATTCCTCATGCTTGGAAGCTAATTGAGTATAGGATTAATAAAAATCACAAATTTAAAGAGTTAAAATCTGTTTTAGACAATAATTTTCCAAAAAAAATAAGAAAATTGAAATGAAAATTAAAACTGCTTTAATTTTATGTGCTGGATATGGCAAAAGACTAAATCCTTTAACATTGAAAAAACCAAAACCATTAATTGAAATAAATAAAATTACATTATTAGAAAATACAATTAATTTAATAAAAAAATTAAATATTAAAGAAATTAAAATAAATACTTTCTATTTGACAAAACAAATAGAGAATTTTATTTCAAAAAACGATTTTGATTTAAAGATAGAAGTGATTAATGATGGTAATCAAATTTTAGATACAGGAGGTGGAATATTAAATTTAATTAAAAATTCTCATGAAAATGATTTTATAGTTTTTAATCCTGATACAATTTGGAATTCAAAATATCTACAAACAATTAGAGAAATGGAAAATTTTTATTTTAATAATAAAGTTCAAAATATTCTTATGGTCGTCAATAAACAAAAAAGCTACGATAAACATTTTAAAGGAGATTTTAGTTTGAAATTAAATAAATTATTTAATTATGAAGATAGAAATTATATTTTTACTGGTTGTCAAATTATTAATAAAAATCTTTTCTCAAATTATAAAAATATTTCTTTTTCAATTTCTAAAATTTGGAATGAATTAATAAATGATCAAAAATTGCATGGATTTGAAAGTTTGAACGAATTCATCCATATAACTAATTTGGAAATTTATAATCAATTAATTAAAAACTAAAAGGTCTCTTGCTCTTTCTTTATCAAGATATTTTCCACTAATTAGTTTTTTATTTTCATCAAATTTTAGTATTAATGGATTTCCTGTTGGAATTTCAAGTTTTGTTATTTTATTCTCATCTAGATTAAATAAATATTTACAAATGGCTCTAATCGAATTTCCGTGAGCTGATATTAAAATATTATTATCAAATTTTGTTAAAATATTTTCTTTAAAATATGGAATAACCCTCTCATAAGTATTTTTTAGAGATTCTGTGTCAGGGATTTTTTCTCTTGGAATATCTTTATATATTTCAATATTTATAGGATGATATGGGTTATTTTTATTTAATGGTTCAGGAGGTATATCCCATGACCTTCTAAACTCATGTACTTTTTTTTCGCCATAAACTCTTTTCATTTCATCTTTATTTAAACCAGTCAAAGCACCATAATGTCTTTCATTTAATTCCCAAGCTTTTCGGATTACATCGTTTTTAATTCTAATTATATTTAAGATTAATTGTAAAGTTTCTATAGCCCGCTTTTGATACGAGCAAAAAAAATAATTTATCTTAATATTTAAGTCTTTAATTAATTCACCCGCTTTACAAGCTTCAAGTTTACCTTGTGAGGTAAGTTCTACATCAACCCATCCAGTAAATCTATTTTGAAGATTCCATTCACTCTGTCCATGTCTTACCAAAATTAAATGACTCATTTATAAAATTCAAATATAAGATAATTATGTCTAAGATAAAATTATTATTTCAATTTTTAAATATTATTTTTATAATTCTTTATGTGTATCCCGGAAGTCTATTAGGTTATATTTTTTATAGAGATTCTAGCATTCAACCACAGATAACTGCGGATTTTATAATGTCATCCAATCATATTTATGCATTCTTAGTATTGTCCTTAATCGGTCTTTTTGCATATTACAAAAGTAGTAAACTAATTATTATTAATTATTTACTATTAATTTCTATAATTCTCGAAGTTTTACATTTAGTTATACCAAACAGATCATTTCAATATAGTGACTTGTTTGGTAATATTGTAGGAGTTTTTTTATCAATTTTATTATTAAATATATATAATTTTTGGAGAAAAGATGAGCACATTTAATGAAAGAGAAAAAGGTTATGAAAAAAAATTTGCACATGACGAAGAACTGCAATTTAAAATAAGTGCACGAAAAAATAAATATCTAGGTCAGTGGGTTTCACAAATTTTAGGCTATGATCAAGAAAAAGAAAAAGAATATATACAATCTGTTATAAAAGCTGATTTTGAAGAAGCAGGGGATGAGGATGTTTTTAGAAAAATTAAAGCAGACTTAAAAGATCAAAATATAGTCGATGAAGAAATAAGGAAAAAAATGGATGAGCTTAATGAAAAAGCTAAATCTGATTTTGTGTAGTTTCGTAATAATTTTTTTATTTATTTTTAACTCAGCAAAAGCGGACACCTTTTTAACTGGATTTCCATTAATTATTGATGCTGATACAATAAAAATTGGTAATGATAAAATTAGACTTTTTGGAATTGACGCTCCAGAAAAAAAACAATTTTGTAAAAAACCATATATCAATTTATTCTTTTTTTCTTTTGAAAAAAATATCCTTGTGGAGAAGTTTCAATTAACAGCTTGAAAGAATTTGTAAAAGAAGCAATTGTCTCATGTAAAGTTGAAGAAGAAAAAGATTTTTTTAAAAGATATTTGGGCACATATTATAAAAATAAAGAAAATATTAATTCTTGGCTTGTAAAATATGGATATGCAGTTGCTTACACAAGATATTCAAAGATTTATTTGAATGAAGAACTATATGCAAAAAATAATAAAATTGGTTTATGGCAAGGCACTTTCGAGAAACCTTGGGAATGGAGAAAAAAAAATAAATGATCTATAATTAGTTAATGATTCGAAATAATAAATTATTCTTTTTATTTTTATTTTTTTTTATTTTTTCTTGTTCTTCAATACCAAAAAATACTGCTGATGGTTGCTCAATTTTTTCTGAAAGATATCTGTGGTACA